>Ga0255338_1000615_pt1 | contig 98671 bp, 94 predicted proteins | sample MeOH1_35cm_T4_19_FD_203715 | JGI IMG/M metagenome (GOLD analysis project Ga0255338, IMG submission 203715) | Sandy soil microbial communities from University of British Columbia, Vancouver, Canada - MeOH1_35cm_T4_195 | ecosystem: Engineered > Artificial ecosystem > Sand microcosm > Unclassified ...
GCAGCTCATCGCCATTGAAGAAGATGCTGCGTGTCGAGGGCCAGCGCGCGAGCCGCGCACGCGCGACCGGCAGCGAGTCGGCGGTGTCGTCCTCGATGGGGAAGCCCTCCTGCGCGAGTTGCAGCGCGGGCGCGATCAGCTCGGCGAGGCTGAGCTTGCCGGAGCCGTATTTCTCATGCGCCAGCGCCAGACCGGCGACGGTGCCGGGCACGCCGACGGCCAATCCTGAATCGCGCGACTTCTCGGGATCGGGATTGCCTTGCACGTCGAGGAACATGGTTTCGCTCGCGGCTGCCGGCGCGCTCTCGCGATAGTCGATTGTCGTGTCTTTGTTGTCCTTGGCGAGGTGGATCACCATGAAACCGCCGCCGCCGAGATTGCCGGCGCGCGGATAGGTGACAGCGAGCGCGAATCCGGTGGCGACTGCGGCGTCCACGGCATTGCCGCCGCGATCGAGAATCTCGACACCAATGCGCGCGGCGCGGCTTTCCTGCGCCACCACCATGCCGTTGTGGGCGGTGACCGCTTGAGCCTGCGGAATGGTGGGTAGCGTAGACGCAAGCTGCGGCTCGCTTTGCGCGAGCGCGAAGGCGCTGAAGAGAAGGGCGAGAGAGAAGGAGAAGGCTTGAGTAAAGCGGTGCATATTACTTGTCAGTCCGACACTACAACCGGTCATCCCCGCGCAAGCGGGGATCCAGTACGCCGCAGTCTATCGAGAGGATACGGGGGACTGGATCCCGGCTCTCGCTGCCGCTCGGCCGGGATGACAGCCATGGTCACCGAGCCTGTCCGTGATACGCCTCGTTCGGCCGCATGTCGGTGGCGGAGGCGACGCGGTTCGACATGTTGAAGAAGCCGACGATGGCCGAGATATCCCAGATGTCGCGGTCGGTGAAACCAGCGCGTCGTAGGTTTTCGCGGTCGCCGTCCTCCACGCTCCAGGGCTGTGCCGTCAATTTGACCGCGAAATCGAGCATCGCGCGCTGGCGCTTGGACAGCCGCGCGGCGCGGTAGTTCATCACGATCTGTTCGCCGAGCAGCGGATTGCTGGAATATTGCCGCACGGCGGCGCCATGCGCGGTGAGGCAATAATAGCAGCGGTTCTGCGACGACACCGCGACCGCGATCATCTCGCGCTCGAGCTTGGACAGTCCGCTCGGCCCCAGCATCAGGTCGTTGTACATGGCGACGAAGGCTTCGAGCTTCACCGCGTCGAAGGCGTAGGCCACCAAGACATTCGGCACGAAGCCGAGCTTGTCCTGGCACTTCTGGAAGTAAGCAGTCATCGCCGGCGACAGCTTGGCGGGGCCGAGGTCGAGTGCGATCACCGGCCGGTCGTCGGGCGACGGGGCGAGGGTGAGAGACTTGGCCGACTTGTCCGGCCGCACGAGGGCTGCCTTTGTTGCCGCGGGCTTGGCAGCTTTGCCGCCTTTGATGGCGCGGAGTACCGGCTTGCCCTTTATCTTGCCCATCGTCCGTCCCTTGGCTGATTTGGTCTGCTGTGGCGCAAGAGCCTACAAGGTTCTCTAGCCGTTGCGAAATGCCGGCGAAGCCATGCTTTCGCCTTCAACATCAGGAACTTGGATTTGCGGCGGTGCTGGCGTCAAGGTTCTGTCGCGCGGTCGTCACCAAATGGTGTGTTGCTCTCGACGGCCTGCCCCGGAAGGTGAAAACTCCCCTCCTGCCTCGACCGATTCTCCATCTCCACCAGCGCGAGGTCGCATGTCTCAGGAAATGCCCGGCATTGAAGAAGAAGGGCCGGCACGCGCCTTGATCGAACAGGCGGATGCGGCGCTGAGCGCTGCGCGTAGCGACGTCCCCGCCGGCTTTGTCGCGCAGCTTTACCGCCGCGCGGTGCCTGAAGACGTGGTGCATTACGGTGCCGCTGATCTGGCGCGCCTTGCGGAACGTGCGTGGGATTTCCTGAGCGAGCGTGCGGCGGGCACGCCCAAGATCCGGTGCGCGACCTTGCCACTCAGCGACTCGGGCGAGCGCAAGACGATCACGATCATCGAGATCGTCAACGACGACATGCCGTTCCTGGTTGACTCGGTGATGGGCGAATTGGCCGAGCGCCGTCTGCCGGTGCGGCTGGTGGCGCATCCGGTATTCGACGTCGAGCGTGACGGCAACAAGCTGATCGCGTTCGGCCGGGCCGATGTCGGCACGCGCGAAAGCTTCATTCATATTCATATCGAGCCGGTCGCCGACGACAACCTGTGCGCCGATCTCACAGCGGCTCTGGCGACCGTGCTCGGCGAAGTGCGGCTGGCGGTCACCGACTGGCGCGCTATGCGGGCGCGCGTGCAGAACATCGTCACCGAGCTCAAGGGCAATCCGCCGCCTTTGCCGGTGGACGAGATTGCGGAAGCGATCCAGTTCCTGCAGTGGCTGCTCGACGACAATTTCACTTTCCTCGGCCTGCGCGACTACGCCTTCGACGGCAAGGCGCTGGAGCCGGATCACGACTCTTCGCTCGGCATCATGCGAGCGCGCGAGCTGCGTGTGCTCAAGCGCGGCAACGAGCTCCTGGAATTCACGCCGGAGATCATGGCGTTCCTGAAAGAGCCGCGGCCGCTGATCATCGCCAAGGCCAACATCCACGCGCGCGTGCACCGGCGCGTCTATCTGGACTACATCGGCGTCAAGCGTTTCGACGCCGCCGGCCGGCTCGTCGGCGAGCAGCGCATCATCGGCCTGTTCACCTCCACCGCTTACACGCGCACGGCGCACAGCATTCCGTATCTCAGGCGCAAGATCGCGGCGATCGAGCAGCGCGCCGGCTTTTCGGCCAGCAGCCACTCCGGCAAGGCGCTGGCGAACGTGCTGGAGAATTATCCGCGGGACGAACTGTTCCAGGCGGACGAAGATACGCTCTACCGCTTCGCGCTCGCCATCCTGCAGCTCGACGAGCACCCGCGCGTGCGCGTGCTGGCACGCCGCGACCGCTTCGACCGCTTCGTGTCGGTGCTCGTCTATGTGCCGCGCGAGCGCTACGACAGTTCGACCCGCATCAGGATCGGCGATTATCTCTCGCAGATGTTCAATGGGCGCGTCTCGGCCTATTACCCCTTCTTCCCGGAAGGGCCGCTGGTGCGCGTGCATTTCATCATCGGCCGTTCCGGCGGCGCGGCGGTCGACGTGCCGCGCAACAAGCTGGAGAGCGATGTCGCCGACATCGTGCGCACCTGGACCGATGGGTTGAACGACGCGCTGGCGCTCGCCAATCCGCCGGACCGGGCGCACGCGCTGTACACCCGTTACCGCGATGCTTTCTCCGTCGGCTTCCAGGAAGCCTATGCGCCGACCGTGGCATCGGGCGATATCCGCGTGATCGAGAGCTTGAGCGAGCAGCGGCCGCTCGGCGTCGACTTCCACCACCGGCTGGAGGAAGAGCAGCAAACCGTGGGGCTCAAGGTGTGGAGCCACGCGCGCCCGCTGCCGCTGTCTGAGCGCGTGCCCGTCTTGGAGAACATGGGCTTCAAGGTGGTGGACGAGCGCACCTATCACATCGCGCCGCACGGCGCCGAAGGCGTCTGGTTCCACGACATGCTGCTCGAGCGCCAGGACGGCGGCCTGATTGATCTGGATGACGCCGGCCCGCGACTGGAAGCCGCGTTCCTGATGATCATGCGTGGGCTGGCGGAAAGCGACGGCTACAATGCGCTGACGCTGATGGGTGCATTGGCTTGGCGCGACGTAGCGCTGATCCGCGCGCTGTCGCGTTTCCTGCGGCAGATCCGTATCGCTTACTCGCAGGATTATCTTTGGGCGACGCTGGTGAAGCACGCCGGCATCGCCGCCGATATCGTCGAGCTGTTTCACGCGCGCTTCGATCCGCGCGCCGATGCCGGCCGTGACGATAAGCAGAAGGAGATCGTCGCGCGCATCGAGGAGGCTTTGCAGAAAGTGCAGAGCCTCGATGAGGACCGCATCCTGCGCCAGTTCGTCAACGCGGTGCAGTCGGCGATCCGCACCAATTTCTATCAGGTCGATAAGGACGGCGGGCCGAAGCCGCTGATCGCCATCAAGTTCGAGAGTCGCAAGCTCACCGACCTGCCGCTGCCGCGGCCCCTCTACGAGATCTTCGTCTACTCACCGCGCGTGGAAGGCGTGCACCTGCGTTTCGGCAAGGTGGCGCGCGGCGGCATCCGCTGGTCCGACCGGCCGCAGGATTTCCGCACTGAGGTCCTGGGGCTGGTGAAGGCGCAGCAGGTCAAGAACGCGGTCATCGTGCCGGTCGGCGCCAAAGGCGGCTTCGTGCCGAAGCTGATGCCTAAGGGCGCGTCGCGCGAGGTGGTGCAGGCGGAAGGCATCGCCACCTACAAGCTGTTCATCTCCTCGCTGCTCGATATTACCGACAACATCGACGCCGACGGCAAGATCATTCCGCCTGAAAACGTCGTACGCCACGAGGGCGACGATCCCTATCTCGTGGTTGCCGCCGACAAGGGCACGGCCACGTTCTCCGACATCGCCAACAGCCTGTCGCTCGATCACGATTATTGGCTGGGCGATGCCTTCGCCTCCGGCGGCTCGGCCGGTTACGACCACAAGGCGATGGGCATCACCGCGCGCGGCGCCTGGGAGTCGGTCAAGCGGCACTTCCGCGAGATGGATGTGAACATCCACGAGACGCCGTTCACGGTCGTCGGTGTCGGCGACATGTCGGGCGACGTGTTCGGCAACGGCATGCTGCGCGAGGACACCATCAGGCTGGTGGCGGCTTTCGATCATCGCGACATCTTTATCGACCCCGATCCCGATCCGAAAAAGGCCTTCGCGGAACGCCAGCGGCTGTTTGGGCTGCCGCGCTCGAGCTGGCAGGACTACGACAAGGCGCTGATCTCCAAGGGTGGTGGCGTTTATCCGCGCGCGTCGAAAGTGATCAAGCTGAGCGTGGAGGCGCAAAAGCTATTCGGCTTGGCCGAAAGCGTCACACCGCAGGCATTGATGCAGGCGATCCTGAAGGCGGAGGTCGACCTGTTGTTCTTCGGCGGCATCGGCACCTATGTGCGCGCGTCGACCGAAACGGACGACATGGTCGGCGACCGTGCCAACGACGCGATCCGCATCGCCGGCGCCGATCTGCGCTGCAAGGTGGTGGGCGAGGGGGCTAACCTCGGCATGACCCAGCGCGGCCGCATCGAGGCGGCGCTGGCCGGCATCCGTCTCAACACCGACGCCATCGACAACTCGGCCGGCGTCAACACCTCCGACGTCGAGGTCAACATCAAGATCGCGCTCAGCGCGCCGGTACGTTCGGGCGCGCTCACACTTCAAAGCCGCAATGCGCTGCTCGTCGAGATGACTGACGAGGTGGCGCGGCTGGTGCTGCGCAACAATTACCAGCAGACGTTGGCGCTTTCGCTGGCGCAACGACGCGGGCTTGAGGACTTCGGTTTCCAGCAGCGTCTGATGCAGATCCTGGAAACGCGCGGCGAGCTCGACCGCGTGGTGGAATACCTGCCCGACGAGATCACGCTCGCCGACCGCCGCAAGCGCAACGTGCCGCTGACACGGCCGGAGATGGCGGTGCTGCTCGCTTACGCCAAGCTGTCGCTCTACGGCGAGTTGCTCGACTCGAACGTGCCGGACGATCCTTATCTCGGCCGCGAGCTCAACCGCTATTTCCCCAAGGAGATGACCGAGCGCTTCGCCGACGCGCTGCAAGGCCACCGGCTGCGGCGCGAGATCATCGCCACGCAGCTCGCCAATTCGATGATCAACCGCGGTGGGCCGACTTTGGTCGTGCGCATCGCCGATCAAACCGGCGCCTCGGCCGCGTCCATCGCGGCGGCCTTCGCGGCCGTGCGCAACAGCTACGATCTGATCGAGTTGAACGGTGAGATCGACACCCTCGACAACAAGGTCTCCGGCAAGACCCAGCTCGCGCTTTACGCCGCCGTACAGGACCTGCTGCTCGACCGGCTCGTCTGGTTCCTGCGCAACGTCGACCTGCATCAGGGCCTCGACAAGATCGTCGCGCATTTCCGCGAGGGCATCGCGCAAGTGGCGGGCGCGCTCGATACCGCGCTGTCGAAGGCCGCGCGCGCGGCGCGTGACAGCCAGGTGGCCGAGTTGACGAAAGCCGGTGTGCCGGAAGCCTTGGCGCAGCGCGTCGCCAGCTTGGGTGCGCTCAGGCCGGCAACCGACATCGTGCAGGTCGCCGACCGCGCAAAGAAGCCGGTCGCCGAAGTGGCGGCCACGTATTTTGCGACGGAAGCTTTCTTCCAGCTCGACCGCGTCGCCGGCGCCGTGCCGGGCATCGCGGTCTCGGATTACTTCGACCGTCTCGCGCTCGACCGCGCGCTCGATTCCATCGGCGATGCCGAACGGCGACTGACGGCCGCCATGGTCGGCAACGGCCATGCCGCCGGCGCCGGCGCGGTGGAGGAATGGGTGAAGCCAAGGCAGGCGGAAGTCGAACGCATCCGCGCGGCGATCCACGAGATCGCCGGCTCGGGGCTCACTTTGTCCAAGCTGAGCGTGGCGGCGAGTTTGCTGGGCGATTTGGCGCGAGAGTAGTCGCGTCACGACAACTCTTCCCGTGGTCATTGCCGGGCTTGACCCGGCAATCCATGAAGCTGTGCCGTCAGTACCGCAGTCTTTACGGCTCTCACGTGGTGACGGCCATCATGGATGCCCGGGTCAAGCCCGGGCATGACGCCGTATTTGTGGCGCGGCCGACGACTCGCTAATGCCTGAAATGCCGTGTGCCGGTGAACACCATGGCGATGCCGTGGTCGTCGGCGGCCTTGATCACCTCGGCGTCGCGCATGGAGCCGCCGGGCTGGATCACCGCAGTGGCACCGGCTTCGATGGCGACGAGCAGGCCATCGGCGAAGGGGAAGAAGGCATCGGAAGCGACCACCGAACCTTTCGTCAGCGGCGCCGGTAGCTTGAGTGCTTCCGCCGCATCCTGCGCCTTGCGCGCGGCGATGCGCGCCGAGTCGACACGGCTCATCTGGCCGGCGCCGATGCCGACGGTGGCGCGGTCCTTGGCGTAGATGATGGTGTTCGACTTCACGTGCTTGGCGACACGGAAGGCAAAGCGTAAGTCGGCAAGCTCCGCTGCGGTCGGCGCGCGCTTGGTGACGGTCTTGAGCGCCATGTCGTCGACCACCGCGTTGTCGCGCGATTGCACCAAGAGGCCACCGGCCACCGACTTCACGGTCAGGCCCTTGGCACGCGGATCGGGCAGGCCGCCGGCGAGCAACAGCCGCAGGTTCTTCTTGCCGGCGACGATCTTGATCGCCTCGTCGGTCGCGTCCGGCGCGATGATCACCTCGGTGAAGATTTCGGTGATGGCTTTCGCCGCTTCCGCGTCGAGCGTGCGATTGAGTGCGACGATGCCGCCGAAGGCCGAGGTCGAATCGCAGGCCAGCGCCTTCACATAGGCGTCGACGAGGCTGTCGCCTTCCGCCACGCCGCAAGGGTTCGCGTGCTTGACGATCACGCAGGCGGCGGTGCGCTTGGGATCGAACTCGGCGATGCACTCATAGGCCGCGTCGGTGTCGTTGATGTTGTTGTAGGACAGTTCCTTGCCCTGGAGCTGGCGCGCCGAGGCGACACCGTAACGCTCGCCCGGCGCCTTGTAGAACGCTGCGCTCTGGTGCGGGTTCTCGCCGTAGCGCAGCGACTGGATGAGGCTGCCGCCGAAGGCGCGATAGTCCGGCGCGTCATCCTTCAGCGTCTCGGCAAACCAGTTGGAGATTGCCGCGTCATAGGCGGCTGTGCGCGCATAGGCCTTGGCGGCGAGTTTCTTACGCAGCTCGAGCGAAAGCATGCCTGAGTGCTCGGCCAGCTCTGCCAGCACCTTCGCATAATCGGTGGTGTCGACCACCACGGCGACATCGTTGTGGTTCTTGGCGGCGGCGCGGATCATCGCCGGCCCGCCGATGTCGATGTTCTCGATGCAATCGTCGTAGGAAGCGCCCTTCGCGACGGTTTCCTCGAACGGATAGAGGTTCACCACCAGGAGGTCGATCGGCTTGATGCCGTGCGCCTCCATGGAGGCGGCATGTTCCTTGTTGGCGCGGATGGCGAGCAGGCCGCCATGCACCTTCGGGTGCAGCGTCTTCACGCGGCCGTCCATCATCTCCGGAAAGCCGGTGAGCTCGGCCACGTCGAGGACGCGGAGGCCGGCGTCTTTCAATGCCTTGGCGGTGCCGCCGGTGGAGACGAGCTCGATGCCGTAGCTGGCGAGCTCGCGGGCGAAATCGAGAAGGCCCGCCTTGTCGGAGACCGACAGGAGGGCGCGGGTGATGCGGCGCGGATGGGTCATCATGGGCAGGCTGCTAGCACACCGGATCGGCCAAGGGTATTCGGTGAACTACGACCCGGCCTGCGCTTCCACAAGCGCGATTAGAGCGGTAATTCCGGCTCGTCCGCCCGCTCGGGGCGGGCGCCGGGCGGGGCCGGCGGGGTGTGGCGGAAGCTCCAACGCACGGAAGGCTCGCTGCGGGCGTGGCCGTAGATGACGATTTGCACGGTGCGGCGCGGGCCGTCAGTGCCGGCGAGATAGACGCTCTCCTCGAGCTCGACCTTCTCGGCGAGCGTGGCGAAGGTCCACACCTCGCGATCCGGCAGCAGCAGGATGACACCCCGCCCGTCGGAGAGCCGATTGGCCTTGATCGACGGATGCAGGTGAAAGCGCACGGCATACTCGTCGCCCACGTCGACCGAGAACGTGCGGCCCTCCGGCGGCGCGAAGCTGTCTTCGCCGTCGAGGGCGCGGCCGTCCTGGCTCAATCGGATGGCACGGTTGTGTATGACGCCGAAGTCGTCGACGTAGCCGTCGTGCGAGGTGCGCAGCAGAATGCCGTCGATGTTCTCGTCGCGCTCGATGCGCACGTGCCGCGGGCCCGCAATGATGGGCGTGCCGGACAACAGCCTGCGAAATGGCCCCGATTCGAGAAAGCGGCACGACGATTTGTCGTTGAAGGTGACAGTGGAATGCGCGGCGGTCTGGCGCGCCACCTGCCGCCAGTTCTCCTTGTTGACCGCAGGCAGCCCGCAATTGACCACCAGCCGGTGCTGCTTCCACGACATTTCGAACGACAGGCAGCCGGCATGCGCTTCCTGGCTGACGCCGATCGGCGGCGGCCGGCCGGTGTCCATCAACAGCGAGGTCTGTCCCGCGTCGATGCGCTGGAAGCCGGAATGCGGCGCGTTCGACAATGGCGCGCCGCGCGCATCGTCGTAGGCGAGCACGGTGGCGAGCAGATCGACCGGCGTCGGACCCATGCCGTTGAACTGGGCGAAGTTGCCGTCGGGATGCCGGAAGAAGCGCAGCATCGGCATCATGCGGTCGATGGCATTGTTGAGCGCCTGCGGCGGCTGCAGGTTGCGCGCCGAGAACAGCTGCCGCAGCGGCAACAGGTCGGCGAGAATTTCGATCAGCGCGCCGGGATTGCGGCTGATGTGGCCGCCATCGGGCAGGATCTGCACGCGCAGCTCATCGATCAGCTTGCGCGCGTGGCCGCGCAAGGAGCCGGACTGGCCCTGGATGCAGAGCGCGGCGTAATTGAGCGCGATCACCGCCTGCAGGCGCGGCAGACCGTCGCGCGACTCTTTCAGCGTGCGGCGCAGGTAGCGCACTTGCCGCGACAAGCTGCGGATGAAGCGGCGATAGAAGCGCGCATCGGCGTCTTGCAGCACGAAAGGCGCTTGTGAAAGCCAGCAGATGACTCGGCGCGAGAGAATATCGAGCCGCCAGCCGACCGGATGCCAGCCGCCTTGCAAATTGATCCAGTCATCGATCAGCGAGCGCGCGTTGGCGCGCGTGATGGCCGAGTCGGCGGCACGCAAGTGGCGCAGCCAGGCGAAGCTCAACAGCGTCACCGCCCATTCGTCCGATGGCGGTGTCATCTCGAAAGGTGAGCGGCGGTCGCAGATGACCACCTTGCCGGCGAAGGCGAAGCGTCCCGCATAGATCTCGGCGGCGCGCGTGGCGTCGGCGGTACGAAGATCTTGCGGCGCGATCACCAGCCGGTCGGTCTTGGCCGAGCCGAAGCGCCAGCGCAGCAGCGGGTGCGCATTGACGCGGCCGAGGAGGCTGCGGAATGCGCGGCGCCCGATGAGCGCGGAGAGCCTGGCTCTTTCCGCGACCGTGACTCCGGCCATGAAGTTGTCCGTCCCCTGCGGCGAAGAGTGATTCGCGCGCACACGATTGACGATATCGAAGGGTCGACGAAGGTCCAATATGCCTGTCCCGGCCGAGAATTAGGCCGCGCGGACGAGGCGGGCAGCGAAGAAGCCGTCGAGGCCGCCCCAGCGTGGGTCGGGGTCGGGGAGCATCTGCGGAAGCGTGCGCAAGTCGCCTTGCGGCGACAGGAACTCCGCCTGACCGAACACGTCGGCGGCGGTCATCGGGGCGCGAGCCACGTTCGGGCTGCGCGCGAGCAGCGCCTCGATCTGCTGCTCGCCTTCTTCGGGTTCCAGCGAGCAGACGCAATAAACCAAGATACCACCCGGCTTGGTGAGTGCGACGGCGCGGTCCAGGAGCCGTTCTTGCAGCGAGGTGAGCACGGTGACCTCGCTCTCGCCCTTCAGCCACGGGACGTCGGGATGGCGGCGGATGGTGCCGGTGGAGGAACAAGGCGCATCGAGCAGCACGGCATCGAAAGGTTCCGCCTGCCAGTCCAGCACATCGGCGGCGACGGTTTCGGCCGTAAGCGACAGCCGTGTGAGGTTTTCGCGCAGCCGTGCGACCCGTGCCGGCGAGCGATCGACGGCGGTGACGGCGGCGCCGGTCAGCGCCAGTTGGGCGGTCTTGCCGCCAGGTGCTGCGCAAAGATCGGCGACTTTCTTGCCGCGAAGATCGCCGAACAACTGTGCCGGCAGCGCGGCGGCGGCATCCTGTACCCACCAGGCGCCTTCGGAAAAGCCGGGCAACAGCGAGATGGCGCCGTGCGCAATGGTGCGTACGGTGCCGGTCGGCAGCACACGGCCGCGCAGTCGTTCCGCCCAAGAAGCCGCGTCCTGCTTCACCGTCAGATCGAGCGCGGGCTCATGGCCATTGGCCTGCGCAATCGCCTGCGCAACGTCAGGGCCGTAGTGATTGCTCCAGCGTCGCAGCAGCCATTCGGGTGTGTCGCGGATGGTATCGTCGAGCGCGAATGTGGCGCGGTTCTGCGCCACCCGCCGCAGCACGGCATTGACCAGACCGGCGTAGCGGCCGGCACGGCGATCGGCCTGCGCCAAGCGCACCGAGAGGTCGACGGCGGCGTGGTCGGGCACGTCGAGCCAGAGGATCTGCGCGGCGCCCAAGAGCAGCACGGTCTCGACGCGCGGCGCCTCCGCCGGGAAACCCTTTTCCAGGAAGGAGCCAAGCACATGGCGCAACGTGCCGAGCCGGCGCAGCACGGTGGCGGTGAGGCGGCGCATGAGCGCGCGGTCGCGGTCGGCAAGCGCCGGCAGGCCCGGGTGGGCACCCTTGCCGGAAAGCTGCTCGTCGAGCGCAATTCGGCGGCGCAGGACACCGTCGAGAATGTCTGCCGCTATGCGTCGGGCTGCGAGGCCGGGGACTTCCGGCTGGGGAGAGGTGCGCGGACGCGCCATGGGGCGATCTTTGCCCACGAATTGTGTCCACGTCGCGAAGTACCGGCAAAAAAGCGTCAGGAATTCACAGTTCTAAGGCGATCAACCGTCGGGTGCAAATAAGTTGTAGCTCAACTAATATGCATTCTTAGGTTGTAATCGCGCGAAACGCCCTTCTTGGTCCAATGTCCCTGACGCTGCGTTCCTTCGCCGCTCCGCACCGCGGCGGCGTTCTCTTCCTGGCCGCGTCCTGCTTCGCCGCCGGGATGAGCGCCGGCGCCTGGTTGTCGCCGGCCAACAGTCGCGGTGCCGCCGACCAGATGGTGCCGACGTCGTCCTCCGTGGAACTGCGCAGCGGTCATCCCGCCGAGGTACTGCGCGTCCACGACGGCGACACGTTCGAGGCGCGCGTGCGCATCTGGCCCGGGATGGAGGTGACGACCAAGGTCAGGCTGCGCGGCATCGACGCACCGGAGATGCGCGGCAAGTGCGAGACCGAGCGCAGCAAGGCGCTAGCCGCGCGCGACGCGCTCGCACGGATCCTCGCCGAAGGTCATGTTGGCGTCTCGCGCATCGGGCAGGACAAATACGGCGGCCGTGTCGACGCCGATGCCTCCACGACGCGCACGCCCGATGTCGGGCAGGCCTTGCTCGCGCGCGGACTGGCGCGGCGCTACGACGGTGGAAGGCGCAAGAGCTGGTGCGGCTGATCGATCAGCGCAGCACGACGACCTCGGTGCCCAGGTGCACGCGCGCGTAAAGATCGAGCACGTCGTCGTTATACATCCGGATGCAGCCATGCGAGACGAAGTGGCCGACGGACGCCGGATCGTTGGTGCCGTGGATGGCGTAATTGCCGCGGCTCAAGCCGAGCGCGGCGGCGCCCATGGGGTTGCGTGGGCTACCGCCGGGGATGAACAACGGAATGCGCGGATTGGCGAGCGCGATGTCGGCCGGCGGGCCCCAGCCGGGACGCAGCGATTTGCGCGCGATCTGCGCGCGACCATGCCACGCCATGCCAGCGCGGCCGACGCCGACAGGATAGCGGATCGCCTGGCCGCCGCCCGTCACGTAGTAGAGCGTGCGCGCATTGGTGACGATGACGACGGTGCCCGGCGCATAGCCGCCGAACGATACCATATCGCGCGCCTCGGCCGATGCGGCGAATATCAGGACGGCAACGAGAGCGGCAAAAGAGCGAAAGAACGTCATCGCTCGACGATCACCGGCGTCCCGACCTGCACCATCCGATAGAGCGCAACGATGTCGCGGTTATACATGCGGATGCAGCCGTACGAGACGAAACCGCCGATCGATCCCGGATTGTTGGTGCCGTGGATGGCGTACTCGCCGCCACGCAAAGTCAGCGCGGCCGCGCCCATCGGATTGTGCGGCGAGCCGCCGGGGATGACGTCCGGCAGACTGGGTTTGTCACGGCGAATCTCGTCCGGCGGCGACCATGCGGGCCGCACGAACTTGCCTTCGACCTGCGCAACGCCGGTCCAGGCCATTCCCGACTTACCGACGCCGACCGGAAAACGCAGCGCGCGATTGAAATCGAGCACGAAATAGAGCTTTCGCTCATTCGTCTTCACGACGATGGTGCCGGGCGCAAAACCGGAAAAGGCCACGACATCGCGCGGCGAAGCTTGCGCGATCGCCGCGGCGACCAGCACCCACATCAATACGATGGCGACGAACAGCGCCGTCCTTCTCAACACCAAAGCCATTACGAGCCTCGCCAGCACTAACAAGGTGCAATGATAATGCGAGGGACGGTAGGTTCGGGGGAAAGCGAAAAGTAACGTAAATACCGGCTGAAAACCGCCTGCCTTTCAACCCGGCCGGCTGCCCGATCCTCGGCGTGAACCGGAGGTTCCGTCACAATTTACCATAGTCAATTTGTAGAACTTCGCTAAACTTGCGCTGGGACGGAAAGCTGTGGGGTCTTTTTCCATGCTTGCACCGACGCCGCGTCAGCGCCGTTTTCAGCTCGTGCTGATCAAACCGTCGCACTACGACGCCGACGGCTACGTCATTCAGTGGGTTCGCTCATCGATCCCGTCGAATTCGCTGGCGGCGGTTTATGCGCTCGCGATGGATGCCAGCGCGCGTCAGGCGCTCGGGTCCGATGTCGCGCTCGACATCACCGCGATGGACGAGACCAATACCCGCGTCCGTATCAAAGACATCATCGCGCAGTTCAAGCAGCACGGCGGCTTCGGCATGGTGGGGCTGGTCGGCGTGCAGTCGAACCAGTTTCCGCGCGCGCTCGATATCGCCCGCCCGTTGCGCGCCGCCGGCCTTCCGGTGGTGATCGGCGGCTTTCATGTCTCCGGTTGCATCGCCATGTTGCCGGAGATGCAGGCCGATCTGCAGGACGCGCTCGACATGGGTTGCAGCCTGTTCGCGGGCGAAGCCGAAGAAGGCCGTTTCGACACGGTGCTGCGGGATGCCGCCAGCGGCACGTTGAAACCAATCTACAATTACATGGACGAACTGCCTGGCTTGGAAGCGACGCCGACACCGTTCCTGCCGCCGCACAACCTGAAGCGCACCGCCAACCACTACGCCAGCTTCGATGCCGGGCGCGGCTGCCCTTATCAATGCTCGTTCTGCACCATCATCAACGTGCAGGGACGCAAATCGCGCCGCCGCACGCCGGACGACATCGAGCACCTGCTGCGTCAGCATCTCGCGCAGGGCTTTCACTGGTTCTTCGTCACCGACGACAACTTCGCCCGTAACAAGGACTGGGAACCGATCTTCGACCGCATCATTCAGCTTCGCGAAGGCGAGGGGCTGAACATCAAGATGATCATCCAGGTCGATACGCTCTGCCACAAGATTCCGAACTTCATCGACAAGGCGGCGCGCGCCGGCGTGAAGAAGGTGTTCATCGGGCTGGAGAACATCAACCCGGCCAATCTGATGGCGGCCAAGAAACGCCAGAACAAGATCACCGAATACCGCAGGATGATCCTGGCCTGGAAGCAGGCGAAGGTGATCACCTATGCCGGCTACATCCTCGGCTTCCCGGCCGACACGCCGGAATTGATCCGCGAGGACATTGAGATCATCAAGAAGGAATTGCCGCTCGATATTCTGGAGTTCTTCTGTCTGACGCCGCTGCCGGGCTCCGAGGACCACAAGGTGCTCGACGCCAAAGGCGTGTGGATGGATCCGGACATGAACAAATACGACCTCGAGCAGGTCGTAACCGGCCACGCTCGCATGTCCAAGGAGGAGTGGGAGGGAATCTACCGCGCCGCCTGGGACATCTATTACACGCCCGAGCACATGCAGACGATCATGCGGCGCGCGGCCGCTTTCGATCTCGGCGTGTCGCATTTGCAGGGGTTGCTGTTCATGTTCTCCAAGGCCGTGGCGATCGAGAACCTGCATCCGCTGCAGGGCGGCATCTGGCGGCGCAAGTATCGGCGCGACCGCCGCTACGGCCTGCCGATCGAGCCGGTGTGGCGCTTCTATCCGAAGCTGGTCGGCGAGATCGCGCGCAAGATCGGCTTCATGTCACGCTACTGGCTTCAGCTCGAGCGCATCAAACGCCACGTGCAGAAAGACCCCGAGCGCCGCCTTTACACCGACGCGGCGCTGGCGCCGGTGGACGACCACGAGACCGAGACGATGGAAATGTTCACGCACAACGAAGGTGCGCGGAACGAGGTAGCGCGCACGCGCAAGCTCCACGAGCTGACGCATGGCGGCGCGCACGAGGCGCACGCCGAGGCGTAGCAACGCGAATAAGACCAGAGCCTGTCAGTTGTCATCGCCAGGCTTGTCCCGGCGATCCCGCTTAGGCGGGCACTATGCCATCATAAGCGGGATCACCAGGACTCGCGCTTCGCGCGGCCCGGTGATGACAAGTTCCTCTTACGCTCCCGCCTTCACCAGCTTCTTATTCTGCCGGTTGCTCACCAGATCGTCGACCACGGCCGGGTCGGCGAGCGTCGTGGTGTCGCCGAGATTGCCGAACTCGTCCTCGGCGATCTTGCGCAGGATGCGGCGCATGATCTTGCCGGAGCGCGTCTTCGGCAGGCCGGGCGCGAACTGGATCAGATCGGGCGAGGCGATGGGGCCGATCTCCTTGCGCACCCAGGCGACCAGTTCCTTGCGCAATTCCTCGGTCGGCTTCTCGCCGGCCATCAGGGTGACATAGGCGTAGATGCCCTGGCCTTTGATGTCGTGCGGATAGCCGACCACGGCCGCTTCCGACACCTTGGCGTGCGCCACCAGCGCGCTTTCCACCTCGGCGGTGCCGAGGCGGTGGCCGGCGACGTTGATGACGTCGTCGACGCGGCCGGTGATCCAGTAATAGCCGTCGGCGTCGCGGCGGCAGCCGTCGCCGGTGAAGTACCTGCCCAGATAGGTCTTGAAGTAGGTGTCGATGAAGCGCTGGTGGTCGCCGTAGACCGTGCGCATCTGGCCCGGCCAGGAATCGGCGATGCAGAGGTTGCCGGTGGTGGCGCCCTCGAGCACATTGCCTTCGGCGTCGACGATCTCGGGGATCACGCCGAAGAAGGGCCGCGTCGCCGATCCGGGCTTGAGCTTGGTCGCGCCGGGCAGCGGCGTGATGAGAATGCCGCCGGTTTCGGTCTGCCACCAGGTATCGACGATCGGGCAGCGGTCCTCGCCGACCACGTGGTAGTACCACTCCCAGGCTTCCGGGTTGATCGGCTCGCCGACGGTGCCCAAGAGGCGCAGCGATTGGCGCGACGTCTTCTTCACCGGATCGTTGCCGCCCTGCATCAGGGCGCGGATGGCGGTCGGCGCCGTGTAGATGACGTTGACCTTGTGCTTGTCGCAGACTTCCCAGAAGCGCGACGTGGTCGGATAGTTCGGTACGCCTTCGAACATCATGGTGATGGCGCCGTTCGAGAGCGGGCCATAGATGATGTAGCTGTGGCCGGTGACCCAGCCGACGTCGGCGGTGCACCAGTAGATGTCGCCGTCGTGATAGTCGAACACGTATTGGTGCGTGATCGAGGTGTAGACCAGATAACCGCCGGTGGTGTGCAGCACGCCCTTCGGCTTGCCGGTCGAGCCCGAGGTGTAGAGGATGAACAGCGGGTCCTCCGCATTCATCTCCTCGCAGGGGCAGTCGGCCGGCACTGTCTTGGCGATGTCGTCGTAATAGATATCGCGGCCGGCCTGCATGTTGACCGGGGCATTGGTGCGTTTGACGACGATGACGGAAGTGACGCCGGCGACTTTCTTGCAGGCCTCGTCGACATTGGCCTTCAGCGGAATCTTGCGGCCGCCGCGCAGGCCTTCGTCGGCGGTGACGATGACGGAGGACTGGCAGTCCTCGACGCGGCCGGCAATCGAATCCGGCGAGAAGCCGGCGAAGATCACCGAGTGTACGGCACCGATGCGGGCGCAGGCGAGAATCGAGATCGCCGCTTCGGGGATCATCGGCATATAGATGGTGACGCGGTCGCCTTTCTTGACGCCGCGCGCCTTCAGCACGTTGGCGAAGCGGCAGACCTCGGCGTGCAGCTGCTTGTAGGTGATCTTCTTGTCGTCTTTCGGATCGTCGCCTTCCCAGATGATGGCGGTCTGGTCGCCGCGCTTGGCGAGGTGCCGGTCGATGCAATTGTAGGCGGCGTTGAGCGTGCCGTCCTCGAACCACTTGATCGAGACGTTGTGCGGATCGTAGCTGGTGTTTTTCACCTTGGTGAAGGGCTTGATCCAGTCGACGCGCTTGGCCTGCTCGCCCCAGAAGCCGTTCGGGTCTTTCACCGAGCGGGCGTACATCTCCTGGTATTTGGCGTCGTCGACCCAGGCGCGTTGGCGCCAGTCGGCGGGAACGTCGTAAATTTTCTCGTCGGACATAATACCTTCCTCCCCCGCGCGCGCGACGGCCGGCCCGTCCGCGCGCTTTATTGCCTCACGGCTTTCGGCCCATTATGCGACGGCGCTCCCAGGCCCCACAAGGCGCGGAGTGTCCCACTTTCGAAGGGGTTAGGGTTTTGACTTTGGTCAAGGCCTGAGGCCGCCTTCCGGGCTTGTGGCCCGGGGGCCCGGAATGACGGCTACTTCATCCCGCCCATTTTGCAGACGAGCTTCCATTCCTCGGCCGTCACCGGCTGCACCGAGAGCCGCGACTGTTTCAGCAGGGCCATGTCTTTGAGCTTAGGCTCGGCCTTGATGGCCTCGAGCGTCACCGGCTTCGGCAGCGGCTCGAGCGCCTTGACCTGCACGACCACCCAGGGAGAGCCGGCCTCCGCCGTCGGGTCGGGGAAATGCTCGCGCACGATCTCGACGACGCCGACGATCTCCTTGCCGACGTTGGAATGATAGAAGAAGGCACGGTCGCCCTTCTTCATCTTCATGAGGTTCAGCTTGGCGGTGTGGTTGCGCACGCCGGTCCAGGCCTCGCCCTTGGCGCCCGCCTTGACCTGTTGGTCCCACGACCAGGCATCGGGCTCGGATTTCATCAGCCAGTAGGCCATCGTCATTCCTCCGCCTTCAGCGGTCTTGTCAGCAGCGACTCGATCGCTTCGTCGACGCTCATCTCGCCGGCAATGACGGCGGCGACGGCAGCTGAGATCGGCATCTCGATGTTCTTCGCGCGCGCCATCTCCAGCAGCACCGGCGCGGTGAACACGCCTTCGGCGAGTTTGCCATGCGCGGCAGTGGCGGCGGTCTCGCCTTTGCCGAGTGCGACGCCAAAGGAGAAATTGCGCGACTGCGGCGTGCCGCAGGTGAGGATGAGATCGCCGAGGCCAGAGAGGCCCATCATGGTTTCGGTCTTAGCGCCGTAGGCTTTGCCGAAACGCACCAGCTCGGCAAAGCCGCGCGTGGTCATGGCGGCGAGTGCGCTCGCGCCGAGTTCTCGGCCGTTGACGATACCGGCGGCGATGGCCAGCACGTTCTTGGTGGCGCCGCCGAGCTCGACGCCGCGCACGTCGCTTGAATGATAGGGACGGAACGTGCCGGAGTTCATGGCCTGCGCAAGCGCCTGCGCGATGCTTGCGTCGGTCGCCGCGATGGTGACGGCTGTTGGCAGGCCGCGCGCCACATCGGCGGCAAAGCTCGGGCCCGAGAGGATCGCTGGCGTCGCCTTGGGCGCGCATTCGGCGATGATCTCGGTCATGAAATTATGCGTGCCGTGTTCGATGCCCTTGGCGCAGGCGATGAGCGGCGTGCGGTCGCCGATCAAAGGCGCCAGTGAGGTGACGACGGAGCGCAACACCTGCGCGGGGACGACCAGCAGAAGGCCTTGCGCCTGTGCGGTCTCCTGCAGATCGCGTGTGATCTTGATCTTGGTTTCCAGCTTCACGCCGGGCAGGTATTTGCTCTCGCGTTTGCTGGCGAGTTGCTCGGCATTGCCGGCATCGTGCTCCCACAGCGTCACATCGCGGCCGGCACGCGCGCAGGTCTGCGCCAGCGCGGTGCCCCAGGCGCCGCCGCCGAGCACGGCGATGTGTTGGATGGCTCCGCTCATTTATAGGCCGCCGTGCGTTGCTGCCGGCCCTTGGCGGCGGCGATCTCGTCGAGCGGCCAGCGCGCCCGCGGCGCGACCTCCAAGGGATCGCTGATGCCGAGCGCAAGCCGCTCTGCGCCGGCCCAGGCGATCATGGCGCCGTTGTCGGTGCACAATTCCATCGGCGGCGCGACCAGCACGGTGCCGACTTCGAAGGCGAGACGCTGCAGCACCTTGCGGATCGCCTGGTTGGCGGCGACGCCGCCGGCCGCGACCAGTGCAGTCGGTGCGCCATATTGCGCGCGGAAAATGCGCAAACCAGAACGCAGCCGGTCCTGCACGACGTCGACCACCGCCTGCTGGAACGACGCGCACAGGTCGGCGACGTCCTGATCACTTAGCGGCGCGACAGCTTCCGCCTCCAGCCGCAACGCCGTCTTCAATCCGGAGAAGGAGAAGTCGGCATCCTTGCGATGCTGCATCGGCCGCGGCAGCGGGAAGCGACGGGCGTTGCCTTTCGCGGCTTCCTTCTCCACCTGCGGGCCGCCGGGATAACCGAGCCCCAAGAGCTTGGCGGACTTGTCGAAGGCCTCGCCGATGGCGTCGTCCTGCGTGGTGCCGAGGCGCACGTAATCGCCGACGCCACGGATGGCGAGGATCTGGGTGTGGCCGCCGGAGGCCAGGAACAGGCAATAAGGAAACGGCGTGTTGTCGGTGAGCCGCGCCGAGAGGGCGTGCGCCTCGAGATGGTTCACCGCCACCAGCGGCTTGTTCTGCACCAGCGCGATCGACTTGGCGGTGGTCAGCCCGACAATGACGCCGCCGATCAGGCCCGGCCCGGCGGCGGCGGCGACGCCGTCGAGCTTGTCGAAGGTAACATTGGCCTCGTCCATCGCCTGGGCGATGACGGCGTCGAGCACCTCGACATGCGCACGGGCAGCGATCTCCGGCACCACGCCGCCAAATTTGGCGTGCTCGACCACTTGGCTGAGGATGACGTTGGACAGGATGGTGCCGCGGCCGTCCTCGGCGCGTTCCACCACCGCCGCCGCGGTTTCGTCGCAGGTCGTCTCGATGCCGAGGACGAGCATTCGATCCTCAATGTCGGTCCGGGCCATTCCGGGACGGCCTCTCCCCTTTCCGGGGAGGGTGCACTAAAAGGTGCCCTAACATTGAGAGGTCCCAAATTGCAATCTGTGCCGCAATCCACAGCCGCCTTGCGCATCGGCACGCGCGGCAGTCCGCTGGCACTGGTACAGGCGCGCACCGTGCGCGCGCGGCTGGCCGCGGCGATGCAAGTGGATGAGGCGGCCATCGAGCTCGTCATCATCCGCACCTCCGGCGACACCATCCAGGACCGCCCGCTGGCCGAGGTCGGCGGCAAGGGGCTGTTCACTAAGGAAATCGAAGAAGCGCTTCTGAGCGGGCGCGTCGATCTCGCGGTGCATTCGTCCAAGGATATGCCGACCTTCTCGCAAGCTGGGCTGATGCTGGCGGCGTGTCTGGAGCGCGAAGACCCGCGCGACGTGTTCATCAGCCGCAAGGCGAAATCGCTCATGACGCTGCCGCAAGGCGCGACGCTCGGCACGGCATCGTTGCGCCGCCAGGCCATCGCCAAGCGTCTGCGGACCGATCTCAACGTTGTGCCGCTGCGCGGCAACGTCGAGACGCGGCTGCGCAAACTCGATGCCGGCGAGGTCGATGCCACGTTGCTCGCGCTCGCCGGGCTGCGGCGGCTCGGGCTGACCGAGCATGCGACGGCCGTGATGAGCATCGATGAGTTTCTGCCGGCGGTCGGGCAGGGCGCCATCGGCATCGAAGCGCGCGAGAACGACACGCGGACGCGTGATATCCTCGCGCGCATCGATCATGCCGACACGTCGGCGGCGCTGGCGTGCGAGCGCGCTTTTCTCGCCGTGCTTGACGGCTCCTGCAAGACACCGATCGCCGGACATGCGACCGTCACCGGCGACACCGTGCAATTCCGCGGACTGATCGCGCGTCCTGATGGCAAAGCCGCGCATGACATTGCCGGTACCGGCCATCGCAAAGATGCGGCGATGATCGGCGCCGATGCCGGGCGCGAACTCAAGCATCGTTCTGGTCCAGGATTCTTCGACTAACCATGCGCATCGCCGTCACCCGCCCCAAGGCCGACGCCGAACGCACGGCGAGCGCCTTGCGCGAGCGCGGACACGAGGTGCTGGTGGCGCCGTTGATGCGGGTGGAGCCAATCGCGGTCGATCTTACGGGTCACTGGGGTACGGTCGTCATCACCAGCGCCAACGCGCCGGAAGCGATTGCGGGCAATTCAGCATGTGTCGCACTCAGCAAGCTGAAACTGTTTGCTGTTGGCGAACGCAGTGCCGATGCCGCGCGGTCAGCCGGGTTCAGCGATGTGGAATCGGCCGGAGGCGACGTGCGCGATCTGGTCAAGTTCATTGCCGATCGTCACGCGAGCGTCACGGAGCCCTTGCTTTATCTCGCCGGCGAAGATCGCGCCGCCGATCTCGTCGGCGAGTTGGCGGCGCATGGCATCAAGGCCGAGATGCGTGTCGTTTATCGTGCCGTCACCGCGTCGTTCCCGGGTGAACTGGTCGAAGCGCTGACAGCAAAAGAGATCGATGCGGTGCTGCATTACTCCCGGCGCAGCGCCGACAATTATATCGCCGGCGCGAAGGTGGCGAACATTCTGGAAGCGGCGCTGAAACCGCGTCATGTGTGCCTGGCGGAATCGGCCGCGGCCCCGCTGGTGCAGGCAGGCGCAACGCGCATTGCGATTGCCTCGCATCCGGACGAAGCGGCGCTGTTCGACCTTCTGGCGCCATCACGCACCTAAGTTCATTGGCGCCCTGGCGCCAATTGCGTTATCTCGTGGCTCGGGGTGGTCCGAATCGTCTTTGGGAGACGCTGATGGCAGACAAGAAGGCGTCCGAAGGCGCGCCCCGCCGCAAGCGCGAGGCGCCGACCATCGATCTCACCGCCAAGGATGTGACGCCGCCAGCGGCCGCGCCCGAATCGCCGCCGGCGGAACAACAAGCGGCAGCCGAAACGCCGCCGCCTCCGCCACCGGATGAGCCGGCGCCGGCTGTGGCCGACGCATCGTCCGCGCCCGAACCGATGGCACCCGCGGTCCAGCCCGAATGGGTCCGCTTGATGGCTGCCAGCGTGGCCGGTGGCGTCGTTGTGACGATTGCGCTCGGCGCGCTTTGGTATGGCGACATGCTGCCGGTGCGCGGTGCCGTATCGAATGACAATTCAACGCAGATCGCCGCTTTGCAGCAGCAGATCCAGGCTTTGCAGAATCGCCCCGCACCGGTCGCCGACACCAAGGCAATCGACGCGGTCGCGCAGCGCGTGACCAGAATGGAAGAGTCGCTGAAGTCTCTGCCGAAGGCTGACGCCAGTGTAACCGAGCGGCTGACCGCCGCCGAGAACGCGATGAAATCGCTCGGCGTTGCGCTGACTGCGCTCAACCAGCGGAGCGACGACGCATCGGCCAACGCGACGCGCGCGCGCGAGCAGGCCGAAGCGAGCGAGAAAGCCGTCATGCAATTGCGCGGCAGCGTGCAGGACGTCGCGAAAGACGCCTCATCCGCAGTGGCGCCGGCGCAGGTCGAGGCGTTGACGCAACGTCTTGCCGCGCTGGAGCAGGCGGGCAAGACCGCACGTGACGAGCTAGACAAGACGGCGGCGCGGGAGAAGGTGACACGTTTGGCTCTGAGCGCTGCGGCATTGCGCGCGGCTGTGACGAGCGGTGCGCCCTTCACGGCGGAGTTGGCGCAGGCGAAGGCGCTCGGTGCCTCTGAGAAATATCTCACGCCGCTTCCCGCTTTCAGTTCCTCTGGCGTGCCGACTGCCGCCGCCTTGGCGCAAGAGTTGCGCACGCTGCTGCCGCAGATGATGAAGCTTGCCGGCGCGCAGGCCCCGTCCGGCGGCTTCCTCGAGCGCTTGCAGGCCAATGCCAGCCGGCTGGTGAAGGTGACGCCGGTCGATGCGCCGCTAGGCGACGATGCCTCCGCGGTGCTGGCGCGGCTCGAGGTCGAAGCCGCGCAGGCCGACATTGCCGGCGCGCTCGTCGATCTCGGCAAATTGCCGGAAGCGGCGCGCGCGCCCGCGCAAGGCTGGATCGCCAAAGCGAAAGCACGCGAGGCGGCGCTCGCCGCCGCACGCGATCTCGCCGCTGACGCATCGCGCGCGCTCGGGTCACGGTGAGGTGGGCATGATCCGCGTCGTCATCTTCCTCATAGCCGTCGCCGTCGCCGCCACTGGCGTGGTCTGGTTCGCCGATCGTCCCGGCGATGTCGTGCTGACCTGGATGGGCTATCGCATCGAGACGTCGCTGATGGTCGCGGGGCTTGCGGTCATCGTGCTGGTGGCCGTGCTCGTGCTGGCATGGTCGATCCTGCGCGCAATCCTGCGGTCGCCCGAGCAGGTGTCGCTGTTCTTCCGCCATCGGCGCGCGATGAAAGGCTATCTCGCGATCACGCGCGGTCTCGTTGCCATCGGCGCCGGCGACCGCAAGCTCGCGCGCCGCGCGGCCGACGACGCGGCGCGGTTGTCGCCGAATGACGCGCTGACCTTGCTGTTGAATGCGCAGGCCGCGCAGTTGTCCGGCGATGCCGCCGCCGCCGAACGCGCCTTCCGCGAGATGGCGCGTCGCGACGACACCAAACTTTTGGGATTACGCGGTCTCTATATCGAGGCGCAGCGCCGCAACGATACCATCACGGCGCGTCGCGTTGCCGAAGAGGCTGTGCGTTCGGCGCCGGCGCTCACCTGGGCGGGGCAGGCGGTGCTCGACGATCGATGCGCGGCGTCGGACTGGGGCGGAGCGCTCGAAGCGCTCGAGGCGATGAAGCCCGCCTTGGAGAAATCCGACTATCGTCGCAAGCGCGCGGTGCTGCTGACCGCGCGGGCGATCGCGCTCGACGAGCTCGAACGCGACACGGCCCGTGCAGCCGTGCTGGAGGCGGTGAAGCTCGCGCCCGACCTGGTGCCGGCAGCGGCGCTGGCCGGCCGGCGCTTGAGCGAGGCGGGCGAGCAGCGCAAAGCGCGCCGTGTTCTCGAGCGTGCCTGGGAAATCAGCCCGCACCCCGATCTCGCCGAAGCTTATGCGAATCTGCGGCTGGGCGACTCGGCGCGCGAGCGGCTCGCGCGCATGCAGAAGCTTGCCGACAAGGTTCCCGGCCAGCTCGAAGGTGCCCTGGCGGTAGCGCGCGCGGCGCTGGAAGCGCGCGAGTTCGAGTCCGCCCGCAAGGCGCTCGCGCCCTATCTGTCGACGCCGACGCGGCGCGTGGCCACGCTGGTGGCCGAGATCGAGGAAGCCGAACACGGTGATACCGGCCGTGTGCGCGAATGGATGGGCCGCGCCATGCGCGCCGCCGGCGACCCGGTGTGGACCGCGGAGGGCGTCGTGTCGGACCGCTGGCTGCCGGTGACGCCCAACGGCCGCCTTGACGGCTTCGAATGGCGCGTGCCGCTGGCCGAGCTTGGCGTCAGCCGGCCGGTCATCGAGGTGGTCGAGCCGGAAGCGCACGCCCCGGCCGTAGAGATCGCGCCGCCCGCCCCCGAGCCGCCGCCGCCTCCTGAAGCCAAAGTAGAACCTGTCTCGGAGAAACCCGCCCGCAAAGCGGCCAAACTCAAGACGCCGCCGGCCGAGCCGGTCATCCCGCTGGTGCATGTGCCGGACGATCCGGGCCCTGATGCCGGCCTGGACGGCGATTTGGCCGGGGAACCGGGCCCTTCGGGCGGCAGCGAGGCGTGGCGCCGCCTGCGGTAACGCGGCCTCAATCCCTTCAGGCGTATTGCTTGCCAAGGCGGGCCCACGCCGATAGTAGTGGCCGCGCTTCAGCCGACGTAGCTCAGCGGTAGAGCATCCGCTTCGTAAGCGGGTGGTCGGGGGTTCAAATCCCTCCGTCGGCACCAGCCTTTTTCACGACAAGTGCCAAATCCATCGCCCGCCGCGCCCGCTTTCTGCTGGTGACAGGCGCAAGCCTGTCGTTTTCACGAATCAATGCCGCCGCTATGATTCCGAATCACGGGTGAGTCCTCTGTGCCCGCTGTTTCCCCCATTGAAGGATCCGCACATGGCAAGGCCCGCAGTCATTCTCGTTGGCGCCGACAAGGGCGGCGTCGGCAAGACGACCGTCGCGCGCACTCTGCTCGACTATTTCGGCGCGCATCAGACGCAGACCCGCGCCTTCGATACCGAGTCGCCGCGCGGCACGCTCAAGCGCTTCCACCCGGACATCACCGAAGTCGTGGATGTGACCGCGGTGCCGGATCAGATGAAGATCTTCGACACACTCGGCAGCGCGCCGGCTAAGGTGACGGTCATCGACGTGCGCGCCGGCCTTCTGTCGGCGACGCTGCAGTCGCTCTCGGACATCGGCTTCCTGGAGTCGGCGAAGAAGGGCCAGATCACCTTCGCGGTTTTCCATATCCTCGGCCCGTCGATCGCCTCGCTCGATGAAATCGCCGAGACCACACGCTTCGTCGGCGACGCCAATTACTTCCTGGTGAAGAACTTCATCAACAACACTTCGTTCTTCGATTGGGATCCGGCGACCTACGACTCCTATTTCAAGGAGATCAAAGGCGCGGAAGAGATCACCATCCCGAAGCTCAACGAGATGGCCTGCGAGCAGGTGGAGGTGGCGAGCGTGCCGTACGTTTCCTTCGTCGCCAACAAGAGCGCCAAAAGCGAGCAAGCCAACTACTCCTTCGTGCTGCGCGGCTATGTGCGCCACTGGCTCGGCAATGTCTGGGGCGAGTACGACCGCGTGAAGCTGATCGATCTCGTCGCGCCGAAAATGGACAACACCGTCCGCCAGGCGGCGGTGGGCTGAGCACGCGTAAGCCTCACGCAACCTTCTTGTCGTCATCGGGCTTGTCCCGGTGACCCCGATGAGGATGGCACTGTGCCTTCCTAAGCGAGATCGCCGGGACAAGCCCGGCGATGACAGAGCGCAGGGAGCGGTCCAGCCCGATGTCGTTCCGCACCTCCGTAACCATCGTCGCCTCGCCGCGGCCGCGCGTCGGCAAGACGCTGCTCGCGCGCGTGCTCACGGACTTCCACCGCCATGAAGGCCGCGCGGTCGCCGCCTACGATCTCAACGGCGGCGACGGATTGCTGCGGGAGTTTCTGCCCAAGCAGACGCAAATCGCGGCGATCGCCGACGTCAAAGGTCAGATGGCGCTGTTCGATACACTGGTGAAGCCAGACGACACCACGCGTGTGGTTGACCTCGGACACGACGCATTCGACTCCTTCTTTGCGCTTGCCGAGCACATCGGCTTCACCGAGGAAGCGCTGGCGCGCGGCATCGCGCCGGCGGTGCTGTTTCTGCTGACGCCCGACCGCACCGCGATCGAGGCCTTTCGCAGCGTGCGCCGCCGCATGCCGGGCGCGGCCTTGATCCCGGTTCACAACGAGATCTTCGGGCCGACGCAATACGGCGACCGGTATCCTCTCAGCTTGGGCGACAAGGTCGTACGGCTGCCGGCGCTTGCGGCGGGTTTGCGGAAGTTCGTCGAGGTGGCGCCGTTTTCGTTCGCCGATGTTGCACGTGCGAAGGAGATGCCACCGGAGGCCCTGGAAGAACTGGAACGCTGGCTGCGGAAAATTTATCGCGAGTTCCGTGAAATTGATTTGCGGCTTCTGCTCGCGGACTTGCGGTCTTCGATCACGCTCGGCGCATAATTGACGCCAAATTTTATCGGTTCCACAAGGAACCTTCTCACCAAATATTTTACCGATGCGCGCCCAACCGGGAACGGAGGGGCGGCCTTCCGCGTTCTCCCGCCCAGACTTCCCCTGCTGCCTGTTGCAACGAGGAGGCTCTCATCATGTGGATCGCGCTCTTCAGCATCGTTATCGGCGTTTCCCTGGGTCTCGGGCTTGGGGCGCTCGTTTTGGACTCCCACGGCGAGAAATTGGGTTTGTGATCTTTTCCATTCGGTAGCGACCACCTGGGGCGGCCTGCGGGCCGCCCTTTTTTCTGCGGTGACGAAACAATCAAATATTTGCCCTCGCGCGGGCGGGAACTTTGACCTAATCAAGGCGGTATGTCGTCACTCCTGCTCTCGAGGCGCTTCGCGCCGTTGTTCTGGTGCCAGTTCTTCGCCGCCTTTAACGACAATTTTCTGAAGACCGCGCTGGTCTTCTTGATCTTGTTCCGCGGCCATCCCGACGCGGAGGCGTTGATCACCATCGCGAGCGCGATCTTCATCGCGCCCTACTTTTTTCTGTCGGGCCTTGGTGGCGAACTCGCTGACCGCTACGACAAGGCGCGCGTCGCGCAGGTCATCAAGTTCGTGGAGATGTTTGTCGCCGGTCTCGCCGTGTGGGGCTATGCGCGCGAGTCGCTGCCGATTTTGTTCACGGCGCTGTTCGGCTTCGGCGTGCTGGCGTCGCTGTTCGGCCCGATGAAGTACGGCATCCTGCCGGATCATCTGCCGCGCGAGAAACTGCCGGCCGGCAACGCGCTGGTGGAGGGCGCGACTTTCGTTGCGATCCTGCTCGGTACCATTGTCGGTGGCCTAGCCGCGCGCAACGGCGGCGGCCCATTCGCCTTCGCGCCGCTGGTGATCGGCTTTTCGCTCGCCTGTTGGGTTGCCGCGCTGCTCATTCCGCCGAGCGGGCAGGGCGCGCCGCATCTGAAAGTTCACATCAATATTGCGGCGTCGACGGCCCTCATGATCCGCCATCTGCGCGCCGACCCGCGGCTGTGGTGGGGCGCGATGGTGACGAGCTGGTTCTGGCTCGCCGGCATCGTTGTGCTGTCGCTGCTGCCGCCGCTGATCAAGACGTTGATTGGCGGCGACGAGGCGACGGTGACGATCTATCTGGCGATGTTCTCGATCGCGGTCGGTATCGGCTCCGGGCTTGCCGCGACGCTTGCGCGTGGACGCATCGTACTCACCATCACGGTGGTTGGCGGAGTGCTGCTCGGCCTGTTCGCCATCGATATCGGCATTGCCACTTATGGAGCGGTGGCCGCTGCTGCCATGCAGTCGTCGGGCGTTGTCTTTTCTTCTGCGCTCGGCATCCGTGCGGCTGTCGATCTCGTCGGTCTGGCGGTCTCGGGCGGCCTGTTCATCGTGCCGGCGTTCGCCGCGGTGCAGGCTTGGTCCGATCCTGACTATCGCGCGCGCAACGTCGCGGCCGTGAACGTCATCAATGCCGCCTTCATGACCGGCGCGACGGTGGTAGTCGCGGTGTTGCAGAAGTTCGGCACGACGTTGCCGATGCTGTTCCTGGGGCTCGGCGCGGCGACGCTCGGTGTCGCGTTCGCGATCTGGAAGACGAAGCCGGGACCTGAGGTGTGAGCTACTTTTTCCGCGCCTTGAGCACGCGGTCCACCATCTCGCCCGCCACGCCGAGATAATTCGCCGGGTCCATCAACTTCTCGAGCTTCTTGCGGTCCGCGACTTTGGCGATCTCTTTGTCTGTCGCGAGCAAATCGATCAACGGCCGACCCGTCTTGGCGGCTTCCTTGGCAAGATCGGACACACGGTGATGCGCCGTGTCGCGGCCCATCGTCTTGCCTAAGCCCATCATCACCGCTTCCGACATGATCAGACCGTTGGTGATGGCGAGGTTCTCGCGCATCTTCTTCGCGTTCACCTCGATGCCTTCCAAGATGATGCGCGTCTGCTTGAGCGCGCCGGCCGCCAGCATGAATATCTCCGGCAGCACGATCCATTCGATTTCCCACGGGCCGGTGCCGCGCTCGTGGTCCTCGACCTGCGCTTCGAGCAGCGCTGCCACGAACTGCTTCACGATGGCCGTTTGTGCCGTGATGTAGACCGACGAGATCGGGTTGCGCTTCTGCGGCATGGTGCTTGAAGAGCCGCGGCCTTCGCCGGCGGGCTCCGACACCTCGCCGACTTCCGTCTGCATCAACAGCTTCACGTCGAGCGCGATCTTGCCGCAGCTACCAGTGACGAGGCCGAGGAAGCAGCCGACCTCCGCGAAATTATCGCGCACGGTGTGCCAGGTGATGTCCGGCACGCCGAGCTTCAGCTCCTTCATCAGCGCCTTCTGCACCTTCAGCCCGTCATTGCCGAGCGACGACAGCGTGCCGGCGGCGCCACCGAATTCGCCGACCAGCACGCGCGGCTTGAGCTGTTCGAGCCGCTGCTTGTGGCGCTCGAACGCCGCGAGCATGGTCGCCATCTTGTAGCCGAAGGTGACCGGCACCGCCTGTTGCAGCTTGCTACGGCCGGCCATGGGCGTGTCGCGGTATTTCTTCGCCAGCGCGGCGAGCGCGTCACCGATGGCGCCGATTTCCGTTTCGATCAGCGCCAGCGCTTCCTTGATCTGCAACACGGTCGCGGTGTCGGTGACGTCCTGGGTGGTCGCGCCCCAATGCACCCATTCGCCGTGCTTGCCCTTGCACAAAGCGGTGAGCTGCTTGGTGACCGGCAGCACAGGCGCGCCGATCTTCTCGGTCGCCTCTTTGAGTTTCGCCATGTCGATCTTGCCGGCGGAGCAGTGCTTGACGATCTCCGCCGCCGCGTCCTTCGGGATCAGCCCAAGGCCTGCTTCCGCCCGCGCCAGCGCCGCCTCGAAGTCGAGATACTTCTGCACCCGGTTCTCGTCCGAGAACACGGCCCGCATGGCCTCCGTGGTGAAGATGTCGCGGAAGACGAGGGAGTCGAAGATCGTGGCGGGCATCGGGGGCTCCTGGACGCTCGGGCCGCACGTTAGCGTGTCTTGCGCGGCGATCAACTTCCGCCGCACAATCGAAAGCCCGCTGGGACTGCATCATGAACCTTCCGCCCCATCTCGCTCGCATCGTCGAGGTCGACTACCCGCGCTTCTCGGAGGTCGAAATGGCGCGGCGGCGCGCCGCCATCCAGGCGCTGTTGGCGCAGGCCGACTGCGACCATCTCGTCTTCTGCGGCGCCAACCGCTTCGGTTCGGCGGTGCAGTGGCTGACGCAATGGCCGGTGACGGCCGAGGCGGTCGGCGTGCTGACGCCAGGGGAGCGGGATGCGCTGTTCGTGCAATACGTCAACCACGCGTCGCTGGCTTCGAAGCTTGCCGACAAGGCCGACGTGGCCTGGGGCGGCGAGTCATCGGTTGGCGCGGCGATCGAGGTCTTGACCAAGCGCGGCGTGCGTGAAGGCCGTGTCGCCACCTTGGGGCCGTTGAGCGCCGAGCAGCACGCGGCCTTGTCGGCCCGCTTCGGCAAACTCAAGAGCCTCAACCGCGACTATGTCCGCCTGCGCCAGGTGAAGTCGGCCGAGGAACTCGATTGGCTGCGCATCGGCGCTTATTTTTCCGATCGCGGCATGATGGCTTTGCGCGACCACGCGCGTGCCGGTCTGAACGAACGCGAGCTCGGCGACCGCATCGAGCGCGCTTACGTGGCGCAGGGCGCCACCAATGTCATTCATTACATCGGCACGACGTCGATGGCCGCCTCCGACCTTGCCGTGCCGCGGCAGTTTCCGTCACTGCGCCGGGTGCAGGATGGCGATGTCGTGGTATCCGAAATCAGTGCCGCGTTCTGGGAGCATCCGGGGCAGGTGTTGCGCTCGTTCGCGCTTGGAGAGCCGACCAAGCTCTACCGCGATTTGCATGCCGCCGCCGACGCGGCCTTCGATGCCATTGCGAATGTGTTGAAAGCCGGCGCGACGCCGGCACAGGTGATCGAAGCCTCCGGCGTGATCGAGGAGGCCGGCTTCACCATCATCGACGATCTGTTGCACGGCTATGGCGGCGGCTATCTGCCGCCGATCCTCGGCTGCAAGAGTCGTCCCGCTGGTCCCGTGCCGCAAGAGCCCTTCCGTGCCGGGCAGACGGTGGTGATCCAACCCAATGTGGTGACGCGCGATCACACAGCCGGCGTGCAGACCGGCGAGATAGTGCTGATCACGGAGACCGGCATCGAGCGGATGCACGCGATGCCGAGGGGCTTCGCTGTGCTGTGACTCGCCACGCGCGCTCTTCCCCTCTCCCCTTGTGGGAGAGGGTGCCTGAGCGAACGAAGTGAGCGAAGGCGGGTGAGGGGGTCAGTGCCCGAGTTGAAATGCGGGCCCCTCACCCGGCTCGCTTCGCTCGCCACCCTCTCCCACAAGGGGAGAGGGTAACGGAGCAAGCGGCCCGCCTTCGCGGGCATGACGACTCAGAGCTGCTCCTTCATCCAATCCGCGCTCTGCGAGCGCCAGCGATAGGCGCGGTTGGTGGCGATATGGTTGCCGTCCTCGATCATCATCAGTGTCACCGGGCCCTTGGCCTCGCGCGCCAGCCGTTCCGCATCGGTCGCCGGCACGATGCGGTCGAGCCGTCCGTTCACGATGAACAGCGGGCAGGTGATGTTCTGCGCGATGCCCTCGAGCGACAGCGTGTTGGCGTTCTCGCGCGCCTCGGCCTCGCTCTTGGCATGGCTGCGCGCGGTGAAGGCCTCGCGCGTCAGCGCCGGCAGATTGTCCCAGTTTGCGCCCCAGTTGAACGGGCCGCCGAGGGCGATGCAGGCCTTGATGCGCTTCTCGAACGCGGCCGCGCGGGGCGCGTAGTAGCCGCCCAGGCTTACGCCCCACATGCCAATGCGCGATGAATCGAGATCGCCACGCGTCTCGACGTAATCGATGACGGCCTTCACCGGCACTTCGTAGTCGCCGCGAATGGCGAAGTCGTATTGCCCTTCGCCCTGACCGGGCCCATCGAAAATCAACGTCGCCATGCCGCGCGCCAGAAACGGCGTCTCGTAGGCGTCGCCTTCTTCCTTGGTCGAATCGAGGCCGACGGCCATCACCACCACCGGTGGCTTCTCGATGCCGGCGGGCTTGCGCAGGATGCCGGCGAGTGTCTTGCCCTGATAGGGAATGGTCACGCGCTCGCCCGGCGGCCGCAAGTGAGGAAGCGCGGCTTGCCGGCAGGCAATCGCCTTCGCGTGCGCGGCTTTCATTTGCGCCATGTCGCGCGTGAACAGGAAGGATGCGAAGTGATAGTAGACCGTCGCGCGTTGCAGGCATTCGCCGGCGGTCAATGTGTGTCCGCGCGCCATCGCCTCGCGCCCGAGCTGTTCGTGGTGCGCCGCACGCGCGGACCAGGCGCGGCACCAGTCGTCGTAGGAGGTAATCGACTTCGTCACTTCCTCGAAGTCGGTGAGCACCACGCCGTTGACGACAAAGCGCGGGCCCCAATGCGCGATCGCGGCCTGAAGCTGCGGGTCGGTGGACATCGTTACATTCCTTGTGAAGTTCAGCCCGCCTTCTCGTCACGGCGGTACCAGGGCAGGAAGCGGCGCGTCGCCCACGCCACCAGCACCTCGAAGCTGACGCCGAAGGCGCCTAACAGCAATACGCCGACGAAGGCCTCGTTGTGGTGATAGGTGCGCGAATTGTAGAGGATGTAGTAACCGAGCCCGCCGGCCGAGATGAAGAACTCGGCCACCACCGCGCCGATCAGCGCGCGGCCGGCAGCGAGGCGGACGCCGGCGAGCAGGTAAGGCATCGACGACGGCAGCACGATGCCCGTCAACATACTGACGCGGTTGGAGCGGAAGGAGCGCGCAACTTCCAGATATTCGCGCGGCACGGCGCGGGCGCCGTCGGCGACGTTGATGATGATGGAGAAGATGGCGGCGAAGATGATGGTGGCGATGCGGGTGTTGCCGGAATAGCCGAACCACAGCGAGAACAGCGGCAGCACCACGATCATCGGAATGGCGTAGAAACCGTTGACGTAATGGCGGATGGCGCGCTCCAGCGCCGGGCTCCGCCCCATCAACAGCCCGATGACGGTGCCGAATACCAGCGCGATCGCGAGCCCTTGCGCGACGGCGCTCAGCGTAATGCCGGTCGCCTTCAGAAAGGCGGGGTCGACGATGACCTTGGGAATAGCCAGCGCGACCGTGCTCGGCTTGGCGACGTAAGCCGGCGCGAAGGCGCGTACCACCCCTTCCCACAGCAGCAGGATGATCGTGCCGACAACGAGCCGCGGTAGAAACGTGTCGTAGAAGCGCGACGCCGGCTTCGCCGGTGCGGCCGGCGCTACGGTTGTGGTGGCGGTGAGGGCGGTGTCGCTCATCACTGCCTCCAGCGCGCGAAATGCTGCTCGATCGTCAAGCCGAGCCGCATCAGCCCGACGCCGATCAGGCCGATAACGAGGATCGAGGCGAACACGCCGCCGGTGTCGAAATTCTGCGACGCCGTCATGATGAGCTGGCCGAGGCCGGTCGAGGACAGGAAGAACTCGGCCGCGATCATGCCGACCAGGGCGCGGCCGATCGACTGGCGCACGCCGGTCATGGTGTAGGGCAGGGTGTAGGGCAGCATCACTTCACGCCACAGCGCCCATTCGCTGGAGCGGAACGACTTCGCGACCTCGATCAGCTCAGGTTTAATGCTGCGCGCGCCTTCCACCGTGTTGTAGAGCACGGGGAACACGGCGAAGAGGAACACCACCAGTACTTTGGGCGCGAAGCCGAATCCCATCAGCGACAGGATGAAGGGGATCAGCGCCACCATCGGCGTCGCATAGAGCGCCATGATGTAGGGCTCGATGCCGATGCGCAGGAAGCGCACGCGCGCGAGCAGCAGCCCGAGCGGCATGCCGACGACCAGTGCGAGAATGAAGCCAGTGAGGAATAGCTTGGCCGATTCCAGAAGCTGCCGGCCGAACTCGCCGCTTTTGATGAGCTGCCACAGCGTGCGGATGGTCTCCGAGAACGGCACCATGAAGGCCTGGCTGGTCGATCGCCCGGCGATCTCCCAGATGGCGATGCCGATCAGGATGCTGATCCAGAAGGGAAGATGGCGGCGGAGCAAGCTAAGTTGCACGAACTGTTACCTACTTTGAGCATATTGGGCGTCTCTCCGTCATCCTGAGGCGCGAGCGAAGCGAGCCTCGAAGGATGACGGCCGCCACCCTTCGAGGGCCGCGCTTCGCGCGGCCACCTCAGGGTGACGGGGATAGGCAGTGCTTGCGGTTGCGATCACTTCACCATCGCGTTCGCGTCCTTGTAGACGCTGCCGTCGACGAAGTTGTCGTAAGAGACCGGCTCCTTGTCTTCCTTGATGGCACCGATCTTCTTCATCAACTTGGCGACCGCTTCGATCTTGTTGCGCGGCAGGCCGTCGTCCTTCGCCGCCCAGAAGTCGATGGCGAGGAATTCCTTGAGCGCGGCCTTGGCCACTTCTTTGTTGTGGCCGGTGACCAGCGCGGCTTCCGCCACCGCATCGGCATTCTTGGGGTCCTGCATGAAGCGCGCGGCGTCGATCATGGCGGCAACCGTGCGCACGATGGCGTCGCGATTCTTCGCCAGATTGTCCTTGCGCACGACCAGCGTGAGGTAGTGGCTGGTCGGGTTGGTGTTCTTCATCGCCAGCAGGATGTGAAGCTTCTTGCCCTGCGCGTCGATGGCGGCGAGATCGTCGAGGTGCAGCACGGCGTATTTCAGCCGCCCGGCGATCAAGGCGGGACCGGAGGTCGAGCCAAGGGCGATCTGCTTGGTATCCTCGATCTTCACGCCGTCGCAGCCGGTGAGCATCGAGCGCAGCGCCACCGAGCGGGCTCCGCCGATGGAGTCGACGCCGACATCTTGTCCGATCAGATCCTTGCAGGTCTTGCCGGTCTCGGTGGTGCCGATCACCCAGTCCGGGTTCGGCATCCCATAGACCGCGACCAGCGGCACGCCGGCGTTGGAAACCTGGTTGATCACCGGCGGTGTCGGCGACCAGGCCATGTCGATGTCGCCGGCGACCACGGCACGCGCCGCGGCTGTGCCGTTGTCGAACTGCTTCACCTCGGCGTCGGCGCCATACTTCTTATAGAAACCCTGCTTCTCGGCGACGTAAGCGATAGTCGCGGAGAAGATCGGCGGAATGCCGGGCACCGCCACCGTTACTTTTTTGCCCTGAGCCAGGGCCGGCGTCGTCGCCATCATCAGCGCGGCCACGAGTGTGCCGCCCGCCAGTGCCGTAAACTGTCTGCGGATCATTGAATCCTCCCCTGTTTGTTTTGTGTTTTAATTGTCAGCGTTCGAGCACGAACTCAGCTTCGCGCGCCTCCCGCATCAGTGTGTTCCAGACGCGCTCGCGCAGCTCGGCAAAGCGCGGCTCGCGCAAGGTGTCGCGCGTGCGCGGATGCGGCAGGTCGATGGTGATGGTCTCGTGGATCGACGACGGCCGGCCTTTCAGCACGATCACGCGGTGGCCGAGGAGAACCGCCTCTTCGATCGAGTGCGTGACGAAGATCATCGCCGTCGGCCGCTCTTCCCAGATGCGCAACAGCTCGAACTGCAGGATCTCGCGCGTCTGCGCGTCCACCGCCGCGAAGGGCTCGTCCATCAACAGCACGTTCGGCTCGACCGCGAGCGCGCGCGCCAAGCCGCAGCGTTGCTGCATGCCGCCGGACATCTGGTAGGGAAACGCCTTTTCGAAGCCGGCGAGGCCCACGAGCTTGATGAACTCCGGTACCTTGCGCTCGATGTCGGCCTTCGGTGCACCGGCCATGCGCAAGCCGTAGGCGACGTTCTCGTACACCGTCTTCCACGGAAACAGTCCGAAGTGCTGGAACACCATGGCGACGCCGGCGATCGGTTCGGTGACGCGCTGGTCGCCGACCCATATCTCGCCGACATCGTGCGGCAGGAGGCCGTCGATGCAGCGAAGCAGCGTGGTCTTGCCACAGCCCGACGGCCCGACAATGGCGACGATCTCGCGTGCGCCGACGTCGAAGTCTATGTTGCGGAAGACCTCGAGCGCGCCGTAGCGCTTGCCGAGGCCTTTGACGCGGATGCGCGGCTCGCCCGCCGCCGGCATGACCGGAGTCGAGATCGATACGGTCGTTTCCTGGATGCTCACTCTGCTGCCTGTGTCGTTGCGGGTGGTGTGGGAGCCGCCTTCGCCCAGTAGTCGGGCGACTGCTTGGATTGTTTTAACGCGTCGAGCGTCTCGAAGCCGGGTGCCATCGAGCCGTCCTGGCCGGCGAGCACTTGGTGGTGCTCGATGTTCAGCGTGCGCAGCCAGCGCTGTTGACCCATGGTGATGGCGACGAAGTAGCCGATCTCCACCAGTTCCGGCTCGCTGAAGTGTTTGTGCAGGCGCGCCCAGAAGGCGTCGTCGGTAGGCAGGTCCCAGGTGATCGCCTCGGCGTAGGACAAGGCCGCTTTCTGCCGCTCGTCATAACGGGTCGAGCTCTCGAAATTGATCAGGTCGGAATAGTCGTCTTCCTTGAGTCCCGACTTGGCGGCCTTGATGGAGCGCTGGTTGCCGCAGAACTCGCACAGCACCGAGCGCGAGACGTAGATGCGGCAGAGTTCCTTGATGGTGTGGTCGGCGACGCCGTTCTTGAACACGTCGCGCCAGGTGTTGGCGAACGACCAGAAAACCGCGGGAACATGGGCGCGGACGGCTTGGCTTTCCGGGCGGGGCGTACCTTCGCGGGCGCAACGCTCGAATTCGGCGATCATCGCGGGGTCGGTGACCGTCGCCGGATCGACGTAGCTGATACGAGGTTTTGACATCGTCGCAATCCTCCCTGACAGCTTTTGTGCGCCGCACCGTTACCGGCGCGGCCTTTATTATTGCTCGGCATGTTGCCGTATTGGCCCCCGGTCGGCAACGCCATTACCGCCGCAGGTAACTATAAATATGCCGTCGCATCTGGTCGCGACGACGGGCCCCGCCGATTGTGCGCAATTTATGGGCCGCGCGGCCGCGCGATATTTAAAGTTTTCATCGAGTGCAAAGCGATGTCGCTAACGACGCGCTCGCTTCGATTCAAGTTGGAGACATCCGGAACACCGGCCGTAAGCGATAAGGAAAAGTGCCTAACGGCGTTTAGTAATTTCATACTTACTGCGCACCTAGTCTCGTCCGAGAACAACGAAACAAGAAATCTTTGGTCGCGACAAACGGAACAATCCAGTGCGTGCCAGCACCATCGTTATGATCGGCTTCGCCGTCGTCTTCGGCTTGCTCGCCGTGTTCATCGCTCAAATTTGGCTCAATAACCAAGCCAAGATGCAGGTGAAGCACGAGCCCGAGAAGCAGATGGCGACACAAACCATTGTTGTCGCCAAGCAGCCGCTGCGCTTCGGCACTGAGCTGAGCGCCGCGATGTTGCAGGAAGTGTCGTGGCCGGCGGATACGGTGCCGGCCGGCGCCTTCAACAAGATCAGTGCCCTCCTCGGTGGCGGCCGCCGCGTCGTATTGGCGGCGATCGAACCGAACGAGCCCGTGCTCGCGCTCAAGGTCACCGGCGCAGGCCAGCGCGCCACTTTGTCGGCATTGGTGCAACCAGGCATGAAGGCCGTCACCATACGCGTCAACGACGTCGAAGGCGTCGGCGGTTTCGTGCTGCCGGGCGATCATGTCGACGTCGCCCTCACGCGCACGATCGACAAAGGCCAGGCGACGACCGATGTCGTGCTGCAGAACACGCGTGTGCTGGCGATCGATCAGGTCGCCGACGAACGTGCCGCCAAGGCGACGGTGGCGAAGTCGGTGACGCTCGAGGTCACTACGCTCAACGCGCAGAAGCTGTGGCTTGCCGCATCGGTCGGCAGTCTGTCGCTGTTGCTGCGCAAGGCCGGCGAAACAACCGAGATGAAGACGACGAAGGTCACACTCAAGGATCTCGTTCCCGGTGAGAGCGGCGTGAAGGGACCGACCGCGACGGTGATGGTGACACGCGGTGGCGCCAAGCAGGAATACACCGTTCCGACCGAGGATGCCGTGGCCGAAATCGAGCGCAAACAGGCGACCAACTGAGATCGCCTCGTCATCACAAGAACTGTGAGAACCTAAAAGTGATCTTCAAGAAAACATATACCGCCTGGGCGGTCACGCTCATGGCGGCATTTCTGATCGTGGCGCAGGCCTCCGCCCAGACGCGCGAGATCAGGATCAGCGGCACCGGCCGCACCACTTCGCTCACCGTGCCGGTCGGCAAATCGCAGGACGTGCGCACCGACAAGAGCTTTGTCGACGTCATGGTCGGCGATTCCGAGATCGCCGACGTCAACCCGCTCACCGATCACACGGTGTCGATCCTCGGCAAGAAGATCGGCACCACCCGCGTGTCGGTCTATGGCGAAGGCAAGAAGCTCGTCGGCATCTTCGACGTCGAGGTGACCTACGACGTCACGCGTCTCTCCAATGAGCTCAATCGCCGCTTTCCCGGCTCGCGCATCCGCGCGGCTTCGGTCAACGGCCGCATCATGCTGTCAGGCGAAGTGGCGGACGCCGTGACCCTCGATCAGGCCGTCACCATCGCGCGTCAGTTCGGGCCGGAGATCATCAACGCCGTCTCGGTGGCGTCGCCGCAGCAAGTGATGCTGGAGGTGCGCTTCATCGAGATCTCGCGCAATGCCGGCCGCGAGCTGGGCGTGCAATGGAACCGGTTCGGCGAGCACAGCATCACCAATATCGGCAACCGCACGAATGGTCTGCCAGTGACGGCGGCGACGGAAACGGCGGTAGGCCTGATTTCCGGCTCGGCGCCCTTCGCCTTCGTGCTCGGCCGCATCATCGCCAACGGCTCCACCACTGACGTGGCACTCCAGGCCTTGGAGCAACGGGGCATCGCGCGAAGTCTGGCTGAGCCCAATCTGGTCGCTCTCTCAGGCGACACCGCGAGCTTTCTGGCCGGTGGTGAATACCCGATCCCGATCGCCGGTACGTTCGGGCAGATTACCGTCGCTTATAAGAAGTATGGCGTCGGCCTCGCTTTCACGCCGACGGTGCTCAGCCGCGGCTTGATCAATCTGAAGATCGAGCCGGAGGTGAGCCAGATCGACACCAACCACACCATCCAGGTGGTGAACGGTGTCTCGGTGCCTGCGCTCACGGTGCGCCGCGCCTCCACCACGGTGGAACTGCGCGACGGCCAGAGCTTCGCCATCGGCGGTCTGTTGCAGACAGTCAATCAGAACCAGGTCGAGCAATTGCCGTGGCTTGGCAGCGTGCCGGTGCTCGGCACACTGTTCTCGTCGAAGTCGTATCAGAAGAACCAGACCGATCTCGTGATCATCGTCACGCCGCGGCTGGTCCGGCCGGGCCGCCCCGGCGACAACATCAAGTCGCCGGCCGAAGAAACATTGCCGCCGAACGATGTCGATTTCTTCTTGATGGGCAAGACCGAAATTTCGCCGGCGGAAGCGCGCAAGGGCGGCGCGCAAGCATCGCACTTCGTCAAAGCCGAAAGTCGCCCGTTCACCGGCCATATGCTCGATCTGCCGAAGGGGGGAATTTCCGATGCCGCCATTCAATAAGCTGATGTGGTTTGCGGCGCTCGCGGGCGCGCTCGCCGGTTGCTCGGAATACACCGACCGGCGCGACATGATTTCGGCTTACGGCGGCGATGCAGTGCAGACCGACAAGGTCGTGCAGATGGTCGATCCCTGGCCGCCGCATGCCGCCAACCGCAACATCTCCTACAACGGCAATGTGATGCAGAGCGCCGTCCAGCGCTACCGCACCGGCCAAGTGTACCGGCCGAGCGGCACAGGAACATCCACCACCTATCAGCAGCAACAACAGCAGAACAACGGCGGCAACAACAATGCGCCGCTGGGACCGACCGTCAACCAGTCGGGCAGCACGAAGTAATCCAGGACCGGTCGTTCACCATGAGCATTGTTTCGAAAGTCAGTTCTGCCGTTACGCGCGTGGTTGTCCTCACGCCCGACGCCGAGTTCGCGGAAGCGGTGCGCGCGACGTTCGGCGCCTCCAAGGCGATCGATCTGGTGCTCATCAAAGGGAGCATCACCGACGAGGGTGCCAAGCTGAACGCGGAAGACGCGGCGGTCGTGGTAGTCGATTGCGATGGTATGGAGGCGAACGAACTCGACGCCTTGCGGCGGCTGACGGTGCGTCTCGGGGCGCGGCCGCCGGTGATCGCAGTCACCCAGGCCTTCGACGCTGGCGTGGCGCGCACGCTGATGCAAATGCGCGTGTCTGATTTTTTGGTGAAGCCGGTGCAGCCGATCGATCTGGTACGTGCCTGTGCGCGCGCGGCCAAGGCAACGTCGGACAGCGCCACGACCGAAGCACAGATCTATACCTTCCTTTCGGCCGTCGGTGGCGCCGGCGCGACGACGCTCGCCGTCCAGACCGCGATGCTGTTGCTCAACAGCGCCGGTCCGCGCAACAAGCCGTCGACCTGTCTGGTCGATCTCGATTTCCAGCATGGCGCCGTCGCCGATTACCTCGATCTCGAGCCGCGGCTCAATCTGGCGGAGATCGAGCCGAGCCCGGATAGGCTCGACCGGCAATTGCTCGAGGTCATGTTGTCGCAGCATTCTTCTGGCTTGGCGGTGGTGGCGGCGCCGAACCGGCCTGCGGAGATGCGCTCGTTCGATCACGACGTCGTCACGCGCCTCCTCGACCTCGTCTCCAGCCATTTCGAGTATGTCGTGTTCGACATGCCGCGCACATGGTTTGCCTGGACCGACAGCGTGCTGCTCGGCTCCAACAAGCTTTACATCGTCAGCGAGACCACGGTGCCCGGCCTGCGCCATGCCAAGCAGCTCGTTGCCGCCATCAAGGAGCGGCTCGACGGCGGACCTCTGCCGCAAGTGATCGTCAACCGCTTTGCGCAAAAGATGTTTGCCTCAGGTCTCGGCAAAAACGACATCGAGCAGACCTTGGGCGAAGCTTTTGCCGCCGCCATTCCCAACGACTATGCGCTGGTGCGTGAGGCGATTGACCGCGGGGTGCCGCTCGACGAGGTCAAGCCGGGCAACAAGATCACGGGCCAACTTAAGAAGCTGGTGGTCGATTCCGGCCGCGTGGCAGACGGAAAATCCATGCCGCTGTTGAAGAAGCTCAAGCTGTCGTTCGCGAGCTAGAAGAATGTCCGGCCGTTTCAGCACCAAACGCGTAGCCGTCCCCGAGCCAGTGACCGCCGCCGACGCGCCGCCGCAGGCACCGGCCATGACCTTCAGCGTGCTGCCGGAAGCGCCGCCAGTTGAGGCGCCGCCTTCACAGTCGGCCAATCCGCTGCTCAGCGGCAAGCTGCTCGACGCCAAGGTGCGTCTGCATCGCAAGCTGATCGAGGAGATCAACCTCTCCGCGATCGACAAGCTGCCGGAAGAGGACGTGCGTCGCCATGTGACGACTCTGGTCTCGCAATACGTTCTCTCCGAGCGGCTGGCGCTCAACGCGCAGGAACTCACGGACTTCGTCTCGGAAATTCTCGACGAGATGACCGGCCTCGGGCCGCTCGAGCCGTTGCTGAAAGATCCGAGCATCGCCGATATTCTCATCAATGGCCATGAATGCGTCTATGTCGAGCGCAATGGCATCCTCGAGCCGCTGCCGGTGCGCTTCAAGGACGAGCAGCATCTCTTGCGCATCATCAACAAAATCGTTTCGGCGGTCGGCCGTCGTGTCGATGAAAGTCATCCGCTCTGCGACGCGCGTTTGCAGGACGGCTCGCGCGTGAACGTGGCCGTGCGGCCGATCGGTGTCGATGGCCCGCTGGTTTCGATTCGTAAGTTCTCCAAGAAGAAATTGGACCTCTCACGGCTGGTCGATGTCGATGCGCTGCGCCCGCCGATGGCCGAAGTGCTCGCGGCGGCGGTGCGCGCGCGCATCTCGACGATCATCTCGGGCGGCACCGGCTCCGGCAAGACCACGATGCTGAACGCGCTCTCGGCCTTCATCTCGGAGAAGGAGCGCCTGCTCACCATCGAGGACGCCGCAGAACTTCAACTGCAACAGCCGCACGTTGGGCGCATGGAAACGCGTCCGCCCAACATTGAAGGCAAAGGCGAAATCCGCCAACGCGACCTTGTCAAGAACGCGCTGCGTATGCGCCCTGACCGCATCATCCTTGGCGAGTGCCGCGGCGAGGAGGCCTTCGACATGCTGCAGGCCATGAACACTGGTCATGAAGGCTCAATGGCCACCATCCACGCCAATACGCCGCGCGATGCCATCACCCGTCTGGAGCAGATGATCGGCATGGCCGGTCTGCCGATGACGGTGGCTTCGATCCGCGGCCAGATCGCCAACGCCGTGCAGCTTGTCGTCCAGCTTTCGCGTCAGTCCGACGGCAAGCGCAAGGTCACCTCGATCGCGGAGGTCACCGGGCTCGAAGGCGACATCATCCAGATGCAGGAGATCTTCAAGTACGTGCGCACCGGCACCAAGCCGGACGGCACCGTCGAGGGCCATTTCCAGGCGACCGGCGTGCGCCCGCGCTTCCTGTCGCACCTCGTCGCCATGGGCATTAAGATTCCCGGCAGCTATTTCGATCCGTCAAAGCCGCTGTGATGGACATCAATCCGATCTATCTCTTTTATCTGCTGATCGGCTTGTCGGCGGCGATGCTGGCGGAAGGTGCCTATCTGTTGTTCTACAACAAGGCGTCCTACCGCAAGAACATCAACCGCCGCCTCAAGGTGATCGACAACAGCAAGACCGACCGCGAAAGCGTGCTGGTCCAGCTACGGCGCGAACGCGGCCTGACGGCGAGCGGCGATTACATGCTGCCGTTGGTCAATCTCAATCAATTGCTATTGCAATCCGGCGTCACCATCGGTCTCGGCAAGCTCGTTCTCGTCATCCTGGTCCTGGCGGGCACGTCCTTCGCCGGCACTATGATGTTCGACGGTCAAGTCTCGCATGCTCTGTTTGGCGGGGTGTTCGGCGGCTTGGTGTTGCCACTCCTCATTCTCAAGTTCATGCGCGGCCGTCGTCAAAAAAAGTTCGGCGCGCAGTTTCCCGACGCCATCGACATCATCGTGCGTTCGTTGCGCGCCGGCCACCCTGTGCCGGTCGCCATCAATATGGTGGCCCGGGAGATGCCAGATCCGGTCGGCAGTGAGTTCGGCCTGGTCACCGACGAGATCACCTACGGCGCCGATCTCGAAACGGCGATGCGCAATCTCTACTATCGCGTCGGCACCGACGACCTGCCGCTCTTCGTCACCGCAGTGGCGATCCAAGGCTCGACCGGCGGCAATCTCGGCGAAATCCTTGAGAACCTGTCGGCTGTCATTCGTCAGCGTTTCAAGATGCGCCGCAAGATCCGCTCATTGGCGGCGGAAGGCCGAGCCTCGGCGCTGATCCTGTCATCGCTGCCGATCCTGATGTTCGGCGTGATCAATTTTATGGTGCCGGATTTCTACGCCAGCGTCTGGCACGAGGGCATCACCAAGATCGCGCTCGCCATGGCCGGGGGATGGATGGGGATTGGCAACATCATCATGTACAAGATGGTCAACTTCAAAATCTGACAATGGACAGCATTTCGACCGTCTTCGCCAACACGCTCAGCGACAGGGGCACGCTGTTGGTCGCGCTCTTGGTGTTTCTGGCCGCCGGCACGCTCGCCTTTTCGGTGATGGCGGTGGTGCGCGTGCGCGGCGCGGTCAAGCGGCGCGCCTCGCGCCTTATGGACGAGGACAGGCGCAAGCCCGCCCGCGCGCTGCGTCATTCCAGCCTGAAGGCGGTGACGCGTCTCATCGAGTACACCACCAAGCATTACGCCGCGACCGACGACGACACGATGAAAGTGCTGCGCCAGCGCCTAATCCAGGCGGGCATCTACGATCCGCGCGGCGTCGCGTATTTCTTTATCATTCGCACGGGTCTCGCGGTCGGTATCGCCGTCACGCTGTTCCTCGTTCTGCCCATGGTGCGGCCGAGCACAGGCCCGACGTTCTGGCTGATGATCATGGTCGGCGGCATCGTCGGCTATGTCGGTCCCAGCATGTATATCGACCGCCGCATCGCCACGCGCAAAGTTGAGCATCGATCCGGCTTTCCCGACTTCATGGATCTGCTGGTGGTATGCGCCGACTCCGGTCTGTCGATGGAGGCCGCGCTCGAACGCGTCGGTCGCGAACTCGGCGAAAGCTATCCCTCGCTCACCGCCAACATCCACATCACCAATCTCGAGGTTCGCGCCGGCCGCAATCTGAAGGAAGCGCTCGAGCGCTTCGCCGAGCGGTTGGCGCTGGAAGAAGCGCGTGCCTTCGCGACGCTGATCAACCAATCGATCGATCTTGGCTCCAGCATTACGGACGCGTTGCGCGTGTATTCCGAGGACATGCGGCACAAGCGTCTCTCGCGGGCGGAGGAGAAGGCTTACGCACTGCCCGCCAAGCTGTCGCTGCCAATGATGGTGTGCATCTTTCCGGTGATCTTCGTGGTCATCCTGCTGCCCGTCTTCGTGCGGCTCTACACGCGGGGATAGCGATGGTCGCGGCAGCAGTACGGCGAAGGTTTGTTAACCCGGGCTCCTTTAATCTTGAGGGGTCCACCCAGGCGTCTGGCAGGCTCGTAATGCGTATTGGAATGCCCCGAACGCTGGTGATCGTGGCTCTCGGCCTCTGGCTCGCCGGCTGCAACGCCCTGTCCAACACGCAGTCGGAGGGGCTTGGTCTCAAGGCCGACGGCAGCGACTCGTTCGCGGCTGCGCCGGCCGCCGAGACGGCAAAGGCCGAGGCAGGGCCCGCCCTGGACACGGCCGCCACCGAACCGGGTCTGTTCGGCAGCAATGCCGGCGACGATCTCAACCAGGGCAAGAAATACTTCCGCGTCGGCAACTACGGCATGGCCGAGCGCTATTTCCGCCGTGCCGTCGAATTGCATCCCCGCGACACCGAAGCCTGGATCGGGCTCGCCGCCGCCTACGACCGGCTGCGTCGCTTCGACCTTGCCGACCGCGCCTATAACGAAGCGATCCGTCTGGTCGGTCCGACGGTCGAGATCCTGAACAACCAAGGCTATTCCTATATGCTGCGCGGCGACCTCAAACGCGCGCGCGCGACGCTCATGACCGCCCAGCGCAAGGACCCGGGCAATCGTTTCGTGCAGAACAATCTGCAATTGCTCGCCGCCGCCGCCACCCAGGCCAAGGCGATCGAGTAGGCCAGCGAACCTTTCCGATTATTCACGTAAGGATGAACCGGCCTCGGACCGCTCCGGGCTTCCGGCCGGCGGCATTTGCCCATACATAGAGGGCTATCGCGGGGCGCGATCGATAGGCGTATATCGAAGGTCCATGAATGTTTGAGGCTGTCCGTAAGTTGCTTGCCGACCTGACCGAGGACGGCAAGCACCCGAGCCGTTTCGGGGAGGGCGATTATCGCATCGCCGCCGCGGCGCTTTTGGTGCACACCGCGACCATTGACGGCAACATCACCCAATCCGAGCGCGACCGGCTGCACGCCGTCCTCAAGCAGCGCTTCAACCTCGACGACGAAACCACCGACGAACTGGTGGCGGAGGCGACGGAGGCCGAGCAGCAGGCGATCGATTTGTATCAGTTCACCGCGCGGCTGAACCGCGCGCTCGACGAGAAGGGCCGCGCTCGCCTGGTCGAGATGATGTGGCAGATCGTGTTCGCCGACGGTGCGGCCACCGAGTTCGAGGACAACCTGATCTGGCGCGCGGCCGATCTGCTGCATGTGTCGCGTGAGGAACGTATCGCATTGCGTCAGCGCGTGTCGGGAGTGCAGACGCAAGAGAGCGCCGAGGGGAACGGTTGACGCGATGAGCGGCCTGCGCCCCGTTACGGTGATCACCGGCGCCTCGGCGGGCATCGGCGTTGCGCTCGCGCAGGTATTCGCACGCGGCGGTCATGAGCTCGCGCTAGTGGCGCGGCGCGAGGACCGACTCAACAAGCTGGCCGATGAGATCGGCGCCAAAGGTGTCAGTCGCCCGCTGGTGATCGTCGACGATCTCAATGTCGCCGGCGCGGGAGAACGCATCCGCGCCGCGCTCGCCGCACAGGGCGCCGAGCCGCAGTTCATGGTCAACAATGCCGGCTTCGGCCTCGTCGGACAGGCGGTCAATCGCGACCGCGAGGAACAGCTGGCGATGATCGACCTGAACGTGCGCACGCTGACCGAACTGTCGCTCGCTTTCGTCGACAGCCTGGCGCGCCATCGCGGCGGCCTTCTCAATGTGGGTTCGGTGGCGGGATTTCTGCCCGGGCCGGGTTCCGCGGTTTATTACGCCACCAAGGCCTATGTCCTGTCCTTCACCGAGGCGCTGCACAGCGAGCTGAAAGCCCGTGGCGTGCGCGTCACCGTGCTTTGCCCGGGACCGGTGCCGACCGAGTTCGCCGCGCGCGCGGGCGTCAGCAAGAAGGTGGCGCCTGGCCTGCTGACGCAGACAGCCGAGGCGGTCGCCGAGGCGGGCTATCGCGGCCTGATGGCCGGCCGGCGTACGGTGGTGCCCGGCCTCGCCAACAAGCTGGTCACGCTGGCGATCCGGGTGGTGCCGCGTCGCCTGCTCCTGCGCGCGGTAGATTCCCGTCAGAGCCGCCGGCGGTCCGCGCAGGGCACATAGCGGCATCCCCGCAGCTCAGGTTGCAAACCGCCGCGAACAGCTTACTAATCCATGACAGCGCGATTTTCGCGCATCGCATGCCATGCTGAAGCCTGTCATCCTCGTTCTGCACCAGGAGCATTCTTCCCCCGGCCGCGTCGGCCAGGTGTTGGCAAAGCTCGGCTATCCGCTGGACATTCGCCGCCCGCGCTTCGGCGATCCGCTGCCGGAGACGATGGACGACCACGCTGGCGCAGTGATCTTCGGCGGCCCGCAGAGCGCCAATGATGAGGACGACTTCGTCAAGCGCGAGATCGACTGGATCGGCGTGCCCCTGCGCGACAAGAAGCCCTATCTCGGCATTTGCCTCGGTGCGCAGATGATGGCGCGTCAGCTCGGCGCCCGCGTCTATCCGCACCCGGAGGGTCATGCCGAGGTCGGCTATTACCCCATCCGCCCGACCGAGGCCGGCCGGGCGCTCTGCGCCGAGTGGCCGGACCGGGTCTATCAGTGGCACCGCGAAGGCTTCGAGCTGCCGCATGGCGGCGAGCTTTTGGCCGAGGGCGACGCCTTTTCGGTACAGGCCTTCCGCTACGGCACCGGCTACGCGCTCCAGTTCCATCCGGAAGTCACTCACGCGATGATGTATCGCTGGCTGGTACGTGGCGCTCATCGCATGGATTTGCCCGGCACCAAGCAGCGGCACGAACACGTCGCCGATCGCTTCGTCTACGATCCCGCCGCGCTCAACTGGCTGGCTGCTTTCATCGACTGCTGGATCGGGCGCAAACCCGTCGTCGAGGCACAGAGCGCCGCCGCCTCCTGAAGCGGCGGTACTGCGGCCAAGCCTGACAAATCACGGCCTGCGAGATCGTCCCGCTGGAGGCGATCACGGTCGCGTGTCCACCCTCAGACTAACTCCTTACGCCTTCTCCTCCGATCGGAGGACGCGGCGCGCGCAAGGCGCCGCTACCAAGCAGCACCCGCATGCGCTGGCAGTGGACCGTGCGTGCGTGTCCGTCTCGGCATAATGAGCCGTGCAGAACATCAAATCGTCGCGGCAGGCCGCACCGGCCTCCGTATGTCGGATAAGGGAGTGAGGTATGCGACAAGCAGCGACATTTGCGATAGCCCTTGCTGTTGTCGGCATCATCTCCCTGTCCCGTATTTCGGTCGACTATCGAACGACGGGTCTGCAAGTTGTCGTCGATAGACTGTTCGACAGGGCGCGCGCCGCAGAAGGCTGCAGCGGCTCGCCGGCAACGGAACAGGCGCGGCTTCCGGTCATTTGAGCGCACGTCCACGCCGCGACGATCGGCTGCCCGAGAGCGTGGACGGGCATGCCGGCACCGTGACCTTCGGCGGCCCGCAGAGCGCCGATGGTCCGGACGACTTCGTTAGATGCGAGATCGGCTGGGTCGGGCGCACACCCGTCGTCGAGGCGCAGAGCGCCGCCGCCTCCTGAAGCGGTATCTCGCAGCGCAACTTGACAAATCACTGGTCGGCTTGCTCGGTTCACTTCGGGGAAGGGGAGAACCGGCGGGTCCACGCGCGGAGGCGTGCGGATGCTTGATACGAGCGACACCGGACGTCCGCCGTCACGCCCGATCACGGCGGCTCTCAGCGCGATCTTGCGCGCGGCCGACGGCGTCCTCGATCTGCTGCCCATCGCGACCTTCATCAGCGACACGCGCGGCACCATCCTGCAATACAATCGCCGCGCCGTTGAGATCTGGGGCCGCGCGCCCAAGCCTGGCCAGACCCACGAGGAGTTCAACGCGAGCACCCGCTATCGCATGCTCGACGGCACGCCGATGGAGCGTTCGTTGCTCGCCGAGGTGCTCGCCACCGGCCAGCCGATACGCGATGCCGAGCGCATCGTCGAACGGCCCGACGGCACCGCCCTGATCGTGTCGGTGAACATCGATCCACTCCGCAACGCCAAAGGCGAGCTGGTCGGGGCGGTAAACTGCTTCCTCGACATCACCGAGCGCAAGCGTCTCGACACCGCGCTCGAGCAGTCGCGCACGCACGCGCTCGAACAGGAGCAACGGCTCGCAGCAACATACGAGCATGTCGCCATCGGCATCACCGAAGTGGCGCCGGATCTCAGCATGCTGCGCGTCAACGAGGCGACCTGCGCCATCACCGGTTATAGCCGCGATGAACTTCTGGCCGGCAAGCTCTTCCGTTACACGCACCAAGACGACAGCGACATCGACCGCGCGGCTTTCGCCGAGCAGGTGGCGGGCAAGCTCGAATTCTATTCGGTGGAGAAGCGGCTCATCCGCAAGGATGGCCGCGTCGTGTGGATCGCCGTGCGTTCGTCGCCCGTTCGATCCGCCGATGGCCGTCTGCTCTACATCGTGCGCGTGCTGCAGGACATCACCGAGCGCAAGATGGCCGAGGAGCGGCAGAAGCTTCTCATCGACGAACTCAATCACCGCGTAAAGAATACGCTTGCCACCGTTCAGTCGCTCGCGGCGCAAACCGCGCGCGGTGCATTGACGCCGGAAGTCTTCCGCGAGCGCTTCGAGGGACGGCTGATCGCGCTGTCAAAAGCGCATAATCTGCTCACGCAGCATCACTGGGAAAGCGCCGATTTGCGCGGCCTCTTGTCCGCCAGCTTCGCGCCTTATCTCGGCACGGTGCCGGAGCGCGTGGTGCTACGCGGCGAGAACGTCGTGCTGCGGCCGCGCGCGGTGCTCACGCTCGCCATGGCCATGCACGAGCTCGCCACGAACGCCGCCAAATACGGCGCGTTGTCGACGCCCGGCGGCCGCGTCGAGATCGCCTGGCGTCCGGTCGAGAAGCAGGGGCGCCGGCTGCTGCAGATCGATTGGGTGGAGCAGGGCGGGCCGCCGGTTGCCGAGCCGCAACAGCGCAGTTTCGGGTCCAAGCTGATCGAGGGAAGCATCGCCGCCGAGCTGGGCGGCACGGCCAAGATGATCTTCGCGCCGGAGGGCCTGCGTTGCGAGATCGTCATCCCGCTCGACGCGATCAGTGCGCCCGAGCTTTAGAGCGCGATCCATTGAGATTGAATCATCGTGCTCTGCTAACATTTTCATGGCGCATGATGTTTTCCGAAAACCGGTGCCCACTTCTCGGGCTCATGCGCGTGTCGGCGTTTTCTCATTTGCGCGCCGCGCGTGCAGCTCTCGGCCCCTACGCCTCACTTTGCATACGTCGATACCGAGCGTATCGGCGACGTCGATGAATCCGTGCGCATCGGTGTCCGGTTCTGTTGTCGTCCGCCTTGCGAGCGGCTAATCACGCACGACAAGAAGAAAGAGGAAACAACAATGACATTCTCGCGTCGCTCGCTGCTCACGACTGCCGGCGGTCTTCTCGGCGCTTCGGCGCTGCCGCGTTGGGCCCGCGCGCAATCTTATCCGGCGCGCCCGGTGCGCATCGTCGTCGGTTTCTCGCCGGGCGGGGCGCCGGACATCATTGCGCGTCTCTTCGCGCAATGGCTGTCGGATCGGCTTGGCCAGCGTTTCATCGTCGAGAACAAGGCCGGCGCCGGCGGCAACATGGGCACCGAGACCGTAGCGAAATCGACGCCCGACGGTTACACGCTGCTCTTGGTCGCGCCGAACGACGCCATCAATGCCTCGCTCTATGAGAAGCTGAATTACAATTTCCTCCGCGACCTCGAGCCGGTGGTGGCGCTCGCGCGCACGCCGCAGGTGCTGGAGGTCAATCCGTCGGTGCCGGCGAAGACGATGCCGGAGTTGATCGCCTACATGAAGGCCAATCCCGGCAAGCTGACCTTGGCGTCGCCCGGCGTTGGCACGGGACCGCACATGGCCGCCGAGCTGTTCCGTACAAAGGCGGGCGTCGATTTCGTTCACGTGCCTTATCGCGGCGCAGGCGCCGCACTTGGCGACACCGTGGGCGGACAGGTGCAGATGATCTTCACCACCGTGCCGTCGTCGCGCGAATTTGTGCGGACCGGCAAGCTGCGGGCGCTGGCGGTGACCACGAGCACGGGCTCGATTCAGTTGCCGGACGTGCCGCCGCTCAGCGCGTCCGTGCCCGGCTTTGAAGCCAGCTTCTGGATGGGCCTTGCCGCGCCGAAGAACACGCCGGCGGAGGTGATCGAGACGCTCAACAAGGCGGTCAACGCCACGCTGGCGGACGCGGCGGTCAAGGCGCGGCTGACCGAGATGGATACCCTGCCCATGGGCGGCACGCCGGCCGAGTTCAAGAAGTTCATCGCCGACGAGACCGGCAAATGGGCCGAGGTCGTGAAGGCAGCCAAGATCAAGCCGGAGTAGACGGCGATGCGGGCGGGGCGGGGAGAGATAGGGCGAAAAGCCTAACAAAGCGGGCGAAGGTTGGTGGAGCCAGGCGGGATCGAACCGCCGACCTCCTCATTGCGAACGAGGCGCTCTCCCAGCTGAGCTATGGCCCCAACCGACGCTTAACCGGCGCTTAAACCGCGGCACCGGTCAATTTTTCCGCAAGTGGGCGCCATTTAGGGCGAGCGGTATGGCCTGTCAAGGACGCAAGCCTGCCGTCCGGCCTCGGCCGAACGGCTGCCCGTGTTTCCCCTTTTCCTGATGCGTCCGATTCGGCTATTCGTGACGCCGGCCACCGACGGAGCGCGCGATGAATCCCTTTTTATGGCTCATTGATACGATCATCGATATCTACATCTGGATCCTGATCGCGTCGGCCGTGCTGTCCTGGCTGATCGCCTTCAACGTCGTCAACACGCGTAATCCGATCGTCAACAATATCGGCGAGTTCCTTTACCGGGTGACCGAGCCGGCGCTGCGGCCGATCCGCAACCTGATGCCTAATCTCGGCGGCATCGACGTTTCGCCGGTGATCTTGATCATCGGGCTGTTGTTCCTGAAGCAGTTCATCTTCTGGGTCTATATCAAGCTGTTCGTCTAGGTGCCCGTCCCCTGGCAGTTGGCAGCGGGCGGCGTCACGCTGACCGTGCGGCTGACGCCGAAGGGCGGGCGTGACGGTATCGACGGCATCGAGCAACTGGCGGACGGGCGCAGCGTGCTGAAGGCGCGCGTGCGCGCCGCGCCCAGCGAGGGCGAGGCCAACGAAGCTTTGTGCCGCATGATGGCGAAGGCGCTTCGTGTGCCGCCCCGCGATGTGACGCTCGCCGCTGGCGCGACCGCCCGGGTCAAGCGGCTCATGATCGGCGGCGATGGGCGAGTGCTCATGGCGGCGCTGGAGAAGTTGTGCGCTTCACGCTAACAGCGTGCCGAGGGCTAGGGGCATGACCGCAACCATCATCGACGGCAAGACCATCGCGGCGCAGTTGCGCGGCAAGATCGCCGGCGAAGTTGCGCACCTGAAATCGGCGCATGCGCTGACGCCCGGCATCGCGGTGGTGCTGGTCGGCACCGATCCGGCGAGCGAGGTCTATGTCCGCACCAAATCGAAGGCGGTGGCGGAAGCAGGCATGCGCGCCATCGACCGCAAGCTGCCGGCGACGACGAGCGAAGCCGAACTGCTGGCCATAGTCGACGAGCTCAACAAGGACCCGTCGGTGCACGGCATTCTGGTGCAGTTACCGCTGCCGCGGCAGATAGACTCGCACCGGATCATTTCCGCGATCGATCCCGGCAAGGACGTCGACGGCTTCCATCCGCTCAACGTCGGCCGCGTTGCGAGCGGCTTGCCTGCGCTCACGCCGTGTACGCCGCTCGGCTGCGTGATGCTCGCCAAGTCCACGCGGCCCTGGCTCGCAGGTCTCGAGGCGGTGGTGATCGGCCGCTCCAACATCGTCGGCAAGCCGGTGGCGCAATTGCTGCTGGCGGAAAATGCGACGGTCACCGTCGCGCATTCGAAGACGCAGGATCTACCGGCGGTGTGCCGTCGCGCCGATATCCTGGTGGCCGCCATCGGCCGGCCGGAAATGGTGCGCGGCGACTGGATCAAGCCCGGCGCCATCGTGATCGACGTCGGCATCAACCGCGTGCCGGGTGAGGGCGGCAAATCCAAGATCGTCGGCGATGTCGCCTTTGCGGAGGCCGTGCAAGTCGCCGGCGCCATCACGCCGGTGCCGGGCGGCGTCGGCCCGATGACCATCGCGTGTCTGCTTTTGAACACACTGCGCGCCGCCTGCGCTTTGAACCGATTGCCGCCGCCGGCACTCTAACGCAGTATGAACAACACGATGCGTATCACCCTCGCAGCCTTGGTGCTCGCGGGCGCGCCCTTCTTTGCAGCGCCAGCCGCCGCGCAATCGGTCGCCAGCGCGGTGACCAAGCTCGATCTCGACAAATGCCGTCACACCGCCGGCAAGGCGGAAGAGGACTACGGCGAATGGCGCTGCGGGGGCTGCGGCGGTATTCCCGTCCATGTCTCGGCTGGCGATCAGCGCAGCTACGTCAGCTTCGGCCGCAACGCGAAGAAGGAATTGGCCGCGCAGCAGACGCTCGCCTCGTTCAACGGCGAGGGCGAGACCATCGAATGGCGCGGCGAGCGTGGCGCCGGGGGCAAGCTCAAGCCGTTTGCTGCCATCATGCCGTGGAGCACCACCATCTCCGGCGGCGATGAGCCGGTGCGCGGTCGGATGCTCGTCGTCACTCGACTCGGACCGGGCGGGGTCTGCCACGTCGGCTATGTCGACGCTAAGGCCAACGACGATGCCGCCGCGCTCGCGCGTAAGATCGCGGACGAGACCGCGCGTACGTTCAAATGCGGGTTGGATAAGTCGATAATTTTAGGAAAGCGCGGCCCTGCTTTCAGTGGACCGGCGGCGGACTAACTCAGCCCTGCCAGGCGTAGGCGACCTTATCGAGCGTCTTGGTGCCGAAACGCTCGGAGGAGCGGGCCACCGCGCGGCCGCCGAGCGTGCGGTAGAATTCCAGCGCCGGTTCGTTGTCGGAGAGCGCCCACACGACGAGGCTCTTCAGGCCGCTCTGCTGCAGGTCCTTGCGCGCGGCCGTGAACAGACGCCGGCCGAAGCCGAGGCCCTGGAACTCGGGGCGCAGGTACAACTCGTAGACCTCACCATCGTAGAACAGGCTGCGCGCGCGGTTGCGGCCGTAATTGGCGTAGCCGGCGACGCGGTCGCCGAACTGCAGCAGGGTGATGCGGCTGCCTTTGCGGATCGCCGAATCCCACCAATCCGGGCCGCGGCGGTTGATCAGCTTGTCGAGCTCGTTGCCGGGGATGATGCCCTGATAGGCCGTCCGCCATGCTTCGTCATGCGTTGCGGCGACGTCAGCCGCATCCGAAGACTTGGCGCGGCGAATCTCTATTAGGGTCGTGCTCATGCGAAGATAGAAGCAATGAACCCGGGGGCCTTCAAGCCCTATCGTAAACGATCAGTTAACGGTGTGGATTAATGGCCACAGATGCGGCTGAGTCATTGGTACGGCTCGATAAAGTGCGCCGTACCATAACGGGACGTCTTGATAATTGGGCTGTTTCCGAGCGCCGCCTGATGGCCTGTACATCACGACGCGTTGGCAGGTGATTCGAGTTATTCGAATCAAAATCGAAACGACGCGGCGTTGGGCCGCGTCGTGGCTTTGGACCGGCTTGCGCCGGGGCCGCCCCGTTCAACGGCCGGCCGGCCGGTCCCTCGCGATGCGCATCCGTACGTCCGTTTTCGGACTGTTCTGGATCGTCTGAAAGATCACGCAATAGCGGTCTGTGAGCGCGAGCAGTTGATCGACCTTGTCCTGCGGCGCGTCGGTATCGACATCGAAGCGCAGGCGAATGTCCGTGAAGCCGACGGGAACGCTGTCGATGACACCAAGCGTGCCGCGCAGATCGACGTCACTTTCGGCCGAAACCGTCGCCGATTTGATCGGGATGTCGAGCACATTGGCGGCTGCGCGCAGCGAAACGCCGGCGCAGGCGACCAGCGCCTCAAGCAGCATGTCACCGGAGCACAGTTCCAACCCCGAGCCGCCGGCCTTCGGATGGATACCGGCGACAGCGAGGCCGCGTCCGGTCTCGACTCTACAGGTTACGGTGGCGCCATCGGCTGTACCTTTGGCTTTCAAAGTCAGAAGGGCGGCGTCCGCATCCTTCCGGTAACGGTCTTTGATGGGCTCCTGCGTTGCCCGAAATGTTGCAACATCCATGGAAACTTCCTTCGAGAATGACGGGCAGACGCAGCTCTCCGCCTGCCGTCGCGCATTTGAATTTGAGCGAGTGACGCGCTTCACTCCGGCAAGACGACGCCGGAGCCGCCCATCTCGGCGGGGAAGTCCTTGAGCTTCGGCAGGCCATCCTTCATCGGCAATACTGTCTCGGCGTAGTTGACGTGCACGCCGGGCGTGAATTTCAGACCGGGGATCGTGGCCGCGTAAACGTCGATCAAGCCCAACGGCGGATGATTGGTCATCAAGTGGCCGCCGCATTGCGCACAGAACTGCCGTTCGCTCGTCGGCGTCTTGGCGAAGGACTCGACGAATTCGGCGCCCTTCGTCACTTTCACGGCATCGGGCTTCCACAAGGTGAAGGCGTTCACCGGTCCGGCCGACCAGGAGCGGCACGAGCTGCAATGGCAATAGCCCATTGCCTCGGGACTTCCTTTCGTCTCGATTTCCACGGCGCCGCAAAAGCATGCGCCTTTGTATGTGGTCATTTTCATCTCCATCAGTCGTGGGTGGCATGCGTTGCGCCGCGCTCGGTGCGGCGTCGCGTAAGCGCGACTTCTGGCGCATTCGGCGCGTGATCCGAATGCCCGGGCGTTCGGATTGCTTGACACCGCGTCCGGAATTCGCGAGGGCTTCGAGCCGTGCGTCGCAGACGCGGCGCTCATCTCAGGCGGGGGCCTGAATGGCTGCCGATCCGCTGTCGGACTTGTTGAAGACCGTGCGGCTCACCGGCGCGGTATTTTTCGACGTTGCGGCCGTGGGGCCGTGGGCGGTTGGCTCGCCACCGCGCGAAATCATCCTGCCCCATATCCTGCCGGGCGCCGATCACTTGATCGCTTATCACGCGGTGACGAGTGGCGAGTGCTACGGCACGATTGTCGGCGGTGCGCCGGTGCAGGTGAGGGCTGGTGAGGTCATCGTCTTCGTCAATGCCGACGCGCACGTGATGTCGAGCGCGCCGGGCATGCAGGCCGAACCCGTGACGACGGACGTCGTCGACGTCGCGGCCGCGGGGGAGATGCCGTTCTGCATCAACTATCCCGGCGACGGGCCGGTGACGACGCGGCTGGTCTGCGGCTATCTCGCCTGCGACGCCGGCCCGTTCAATCCATTGCTTGAGAATTTACCCGCCGTCATCAAGGCCGGTGATGCGCGCGACGGCTCGGGCTGGCTCGGCCAGTTCATCCGGCTGGCATTGGCTGAAACGGTTGAGAAGCGCGCGGGCAGCGAAAGCGTCCTGACCAAGCTGAGCGAGCTGATGTTCATCGACGTCATACGCCGTCACATCGAGATGCATCCGCCGGGACAGGCGGGCTGGCTGGCCGGCTTGCGCGATCCGTTCATTGCCAAGGTATTGGCGTTGATGCACGCCAAGCCGGCGCACAACTGGACGATCGAGGAACTGGCGAAGCAGTCAGGACAGTCGCGCACCATCCTCGCCGAACGGTTTGCGGACGTGGTTGGCATTCCGCCGATGCATTATCTGGCGAAATGGCGCATGCAGATCGCGTCGGAAATGTTGAGCGGTAGCAATGCTAACGTCGCCAGCATCGCCGCCGACATCGGGTACGAATCCGAAGCGGCGTTCAGCCGCGCTTTCAAAAAACTCGTCGGCGTGCCGCCATCCGATTGGCGGCGCCAAAAGCGCGGTCTCTAAACGCGCCGCGAATCCCGGGAGGCGAGGCTTGCAATTACCAATAGTATTTTTGAACATATACAATCGTATCGCTCTCGTCATGGCAGGGGGTGGGGACTATGGCAACGCGTCCATTGCGAACGGCTGTGTTGTGCGTGCACGGCATGGGAAGCCAGCGCCCGCTCGATACCGTCCGCGGCATCATCAACGCCGTCTGGTTCGACGACGACGATCACACCCGGAACGGTAAGAAACTCTGGTCGCATCCGCAGCCGAGCGGGGTCGATCTCGATCTCACGGTGATGACCACCAGCCCGCTCAATGGTTCGCCGGGAACGCGCGTCGCGGACTTCCACGAGCTCTATTGGGCTCATCACATGAGCGAGACGAAGGCCGTCGCCGTCTTGCTCTGGTTGTTCGAGCTCGGGCGGCGGGGGCCTCATTTCAAGACGGGCATGAACGGCCTGTGGTGGTGCGGTGCCGTTTATCTGTGTTTGCTTCTGCTTTCGGTCACGCATCTGAGCCTTATCGGATTGACGTGGTTTGCCGGCGTCACTGAGCGGCCATACGCCGTTCCGCTGACGTTTGCTCTCATGGCCGCGGTGGCCGTCGCGATCGGGTGCTTAGCTGCCGGCGTTTGGAAGTATCTGAAACTAGCGCGCTGGCTGCTGTTGGCAGTATTCGTCTTCGCCGTGCTCACCGCTGTTGCCTATTACGCCGTACAGGGGCTGCATGCGCACGGAATTGCCGCCAAGCCCGTTGCGACCTTCATCACGAACATTGTTCTTACGCCTGCGATCGCATTGGTCGTTACGGCGCTGTTAATGCGCGGCCCCGGCGTCAAGGTCTTCTGCCTGACTTACGTCTTGTCGTGGGTGTTCTTCGGACTTTTCCTGCTCTTGATCTCCCTGCGCATTCTGCCGACCGAGCATTGGTGGGACATCCTATTCGCCGGCCGCATGCCATGGAGTTTTGGATCGCACTCGAGCGCGGTGGCAGCGCTGCTGATCATCGGCGTATATCTGATCGTCAACGCCTGGTTCCTCCAGCCCTATCTCGGCGATGCCGCGCGCTATTTCCGCAACTCGCCGGCGAACGTCGCTGTCCGGCGCGCCATCCGTAAGGATGCGGTCGATACCCTGGAGCAGCTTCACCGTTCGCGCGATTACGACCGTATCGTCGTCGTTGCGCACAGTCTGGGAACGGTCGTCGCTTACGACATGCTGCGCGCCTACTACAGCCGCATCTGCAAGCAAATTCCGATCGATAAGGAAAAGCTCGGTCCGCAATTCGACCGCGTCGACGGTGGTGCGCTCAACTGTGCGGGCCAGCGCCGCGAGGGCCGCCAGCTCATCGGCACATTCGCCGAGATTTGCTCGTTATTGCAGGAGGCTGCGCGCCAGGGTCGCTACATGCCGGCGCGCAGCGAAGAGGTCGATGCCTGGCTGGTCACCGATTTCGTGACGGTCGGAAGCCCGCTGACGCATGCCCGTTATCTCACGACCACGGCCCGGAGCGATGCCGAGATCGAGCAGGAATTCTGGAATCACGTGCGTGAACGCGACTTCCCCTTGTGTCCGCCGCACCGGCAGGATGGCGACGGCCTCATTGCTTTCAAGAACGGGCAAGGGATGGTCCGTCTGCACCATGGCGGCATGTTTGGCATGACGCGCTGGACCAATCTCTACTTCCCGGTGGTCAATATCTTCTGGGGTGATGCCATCGGCGGCCCCGTGCAGGCCGTGTTCGGTGGCTGCGTCAAGGACGTTGCGGTGTCGACCAAGGTGTCAGGCGCGGCCGCCTTCTTCACGCACACGGCTTATTGGATGACCGACGGCCCAGATAAAAGATCAGCGCCGCACTTGGCGGCGCTGATCGAAGCAATCGACTTGATCGACAAGGACAAAGCCTAAGCCGCGTCGGCTTCCTTCGACCGGTCGGCCTTCTTGCGGTCGTTCTCGTCCAGAAGCTTCTTGCGCAGACGGATCGACGTCGGCGTCACTTCCACCAACTCGTCGTCCTGGATGTAGGCCAACGCCTTCTCCAACGTCATCTTGATCGGCGGGGTGAGCCGTACCGCCTCGTCCTTCGACGTGGTGCGGATGTTGGTGAGCTGCTTGCCCTTGAGCACGTTGACGATGAGGTCGTTGTCGCGCGTGTGCTCGCCGACGATCATGCCGGCGTAGACCTTCCAGCCCGGCTCGATCATCATCGGGCCGCGGTCTTCCAGGTTCCAAAGCGCATAGGCGACGGCCTCGCCCTTGTCGTTTGAGATCAGTACGCCGTTGCGGCGGCCCTGGATCACGCCTTTGTACGGCGCGTAATCGTGGAAGATGCGGTTCATGATGGCGGTGCCGCGCGTGTCGGTGAGCAGCTCGCCCTGGTAGCCGATGAGGCCGCGCGTCGGCGCGTGGAACACCAGGCGCACCCGCCCGCCGCCCGACGGCTTCAATTCCGTCATCTCGGCTTTGCGCTCGGACATCTTCTGCACGACGACGCCGGAGTGTTCCTCGTCGACGTCGATGGTCACTTCTTCGATCGGCTCTTCGAGCTCGCCCGCGTCGTTCTTGCGCAGCAACACCTTCGGCCGCGACACGGACAGTTCGAAGCCTTCGCGGCGCATGGTCTCGATCAGGATGCCGAGCTGCAATTCGCCACGGCCGGCGACTTCCATCGCGTCCTTGTCGTCGGATTCACGTACGCGCAGCGCCACGTTGCCTTCCGCCTCGCGCAGCAAACGGTCGCGGATCATGCGGCCGGTGACTTTCGAGCCTTCGGTGCCGGCGAGCGGGGAATCGTTGACGCGGAAGGTCATGGCGAGCGTCGGCGGATCGATCGGCTGCGCCGGCAGCGGCGTGTCGACCGACGGGTCGCACACAGTCATGGCGACGGTGACGTTCGGCATGCCGGCCAGCGCGACAATGTCGCCGGCTGAGGCTTCTTCGAGCGGCACGCGCTCGAGGCCGCGGAACGCCAGCACCTTGGTGACGCGGGCGTTTTCGATGAGCTTGCCTTCGCGGTCGAGCACCTTCACCGCCTGGTTTGGCTTCACCGTGCCGGAGGTGATGCGGCCGGTGATGATGCGGCCGAGGAAGTTGTTGGCTTCGATGATGGTGCCGAGCAGTTTGAACGGACCTTCTTCCACCTGCGGCGGCGGCACATGGCGCAGCACGAGGTCGAACAGCGGCTTCATGCCCTGGTCCTGCGGACCTTCGAGGCTCGTCGACATCCAGCCCTGCTTGGCCGAACCGTAGAGGATCGGGAAGTCGAGCTGCTCGTCGGTGGCGTCGAGCGCGGCGAACAAGTCGAACACTTCGTTGACGACTTCGGTGGCGCGCGCGTCGGGGCGGTCGACCTTGTTGATCACGACGATGGGCTTGAGGCCCATCTTGAGCGCCTTCGACACCACGAACTTGGTTTGCGGCAGTGGACCTTCGGCGGCGTCGACCAGCACCAGCGCGCCGTCGACCATGTTGAGAATGCGCTCGACCTCGCCGCCGAAGTCGGCGTGGCCTGGCGTGTCGACGATGTTGATGCGGGTGCCCTGCCATTCGACCGAGGCGGCCTTGGCCAGAATGGTGATGCCGCGCTCGCGCTCCAGGTCGTTGGAGTCCATGGCGCGTTCGACTTGCCGCTCGTTCTCGCGGTAGACGCCGGATTGCTGCAGCAGCCGGTCGACCAGGGTCGTTTTGCCGTGGTCGACGTGCGCAATGATGGCGATGTTACGAAGATCCATTTGTCGGGTTCCAAAAACCAAAGCGCGGGCCCTTTTTAGGACCCGCGGACGCGAGGCTGACGGCGACGCTATTGCGGCGCAATATAGTCAGGAAATGGCTGGAAGCAACCACGGCGGACCGCCCGGGCCGCTCAAAGTTAACCCCGCCGGGAAGCCCGGCGGGGCGGTATTTAAGCCTCGGAGTTCGTATTAGCCGAACACCGGGTCCAGGGTCTTGGCCCACAGCGCCTTGTCGTCCCAGTCCTTCAGGGTGACCGTCATCTGCTGGGTCGTCCCGTCGATGCCGACATGGCCGAAGAACTGCATGCCTTCGGTCGGCGGCAGGTTTTGGCCCTGCTCCTTGGACGGCGCCTTGATGTACATGAGCTGCGGTCCGAAGGTGCCGTCGAGGTCGTTGGGACCGAAGGTGCCGGCGTGGATCGGGCCGGAGATGAACTCCCAGAACGGCTCGAAGTCCTGAAACGCCGCCTTGTTCGGATCGTAGTAGTGTGCGGCGGTGTAGTGCACGTCGGCGGTGAGCCAGACGGTATTCTTCACGCCGGCGCGCTTGATGAACGCCAACAAGTCGGCGATCTCCATCTCGCGGCCCTTGGGCGCGCCGGGCTCGCCCTGCGCCACGCCCTCGACGCCCCATTTGCGGGCGCCGTCATAGACGATCTGCAGACCGATCGGCATGTCGGCCGAGATGACCTTCCAGGTCGCCTTCGAGTTGGTGAGTTCGCGCTTGAGCCAGGCGAGTTGCTGCGGCCCGAGGAAGTAGGCGTTCGGGCCGTACTCCGTTTCCAGGCCTTCGCCGTTCGGGCCGCGATAGCTGCGCATGTCGAGCATGAACACGTCGAGCAGCGGGCCGTAGGAGATCTTGCGGTAGACGCGGCCGATCTCGGTCTGCGTTTGGCGCGTCGGCATGAATTCGTGGAAAGCGCGGCCGGAGCGCGCCACCATCGTCAGTATGTTCTGCTCGACGTATTTCTTAGCTTTGTGCTCGGCGCGGCCGATCGGCTCGCCCGGCCACCAGTTGTTGGTGACCTCGTGGTCGTCCCACTGCGTCAGCATCGGGATCTGCGCGTTGAAGGTGAGGAGGTTCTTGTCGAGCAGATTGTATTTGTAGTTGCCGCGGAACTCGGCGAGCGTTTCCGCCGGCTTCGACTTATCTTCGGTGACGATGTTCTTCCACACGCCGCCGCTCTTGAGCTTCACCTCGGACTGGATCGGGCCATCGGCGTAGATGTTGTCGCCGTTGTGGATGAAGAAGTCAGGACGGTTATTCAGCATGGTCTTGTAGGTGCGCATGCCGCCGCGCGATTCGTCGATGCCCCAGCCCTGGCCGGCGGTGTCGCCCGACCATACGAAGCTGATGGAACGGCGGTCGGCCGGCGCGGTACGGAAGCGGCCGACTTGCGGCTCACTTAGGACGGTGGGCGCGGACAGATCCTGGAAGCGCACGCGATAGAAGATGTCCTGGCTCGCGGGCAGGTTCTCAAGCAACAGCTTGGCGGTGAAATCGCTCTCCGGCAGCGCGTCGACAAACGCGGCCTGGCGCGCATCCTTGAAGCTCTCGGTGGTGGCGACCTCGACCAGCATGCGCGACGGGCGGTCGGCGCGCGACCACACCACGCCCGAGTCCGCCATGACGTCGCCCGACTGCACGCCGTGCGTGATCAGCGGTCGGCCGTTGGCGCGGCTGACGAACGGCATGGCGACGCCGCCGAGCCCGGTGAAGGCCGCGGCCGCGGCGGTGGTCGAGAGAAAACGCCGGCGCGTGGTGATGATTCGGTCGCTCATGTCTTGCCTCCAGATTTGAATTGGAAGCGGGACAATGTGCGCCGTCGCTGACAGATCGCGGACGCCTGTGTGACAGACGCGTGAAGCCTGGGGATTACACCCCCTGCGGCCGGCTCCATGGCCCGAGCCGCACGCCGTCCGGCATCGCCTCCTGCAGCATCATCATCTCGGCGATGGTCTCGCTGGTGACGAGACCGATCAGCTTGCCGAAGGCGTCGGTAACGGCGACGGCCGGTGCGGACTTTTCCTGCAGCGTCTTGAACGCCTGCTCCAGCGTGCTGCGATGACCGATCACCGGAATGTCGGTGGTCATGGCATCGGCGACGCGCGCGTCGGGTCCCAGCGTCTTTAGCGCGCGGATGAGCGCGCCGCGGTCGAGCAGGCCGACCGGCTTGCCGGCGCCGTCGACGACGGGGAACTCGCCCTGGCTCGTCTGCAACAAAGTCTGCACGGCTTCGTCGATATGCGCTTCCGGCGACAGCGTTGCGAACTGGGTCATCATCGCGTGACTCACCGGCACGCCACGTGACACCGCGCGCAGCGATACCATGTGCGCTTCCGACGAGGCGGCGAGATAGACGAAGATGGCGATGAAGATCAGGATCGGGTTGTACAGCAGCCCGATGAAGCCGAGCGCGAAGGCGACGAACTGGCCGATCGACGCGGCGACACCGGTGGCGCGCACATAACCCATCCGGCTCGCGAGCAGCGCCCGCAACACGCGCCCGCCATCCATCGGAAAGGCCGGGATCATGTTGAACAGCGCCAAAAACAGGTTCACCGCTGCGAGCCGGTTGACCAGCGGAATGGCGGCGTTGTCGACATTGCTGGCCGCGCTCGCCTGAAGCTCGGCGCCGAAGAAGAGAATCAGAATGATCGCAATCGCGACATTGACCAGCGGACCGGCGATGGCGATCAGGAATTCCTGGCCGGGCTCCTCCGGGATGCGCTCGAGCTGCGCCACGCCGCCGATCGGCAGCAGCGTCACATAAGGCGTCGTGACGCCGAAGGCGCGCGCGGTGAAGATGTGGCCAAACTCGTGCAGCAGCACGCACAGGAACAGCAGCACCATGAACAGGAGGCTGTCCCAGGCCGTCGCGGCACCGCCCGAGGCGTAGCTGGCGGCGAAAATCCAAGCGAGAAACAGCAGGAAGGTCAGGTGGATGCGGACGACGGTGCCCGCCACCTTGCCGATACTCAATGACCAGGACATGGAAGCCTCGTGATGTCAGAGCAGCCCATTAAAGGTAATATCGGCTTGAACCCATTGCGAGGGGCCCGCGTTGGCATCCATCGGTGTGATCATGGCACAAAAACTTAATCCCGACGCCCGCAAGGCCGCCTTGAGCGAGCTCAAAGGCTGGGCGGAGGTCTCCGGCCGCGACGCCATCGCCAGGAAGTTCGTGTTCAAGGATTTCAACGAGGCCTTCGGCTTCATGACGCGGGTAGCGCTCGTCGCCGAAAAGATGGATCACCACCCGGAGTGGTTCAACGTCTACAAGACGGTCGAAGTGACACTTTCGACCCACGATGCCGGCGGCGTCACCGAGCTTGATATCAAGCTCGCCGAGGCGATGGATAAGATAGCAGGGTGACCGCGGAGGAGGCTTGCGACGGCCGTGGCCGACCTTACATTTGTGCTTATGGCCACCGCCCGCACCGCCTTCTGGCGACGTGAAGAACGCGCCGACGATGATGAAACGCTGCGCCACAGCTTCTGGCGCAAGCTCGGTGGCGTGGCCGCGCGTGTGCCTTTCGCCGAGGACCTGCTGACCGCCTATTACTGCGCTTTCGACCGCCAGACGCCGCTGCCGGTGAAGGCTTCGCTCGTCGGCGCGATCGCCTATTTCGTGCTGCCGGTCGATGCCGTTCCGGATCTGCTGCCGGTGCTGGGCTTCACCGACGACGCCGCTGTGCTTGCGGCCGCGATCAAGCTCGTCACCAGCCACATCCGCCCCGAGCATCGCGACGCGGCAAAGGACAAGCTGGCGGAATTCTCCTCGCGGCAGTAAACGGCTACGGCCGCAAAATCACCTTGCCCATCACCTGTCGCGCGGCGATGGCCTTCAGCGCGGTGGCGGCGTCGGCGAGCGGGTAGACCGCGTGGATGTGCGACGACACCTTGCCCTCAAGACACCACTGCATGATCTGCGCGGTGTTGGCGCGATGGCCGGCGAGATCGCGCTCGATGAACGATCCCCAGAACACGCCAAGCACGTCGCAGCCCTTCAAGAGCACGAGGTTGAGCGGCAGCTTCGGGATGTCGCCGGCGGCGAAGCCGACCACCAAAAAGCGCCCTTGCCAGGCGATCGAGCGCAGCGCCGGCTCGGTATAGGCACCGCCGACCGGATCGTAGATGACGTCAACGCCTTTGCCATTCGTCACCCGCCGCAGCGCGTCCTTCAGGTCCTCGCTGGCGTAGTCGATGAGATCGTCGGCGCCGCGCTCCTTGGCGAAGGCGAGCTTGTCGGCCGACGAGGCGCAGGCGATGACGCGCGCGCCCATCGCCTTGCCGATCTCGATTGCCGCGATGCCGACACCGCCGGAGGCGCCCAGCACGGCGAGCGTCTCGCCCGGCTTCATGCGGGCGCGATCCTTCAACGCATGCAGCGTGGTGCCGTAGGTGACGCACAAGCCCGCCGCGTGGTCCCAATCGAGCCCGTCCGGAATCTTGATCAGCTTTTCGGCATCGATGGCGATCTTCTCGCGCGCGGCGCCGTAGCCGGAGCAGGCGAGCACCCGGTCGCCGACCTTGAGCCGCGTCACGCCCTCGCCCAGCGCCTCCACCTCGCCGGCGAACTCCGCCGCCGGTGAGAACGGCAGCGCCGGCTTGGTCTGGTACTTGTTGGCGATGATCAGCGTGTCGAAAAAATTGAGGGCTGCCGCGTGGATGCGCACCACAGCTTCGCCCGGCGCGGGGCTCGGATCGGGGATGTCGGCGATGGTGAGGTCGTCGGGCGTGCCGTAGCGGGTGCAGAGCAGGGCTTTCATGGCGCTTGGACTTCGGTGGGGACTGATGGCGGCCATGTAGCACGGCCGGGGCTCGCGCGGGCGAGGCGGTGTTAACCTATCCGGGCTAGGCTCCTCTGGCGGCGGTTCCCCGCCGCCTTCTTGCCGATATTCGCTCGTAATGGGCTAGTATCCAGCCATCAATTGGGCGGTTCGCGAACCGTCGCACCCTTTGACCGGTAGGGCCCGATGAACACTCGATTTTTGTTCCGTACCTCCCTTGTCCTGCTCGCGGCGACGGCCTTTGCCGGCACGGCTGTGGCGCAGACGAAGAACCCGGCTGAGCAGGCCGTTCTGCTCGGCCAGTTCGGCGATTGGGGCGCCTACAAAGCGACGCCCGGCGGCAAGAAAGTGTGCTTCGCGCTGTCGAAGCCGACCTCGGCCACGACCGATCCCGCCGGCCGCAACCGCGATCCGGGCTATGCTTTCGTGTCGACGCGCCCGGCCGAGAAGGTGAAGAACGAGATTTCGGTGATCGTCGGCTATCCGCAGAAGGGCGGCCACGAGGCCACGGCTACGGTCGGCAGCGCCAATTACGTGCTCTACACGCAGAACGACGGCGCCTGGGTGAAGAATGCCGCCGAGGAGGCGCAGATGGTCGCCGCGATGCGTAAAGGCGCGCAACTCGTGGTCAAGAGCGAGTCGGCCAAGGGCACGAAGTCGACCGATACCTACTCGCTGAAAGGCCTGGGCGACGCGCTCGACAAGGTCGCCGAGGAGTGCAAGTAGGGGGCTGCATACCGGGCTACGCCGCTGTGGCGAGACCCGCTGTCCCCACTTAGATAGCGAGTTGATGAGTATCGCCGTACAAACCGCTGGGCTGATCGAGAAAACGCCGCTTGAGCGCTATGTCGCGCCCAAGAAGCCGTCGCTCGTCGGCATGTCGCGCGAGCAGCTCGCCGACGCGCTTGCGTCCGTCGGCGTGCCCGAGCGCCAGCGCAAGATGCGCGTGCAGCAGCTCTGGCACTGGATCTATTTCCGCGGCTTCACGGACTTCGACGCCATGACCAGCGTGTCGAAGGAGTTGCGCGCCGCGCTTGCTGAGCACTTCACCGTCGACAGGCCCGAGGTCGTCGCCGAGCAGGTCTCCGTCGACGGCACGCGCAAATGGCTGTTGCGGCTGCCGGGCGATCCAGACAGCGGCCTGCCGCACGACGTCGAATGCGTTTACATCCCCGATACCGAGCGCGGCACCTTGTGCGTGTCGAGCCAAGTCGGCTGCACGCTCAACTGCTCGTTCTGTCACACCGGCACGCAGCGCCTCGTGCGCAATCTCACCGCCGGCGAAATCGTCGGCCAGGTCCTGGCCGCGCGCGACAAGTTAGGGGACTGGCCGGGCGGTGTGCGCCCAACCGACGGCGTTGTTCCCACCGGCGACCGCTGCGTCACCAACATCGTTATGATGGGCATGGGCGAACCGCTGTATAATTTCGAAGCGGTGCGCGATGCGCTATTGATCGTCTCGGACGGTGACGGCATCGGCATTTCCAAGCGGCGCATCACGCTGTCGACGTCAGGCGTGGTGCCGATGATCGCGCGCACCGGTGCCGAGATCGGCTGCATGCTGGCGATTTCGCTGCACGCCGTGCGCGACGAGCTGCGCAACGAGTTGGTGCCGCTCAACCGCAAATATCCGATCAAGGAATTGCTCGAGGCTTGCCGCAATTATCCGGGCGCGTCGAACGCCAAGCGGATCACCTTCGAATACGTGATGCTCAAGGGCGTCAACGACTCCATCGAGGACGCGAAAGCCCTCGTGCGTCTGCTCAAGGGTATCCACGCCAAGATCAATCTTATTCCGTTCAATCCCTGGCCCGGCACCAAATACGAATGCTCGGACTGGGAGCAGATCGAGAAGTTCTCGCAGGTGGTGTTCGACGCCGGCTATGCTTCGCCCGTGCGGACGCCGCGCGGCCGCGATATCCTCGCCGCTTGCGGTCAGCTCAAGAGCGAGACCGAGAAGCTCACCGCGCGCGAGCGCATGGCGCTGCGCGCGATGGCGATGGTGGACGAGTGAACCGTCATTCCGCGTCCGTTCGCATTCCGGGATGACGGAGTAATTTCATGTCCCTTCTCGGCCGTCTCTTCGTCATCGCCTTTGCCGTCTTCGTCGCCATGCTCGCCGCCGGCATAGCGATCGCCATCGGCCTGCTCGGGCCGAACTGGCACGGCTTTTCCGGCGACATCAGCGAGCGCATCGGCTTCTGGGTCCTGGTGTTCTTCGGCACCAGCTTCACGGGCGCGGTCGGCTTCCTGCCGGTGGTGATGCTCATCGCGCTGGCGGAATACTTCAAGATCAGGTCGCTCATCGTTTACGCCGCGGTCGGCGCGCTGCTTCTGGTGCTCGGCATGGTCGGCGGTGTGAACGTGAGCGGCGAGGAATCGATCGATCATCCGCCGCCGCTCGTCTCGCGGCCGATGGAGATTGCGGCGGCCGCCGGCGCGGTGTTCGGGCTCGTCTATTGGCTGCTCGCGGGCCGCAGCGCCGGCCGCTGGCGCGAGCGGCGGCAGCCCTCGGCGTAGATACGCTAGCGCGTTGCCCAATCGAGCGCGGCTTCCAGCCGATCATTGCCCCAGAACAATTCGCCGTCGGCTGTCACGAAGCTCGGCGCGCCGAAGATGCCGAGGCGCTGCGCTTCCTCGGTTTCGCTGCGCAATGCGTTCTTGTTGGCATCCGTTCGCGACTGCTCGATGACCGCGTCTGGATTCTGACCCAACGCATTGATGATGTCGGCGATGACAAACGGCTCGCTGATATTGCGCCCCTCGCCGAATTCGGCCGCGTAAACGGCGCGGCAGAAATCCTCGCCCCAGCCTTGCTTCAGCGCAACGAGTGCGACCCGCGCGGCGACCAGCGTACTCTGCGGAAACACCTCCGGCTTCACGAATGGCAGGTTCAGGCCCATGCAGATCCGCTCCAGGTCGCGCCACATATAGCGGCCTTTCACCGGATAAATATTGAACGGGGAATTGTCCCAGCCTTGCGCCTTGAACACCGGCCCGAGCAGGAACGGCCGCCAGCGCACGGTCACGCCGCGCGCTTTGGCCAGCGCGCCGATGCGCATGGCGGCGGGGTAGGAATAGGTCGAGGCGAATTCGAACCAGAAATCGACTGTGCTCATACGCCGCACCATAGCGGGCCGTCTTTCCATTTTCACCCGTGTCGGCTAGACCGCACCCCGCATGAACCGCACCGGGCTGATCGTCGCACTTTCCATCGCCGTCGTGGCCGGCCTTGCGTTCGGGCTCTTTCCAACGCTCGACCTGGCGATATCCGGCTATTTCCACGGCTTCGTCGACAGCGCCAAGAATTACTTTGCGCTGCGCCTCTATCCGCCGCTGATGATAGCGCGAGACACCGGCCTGTGGATCGGCACGATCATCATCGCCCCCGTGGTGGGCGCACTCGTCATCAAGTTGTTGCTGCCGCGGACGCGGCTTTTGATTTCCGGCCGCGCCATTCTCTTCCTCACCGCCACCATGGCGCTCGGCCCCGGCCTCCTGGTCAATGTCATCCTCAAGGATCATTGGGGCCGGCCACGGCCGATCGACGTCACGCAGTTCGGCGGCGTCGAGCATTTCATGCCGTGGTGGAAGCCGGGCGGCGATTGCCCGAACAACTGCGCGTTCGTGTCGGGCGATGTCGCCGGCGCGTTCTGGACCATCGCGCCGGCCGCGCTGGCGCCGCCGCAGTATCGTGCGGTTGCTTACGGCGCGGCGCTTGCGCTCGGCACGGCGATGGCCGTGGTCCGCGTGATGGCGGGCGGCCACTTTCCCTCCGACGTGATCTTCGCCGGCGTGTTCACGTTCCTGATCATCTGGCTGTGTTATGCGCTGATCTATCGCTGGCCGCGCACGCGCCTGGACGACGAAGACGTCGAGCGTGCGCTCGAGCGCATTGCGTTGCCGGGTTATGACTTCATCGTCAGGATGCTGCGGAAGAAGAAGACGGACCTGTAACGCTTGTCATGGCCGGGCCGAAGCCCGGCCATCTCGCTTAGGAAGAAGCGGCCTTGCCTTCCTAAACGAAGCCACCGTAAGTCGGGCTTGCCCGACTTACTCGTCTAAGAGCGCAAGTCGGGTAAACCCGACCTGCGGTGACGAGCCCGATGGCGACAAGTGAGCGTTACCGTTCGGCGCGCTTGCTGCCGCCGTCGAGCTTCTGCGCGAACAGCGCGATGGTCTTGGCGTAGACCTCGGCCTTGTTCCATTCCTTGATCGCCGCGAAGTTCGGCTCGCCCGGACCCCAGCCCTGGCCGCGTTGCCAGCCGTGGCTCTTGAGATAGTTGGCGGTCGAAGCGAGAACGTCCGGTACGCTGTTCAACAGGTCACGGCGTCCGTTGCCGTCGAAGTCGACGGCGTATTTGTAATAAGACGACGGCAGGAACTGCGTCTGGCCGATCTCGCCGGCCCATTCGCCGATCATCTGCGCTGACGCCATGTCGCCGCGGTCGATGATGCGCAGCGCATCGATCAGTTCGCCCTGGAACTTGTCGGTGCGGCGGCAGTCGTAAGCGAGCGTCGCCACCGAGCGCACCACCGAGCGCTTGCCGTGCACGACACCGAAATCGGTTTCCAGGCCCCAGATCGCCACCACCACCGCGCCCGGCACGCCGAATTGCTGCTCGACGCGCTTGAGCGTTGCCGCGTGCGTCTGCATGTGGCGCGCGCCTTTGGTCAGCCGGTCCTTGCTGATCATGCGGCCGGAGAACTGTTCGAAGGTCTGGCTGAAGTGCTTCTGATTGCGGTCGGCGGCGAGCACCGCGTCGTCGAGGGTCAGCCCGTCGAGCGCGCTCAAGCCTCGCGGCGAGACGCCCTTGCCGGCCGCTTCCTTCTTGATCTGTGTAAGGAAGGCGGGGAAGCCGCCCGGCGTGTTGCACTGCGCGGCCAGGCTTGGTGCGGCGGAAAGGGCCAGCAGCGTCGCGCTCGCCAGCGTCAGAATACGGATTGTCATGGCACGCCCCGTCAACTCGTGTTGTCCCGGGGCCATGGTGTAGCCTTGCGCGGGAGCCTCGCCAGGACGATCGCGCGGTAACGCTAACCGGCATGGTTACGGCTACACGCGGGCGACGTTCTGCGCGATGCTGGACGGTCAGTGATTCGTGCCGAGGACGCGCCCATGTCGGATGCTACGGAGAAGGTTAAACGCCTGCTGCACATGAAAATCCGGGTGCTGGGCGATCCCAAGCAGATGCTGGGGCTGATGCGGAGCGGGTCGCAACTCTACAGCGCGCTCGGCGGCGTGCGCTTCCGTTACCTCCAGAATGTCGACGATCCGGCCCAGTTCCTGGTCGAGGTCGAATACGAGGCCGATACCGCGCTCGAATTGAATCGTCAGAAGGTGGCGAGCGACCCGATGGTGCGCACCTTCCTGCAGGGTTGGAAGCAGATGCTCGCTGGCTCGGCCGACATGGACGTTTATGAGGACGTGACCGGCTGAGACCCTTCACTGCTGCAACCTCTCTCCCGCGTCGCAAAGAGTGGGACGGCCACTGCGCCGCGGCCTCGCGAGGCAGGTAAAATATTCATATAGGACTATTGACCCTTCATTTCTTTTGATTATAGTCCTGTCGTTCCATCCGACCGAGGGGCGTCGTCGCGAGACGTCACGATGGCGGGATGGGATGCGGCGCCCGCGGGCAAGGCTCGTAACCTTGCACCCGGGAGGTCCCGGGACCCGACCGGGGGGCACTACGACCCCTCCGCAGGGAGCTCTGCTGGACTGGGACCGCTCCGAAGCTCCGACGGGCTTCAACGGCGCGACAAGGCGATGAGCCGAACTGGCGCCAAGTCCCGTCAGAGACAAAGGGCGGAAACCAGGAAGCGCGGACCCGGGGACAGAAATCGCCGCCAAGGAGCGCCACGGGGCGCGCACCCTTTCGCCAAAGGGGTGCACACGCTCCGGTCGAGCGTGGTCTTTCAAGGAAGCGCAGCGTGGCGCTCCTTCCCCCTCGTGGGGACGTGGAAAGAGAGGCTCACCCCGGGCCCAGGACAAAGAACAGGGGCAGCGGAGCCATGGCCGATTTGTTACCGGCCGAGAGACTTGACCGCAGCCGCCATCCTGAGTTCAACACAGTCAGGCTGCAGACAATCAACAGATTTGCAGACAATCAACGAGATCCTAATGCCCAGCGGCGACGCCAAGAAATCCATCAAGAAAGTCGTACTCGCCTATTCCGGCGGCCTCGATACCTCGATCATCCTGAAATGGCTGCAGACCACCTATGGCGCCGAGGTGGTGACCTTCACCGCCGATCTCGGCCAGGGCGAGGAGCTCGGCCCCGCGCGCGAGAAAGCGCTGCGTGCCGGCATCAAGCCCGAGAACATCTTCATCGAGGACCTGCGCGAGGAATTCGTGCGCGATTTCGTCTTCCCGATGTTCCGCGCCAATACCGTCTACGAAGGTCAGTATCTGCTCGGCACGTCGATCGCGCGGCCGCTGATCGCCAAGAAGCAGATCGAGATCGCGCGCAAGGTCGGCGCCGACGCCGTCTGTCACGGCGCCACCGGCAAGGGCAACGACCAGGTGCGCTTCGAGCTCGGCTACTACGCGCTCGAGCCCGGCATCAAGATCATCGCGCCGTGGCGTGAGTGGACCTTCAAGGGCCGCGAAGAGCTTCTGAAGTTCGCGCGGGACCACCAGATCACCATCACCAAGGACAAGGAAGGCGAAGCACCGTTCTCGGTCGACGCCAACCTGTTGCACTCGTCGTCGGAAGGCAAAGTGCTCGAAGACCCTGCGCAGGAAGCGCCGAGCATCGTCTATCAGCGCACCATCTCGCCGATGGAGGCGCCCGATAAGCCGACCGAGATCCGCATCGGCTTCAAGCGCGGCGACGCCGTCAGCTTGAACGGCGAAGCGCTGTCGCCGGCAACGCTGCTCACCGCGCTCAACAAGCTCGGCCACGACAACGGCATCGGCCGGCTCGATCTGGTCGAGAACCGCTTCGTCGGCATGAAGTCGCGTGGCGTCTACGAGACCCCCGGCGGCACCATTCTGCTCGCGGCGCACCGCGCCATCGAATCGATCACGCTCGACCGCGGCGCCGGCCACCTCAAGGACGAGCTGATGCCGCGCTATGCCGAGCTGATCTACAACGGCTTCTGGTTCGCGCCCGAGCGCGAAATGCTGCAGGCGCTGATCGACAAGTCGCAGGAGAATGTCGAAGGCGAGGTCTCGCTCAAGCTCTACAAGGGCAACGTCATCGTCACCGGCCGCGAGAGCCCGGCCTCGCTCTATTCCTCGACGCTCGTCACCTTCGAGGACGACAAGGGCGCCTACGACCAGAAGGACGCCGAAGGCTTCATCAAGCTCAACGCACTGCGCCTGCGCACGCTCGGCCAGCGCAAGAAGAAGCTCAAGGACTGAGCATTTTTGGGGGCGCTCACCGGGAGTGGTCGGGAGTGAAGAGGCGATGAAGAAGACTGTCGCGGTTTTGGGGCTGATATCGTTTGGGCTCGTGCTTGGCGCCTGCTCGGGCGACAGCAAGAATGTCGCCGAGGATCCCAACATCTTCCCCAAGGATTACCAGCGCGAAATCCTCACCACGCTGACCAACCAACTCGAGGACCCGACCAATGTCCGTGAGACCGGCATCACCGATCCCGTCCTGCGCCAGGCCGGCAAGGAGCAGCGCTACACGGTGTGCGTGCGCTACAATGCCCGCAATGCTGTCCGCCACTACATGGGCGTGAAGGAGCGCATCGCCTATTTCTACGCTGGCACGCTCAATCAGTTCGTCGATGCGGATCAGGGCCAGTGCAAAGGCGCTGCCTACAAACCGTGGCCCGAACTCGAAAAGTACTGCCTGGCCAAGAACTGCGCCTAGCGTCAATGCATCGTCTCGCCTGACTGTGGTGGCGGCTGCTCGGCCTGCACGAAGCGTAGATCGGGGGTAAGGGGCTCGCCGCGGGCTCTCTTCTCGGCAATCTCCGCCGCCACCTTCTGCATCTGAATGAAGCGGGTCGGCGTTGCCGGATGCGTGCGCGCGAAGCGGATCGAGTTGGGATCTTTCAGTCCCATCCGCCGCCATACCTCTTCCGTGCCGGTGAGGTCGTACCCCGCGCGAGCGGCATAGTAAGCACCGACATAGTCGGCCTCGCGCTCGAACCCGACGCTGTAGGCCTGCAGCCCAACTTTGGTGAACTCGCGGCGGAAGGCGCCGCCGGTCGAAATGCCGCCGAGCGCGAAACCACCGTCGATCGCAAGTCCGCTCGCCATGCCGAGGAGCCGGTTGACCGTCTTCTTGTCGATATGGCCGAGATTGGCATGCGCGAGCTCATGCCCAATGATGAGAGCGAGCTGCGCCTCTGTCTTGGCGATGTCGAGCATGCCCGCGTAAACGACGATCTTCTCGCCGTCGGTGTAGGCGTTCATCTCTTCCGCCGCCGCATAGACGACCGGAATGGCGCAACCCGTCACCGGTGTAACGGTGACGGTGCGATCTTCACCGCCGCGGCGGATCGAAGCCTCGACCGGCTTCAGCCCATTGCGCAGTAGCCACAGCGTTATCCAATCGTCCGTGCCGGTCACCGGGATAAGCTCGCCGTTCAACGCCGTGATCTCGTCACCTTTCACGATGCCGGCGCGCGCCGCCGGCGACCCATCGACGACCGAGATCACAGTCGGCCGCGCCCAGGTGATATCGAGCGCCTCGCGCGCATAAGAGCGATAACGGCGCGGCAGGCTTTGTGGCGTCACCGCATAAAGCCCGATCTGAGCGGCCACACGCTTATGGCAATCGGCGACATTGGCGGTGCGGATGTGGAAGGCAGCCGAGTCGACCCGATGGATCTGACCATAGTATTCGCGCATATGCGCGATCTGCTGCTTGCGAAGCTCGGCGTCGATCTCGTCTTGCGGCAACTGCGGCAGACGTGAGATGGGCATGGCACACTGCGCGCCGACAAGCGCGCTCGCGACCAGCAGCGTCCACGGACCCCAACGCAACGCCCCGTCTCCCGCCCCCGCGAAGCTTGCGTTAGGAGCGCAACCGGAATCAAGCATAAGTTGCAGAGATGTGGCGGGCCGAGGCGGTTGCTAATTATAAGCCATTGATATTTTTGTACTTTCCATACGAAGCCGTGCGCTTCCACAACCTGTGCCGCAAAAGAAAAAGCCCGCCTTGCGGCGGGCTTGTCGTCTTCGCAGGCGTCAGGCTCAGCGCTTCTCGATGCCGGCCTTGGCGATCACCTCGGTCCACAGCTTGATGTCGCCGCGCATCTGCGCGTCCATCTGCTCGGGAGTGCTCGCGCGCGAGTCGATGCCGAGGTCGAGCAGCTTCTTCTTCACGCCGGGGTCGGCCACGACTTCATGCAACGCCTTGTTGATCGTGGCGATGACGGCCGGCGGCGTTCCCGCTTTGACGTAATAGGAATTCCACGACGCCGCCTTGATAAAGTTCTTCACGCCCTGCTGCTGCACAGTCTTGAGGTTCGGCAGCACCGGCGACGGCGTCGCGCCGGTCCAGGCAACGGGCCTGAGCTTTCCGTCCGAGATGCCACCCTTCAATGCGGCATAAAAATCGATGACCATGTGCACGTCGTTGCGTAGCAAAGCGATGATCGCGTCGGGCGTGGTCTTGAACGGCACGATGACGAAATTGGTGCCGGAGGCCTGCTTGAGATAGTTGGCGGTCAGAAGCTGCACGCCGCCGGCGCTGATGGCGCCGACATTGAGTGTGCCCGGCTTTTCCTTCGCCGCTTTCAGGAAATCTTCGAGCGTCTTGTACTGCGACTCGCCGTTGGTCACGGCGAGGCAATCGAAGTAGCCCATCGACGAGATCGGCGTGAAATCCTTGAGCGGATCGTAGCCGAGGTCTTTGAAAAGCGGCACCGAGCTCGCGACGCCGCCGGTGAACAGGATCAGCGTGTAACCGTCGGCGGGCGCCGACATTGCCGCCTTGGCCGCGGCGATGCCGCCGGCCGCCGGCATGTTCTCGACGATGAAACGCTGGCCGAGCTTCTCGCCGAGCTTTTCGGCGACGATGCGCGTCGAGATGTCGCCGACGCCGCCGGCACCGAGCGGCAGAATGATACGAACCGGACGGTCCGGATACTTCTGGGCCGATGCGATATGCGGCACGGCGGCCAGCAGGCCTGCCAGCAGCGACAAGCAAAGCGCTCTGCGAACAATGTTCGCCATGGATGATCCTCCCCATTTTCGCGGTCTTGTGTCGCCGCCTGATTTGAAGGGCGCAGCTTGCGTCAGGGGTACCGCGCGATCAAGGGCGAGTTGTACGAGGGGACGCGCGCGGCGTTGCGACATAACGAAAATGGCCGGGTTCGAAACCCGGCCATTCGTCGATTCTTCGCTGTCGTACGGGTCTAAACCTGCCGGTCGACCAGTGCCTTCTTCAGCTCGGCGATTTCTTTCGCCGGGTTGAGGCCTTTCGGGCAGGCCTTCGAGCAATTCATGATGGTGTGGCAGCGATAGAGGCGGAACGGGTCCTCGAGATTGTCGAGCCGTTCGCCGGTCGCTTCGTCGCGCGAGTCCTGCACCCAACGGTTCGCCTGCAACAACGCGGCGGGTCCGAGGTAGCGGTCCGAATTCCACCAGTAGCTCGGGCACGAGGTCGAGCAGCAGGCGCACAGGATACACTCGTACATGCCGTCGAGCTTGGCGCGGTCTTCGTGGCTCTGCTTCCACTCCTTCTCGGGCGTGGCGGTGGTGGTGTGCAGCCAGGGCTCGATCGAGGCGTATTGTGCGTAGAAGTTCTTCAAGTCCGGCACGAGGTCCTTGACCACCGGCTGATGCGGTAGCGGGTAGATCTTCACCGGGTCCTTGTTGTCGTCGATCGCCTTGGTGCAGGCGAGCGTATTGGTGCCGTCGATGTTCATGGCGCAGGAGCCGCAGACGCCTTCGCGGCAGGAGCGGCGGAAGGTCAGCGTCGGATCGATGTTGTTCTTGATCCAGATGAGCGCATCGAGAACCATCGGGCCGCAGTCGTTGCGGTCGACGTAATAGGTGTCGACGCGCGGGTTGGCGCCGTCATCGGGGTTCCAGCGATAGACGCGAAACTCGGTCTCCTCACCGGCCTGAGCCTTCGGGCCGTGCGGCCATTTCTTGCCGTCGGTGATTTTCGAGTTTTTGGGCAGCGTGAATTCAACCATGTCGGCGATCCGCGGTTAGGCGCGTTTAATACACGCGCGCTTTCGGTTCGATGTACGAGACGTCGTTGGTGAGCGTGTACGTGTGCACGGGACGATAGTCGATCGTCACGTTGCCCTTTTCGTCCATCCACGACAGCGTGTGTTTCATCCAGTTCTTGTCGTCGCGATCGGGGTAGTCCTCGCGCGCGTGGCCGCCGCGGCTTTCGGTGCGGTTCTTCGCCGACTCCATGGTGACCGTGGCCTGCATGATCAGATTGTCGAGTTCGAGCGTCTCGATCAGGTCGGAATTCCAGATCAGCGAACGGTCGCTGACCTTGACGTCCGGCATGCTGTTGTAGACCTCGTGGATGAGCTTTGTGCCTTCTTCCAGCACGTCGCCAGTGCGGAAGACGGCGCAGTTGTTCTGCATCACGCGCTGCATGTTGAGGCGGAGCTGCGCGGTCGGCGTGCCGCCGGAGGCGTGGCGGAACTTATCGAGGCGCGATAGCGCGAAGTCGGCTGAATCCTTCGGCAGATCCGGCTGTTTCTCACCCGGCTTGAGGATCTCGGCGCAGCGCTGCGCGGCGGCGCGGCCGAACACCACGAGGTCGATCAGCGAGTTGGAGCCGAGTCGGTTGGCGCCGTGCACCGAGACGCAGCCGGCTTCGCCGAGCGCCATCAGGCCGGGGATCACGGTGTCCGGATTGCCGTTCTTCAAGGTTACCGCTTCGCCGTGATAGTTCGTGGCAATGCCGCCCATGTTGTAGTGCACTGTCGGCAGCACCGGGATCGGCTCGCGCGTCACGTCGACACCGGCGAAGATGCGCGCAGTCTCGCTGATGCCCGGCAGGCGCTCGGCCAGCACCTTCGGATCGAGATGATCGAGGTGCAGGTAGATGTGGTCCTTGTCCTTGCCGACGCCGCGGCCTTCGCGGATTTCCATGGTCATGGAGCGCGAGACCACGTCGCGTGAAGCGAGGTCCTTGGCCGACGGCGCGTAGCGCTCCATGAAGCGCTCGCCTTCGGAGTTGGTGAGATAGCCGCCTTCGCCGCGCGAGCCTTCCGTGATGAGGCAGCCGGCCGGATAGATGCCGGTCGGATGGAATTGCACGAATTCCATGTCCTGGAGCGGCAGGCCGGCGCGCAGCACCATGCCGCCGCCGTCGCCGGTGCAGATATGCGCCGAGGTGCAGGAGAAATACGCGCGCCCATAGCCGCCGGTGGCCAGGATGGTCTGGTTGGCGGTGAAGCGGTGGATGGTGCCGTCGTCCATGTTGAGCGCGACGACGCCGCGGCAGCGACCTTCCTCGTCCATGATCAGGTCGATGGCGAAATATTCGATGTAGAACTCGGCGTTGTGGCGCAACGCCTGGCCGTACATCGTGTGCAGCATGGCATGGCCGGTGCGGTCGGCGGCGGCGCAGGTGCGCTGCGCGGTGCCTTTGCCGTAATGCGTGGTCATGCCGCCGAATGGGCGCTGATAGATCTTGCCGTCTTCCTCGCGGCGCGAGAACGGCAGGCCCCAATGCTCCAGCTCATACACGGCGGCCGGCGCGTTGCGGCACATATATTCGATCGAATCTTGGTCGCCGAGCCAGTCGGAGCCCTTGACCGTGTCGTACATATGCCAGCGCCAGTCGTCCTCGCTCATATTGCCGAGCGCAGCGGCGATGCCGCCTTGCGCGGCGACGGTGTGCGAGCGCGTGGGGAAGACCTTCGTGATGCAGGCGGTGCGCAGGCCCGCTTCCGAGCAGCCGACGACGGCGCGCAGGCCCGAACCGCCTGCGCCGACGACGATGACGTCGTAGCTGTGATCTTCAATCGGATAGGCGCGACCGTTTACGGCCGGTCCACCGTTGGCTTTTCCGTTGCCCGCCATGACTTAAACTCCGAACGACAGCTTCAGGATGGCGAAGCAAGAGGCGAGACCGACGGCGAAGCAGAAGAAGGTGTTCGCCATCAGGCTCAGGAATTTCCATTTATCCTCGTGCACGTAGTCGAGGATGATTTCCTGCATTCCGATCCACATGTGATAGGTGCTGTTGATGATGAACAACAACATGATGACCGCCACCATCGGCGACCCGAGAATCTGCACGACGGCGGCGTGACTGCGGCCCAGCAGGCCGATCACGATCACGATCAGCGCGATCGACAGGAACACGCCGGCAAAGCCGGTCACCCGTTGATGCCAGAACTCATGGGTGCCGGCATGGGCGGCGCCGAGGCCGCGCACGCGGCGCATCGGGGTGCGCATTTCGTTTTGACGCTGGCCGATCATCGCGGGCCTCCCATGGCGAGATAGCCCACGATCCAGACCAACAAAGTGAGGGCGATCGAACCAACGATGGTGGCGACCGCCAGCATCTCGCGCTCGGCCGGCTCAAAGCCGCGGCCGGTGTCCCAGATCAGATGGCGGATGCCGCCGAGCATGTGGTGGATGAGAGCCCAAGTATAGCCGAACAACACCAGGCGCCCGATCAGGCTGCCGATGAACCATTCGAAATTGGCATAGGCGTTGGGGCCGGAGGCAGCCGCGATCAACCACCAGGCGAGCAGCAGGATGCCAAAATACAGCGCGGCGCCGGTGATGCGATGGACGATGGACATCATCATCGTCAACATCAGCTTGTAGACTTGCAGATGTGGCGAGATCGGGCGCGCTCGGCGCGCCCCTGTGCTGGTGCTCGCCTCAAGCTCGGCCATTGTCGCTCTCCCACACTCCGCACCACCGGAACCCTGTCGGCGGTCGCGGGCGGTTGGTAGCCAAAGCGGGCGCCTGCCGCAACGCACTTAATGGTTGGGACAGCCGCCACATTCTAGCTGGATTTGTTCTAACTTCTTCAAAAGCGAAACTAGTTGCTGTAAAATAGCTGTTCAATATGTGTTTTATGAAGTCAGCCTTCGTAAAATAAGAAGGAATCGGGTTCCCGTGCGCTACGACTTCATCGACCTGAATCTTTTCCGCCACATCGTGGAGGCGGGCAGCATCACCCACGGCGCGGCGCGGTCGAACCTGGCGCTGGCCGCCGCGTCCACTCGCATCCGCAAGATGGAATTGGCCTTCGGCACCGAACTCCTGGTGCGGGGGCGCGCTGGCGTCACGCCAACGCAGGCCGGTCGCACCTTGCTGCAGCACGCACGCGGTATCCTGGCGCAGACCGAGCGCATGCAGGAGGACCTGTCGCCTTATGCCCGCGGCCTCGCGGGACAGGTGCGTGTGTTGTCGAACACGAATGCGCTCACCGAATTCCTACCGGAGACGCTGAGCTCGTTCCTGATGGCGCATCCGGACATCAGCGTCGATCTCGAAGAGCGCCTGAGTGATGAAATCGTCGGGCTGATCGCGGAAGGTACCGGCGACATCGGCATCGTCGCCGGCACCGTCGATTATGGCGGGCTGCACACGTTCCCGTTCCGCAGCGATCGCTTCGTGCTGGTGGTGGCAAGCCACCATCCGCTCGCCGGCTCGGACGGCGTCGCTTTCGCCGATGTCGTCGACTACGACATGGTGGGGCTCGACCGTGCCAGCGCCATCCAGCGCTTCCTGGCGGATCGCGCGGCGCGCATCGGCCGTGCCATCAAGCTGCGCGTTCAACTGCGCAGCTTCGACGCGATCTGCCGCCTGGTGGAGGCCAATGTCGGTGTCGGCATCGTGCCGGAGACGACCGTGCAGCGCACGATGCGCAACATGGCGATCAGCGCCGTGCAGCTCACCGATCCCTGGGCGCAACGCGATCTGACGATCTGCGTGCGCGACATCGCCGCGCTGCCGCCTTATGCGCGGCAGTTGGTGGATCATTTGCGGGAGAGTGTGTAGCCGCGGTTCAGGCGCTTACTTCGGCATCAACACCCAGTAATCCAGATCCAAAATCACCGCGGGCTCGTACTCCTCGCCTGTCTTGAGCGGGAAGTCCGGGCACGGGCGATCCTTGGTCGCGATCGTGCGCAGCCGCAAGGCGCCGACATCGTCGCGGCCGGGGATATCGGCTTTCGCCAGCACCTCCGACCAGGCAAACACGGTCAGCCCCGCGAACAGTGGCGCGACATGACGGCCGCCATTGATCGCGGCGACATGGAAAGCGTTGGCGAGGCCGTTGAACGACAGCGCACGCGCCAGCGAGATCACGTGGCCGCCGTAGATCAGCCGTTTGCCGAAGCGATCTTTGCTTTGGGCAAACTGATTGAAGTGCACCTTGGCCGTGTTCTGGTAGAGGCGCGTCGCCAGCATGTGCTCGGCTTCTTCCACGGTCATGCCGTCGACATGGTCGATCTTCTCGCCGACCGCGTAGTCGCCAAAGCGATGCGGGCTGCCGGCGAGCGCGAGATCGTAAGCGGCCGTGTTGATGGTGGGACAGGCAGCCCCGAGCTGCGCGGCATCGACCGCCTTCGGCAGCTCCGGCACCTTGTCGCCCGGTGCGGCGGCGGCTTCATCGCGTTTGCGCACCATCACCCAGCGCGCATAGTCGAGCACGGTGTCGCCGTGCTGGTTGAAACCGCGCGAGCGCACATAGACGATGCCGCTCTTGCGGTTCGAGTTCTCGCGCAGGCCGATGACTTCCGACACGGCACTCAACGTGTCGCCGGGATAGACCGCTTTGAGGAAGCGGCAGTCGGCATAACCGAGGTTGGCGACGGCGTTGAGCGAGATGTCCGGCACGGTCTTGCCGAAGACGATGTGGAACACCAACAGATCGTCAACCGGCGAGCGCGGGTAACCCAGGCCTTGCGCGAACACGTCCGAGGACTGCACGGCAAAGCGCGGCCCGAACAGGCTGTGATAGATCGCGACGTCCCCTAAGCTGACCGTGCGCGGCGTGGCGTGGCGGATCTGCTGGCCGAGGCGGAAATCTTCAAAGAAATTGCCGGGATTGGTCTTGGACGTCATGTGATCGGGCCACTACGTGCGGGTGAAGCCGGCGGTTCCATCTTACACGGGCCAAGCCCTTGCCCGGCAAGAGCCCGAATTGCAAGCGCCCCGAGCGGATTTCCGACCGTGCGAGCGATGTAACCGTCGGGCCCCGGCTATCGAATAGGGGAAGCGGGAGTCTGGCTTCGCCCGCCGAGGGTTGAGGGTCTGCATGTCCGTCCGACGGCTTCAATCGAACGTGATGAGCGGTTGTACGCGCCGGGCGTTGCCTCTAGCTGCGTTCCAGGGCATGGCCATACTGGGCCATCAAACGCGGCGTGTGATGAATAAGGCGGAACCGCAGTCCCGAAGCGCCGACGATTTGCGCCGCTCGGCTCAGATGGCCGCTGCGCAAGCGGGTGACCGCGCCGCCTACGAGGCGCTGCTGCGCGACTGCGTACCGCTGATCAAGGCGATCGCCGGCCGGCAGGGCGTGCCGCCGGACCGCGGCGACGATGTCGTGCAGGACGTGCTGCTGACGATCCATCGCGCCCGTCATACCTATGACCCTGCCCGCTCCTTTACGGCCTGGCTGCGCGTGATTGCCGAGCGCCGAGCAATCGATCTGCTACGCCATGCACGGCGTAACGGCGCGCGCGAATTGCACGTGCCGCTCGCGTTCGAGAACTATGCCGATGACAGCGTCGATCCGGCGCGCGGCGTCGAACAGGCGCAAGCATCCGGCCGTGTGAACGAAGCGTTGGCGATGCTGCCGCCGCGCCAGCGCGAAGCGGTGGAGGTGCTCGTCCTGAAGGAGCAATCGCTCAGTGAGGCCGCCGTTGCGACGCGCAGCACAAAAGTTGCATTGAAGGTCAATCTTCATCGCGCGCTCAAGGCGCTGCGCGTTAAGCTCGAGCGAGCCGAGTGAGGACACCATGACCGCTTCGCCCCATGACTCGCTGATCCACGGACTCGCCGCCGATCTCAAGCCGGTGCGCCGTCTGCCGCCGCCGGCGTTGCGGGCGTTGTTCTGGCTTGGCGCGGTCGTGGCCATTGCGATCGCTCTCGCTGCTTTCGCTGACGTGTCCGCCATGTGGGAACGCATCACGTCCGCGCCCGATATGTGGCTTGCCGTCATCGGCTCGATCGCGACCGCCATCCTCGCCAGTATCGCCGCTTTCGAATTGAGCTTGCCCGATGCAAAGCGCGCCTGGGCCTGGCTACCGCTGCCGGGTGCGCTGTTATGGATCGGGGCGAGCGGCTTCGGTTGCCTGCGCGTTTGGGTGTTGCCGGAGACGCATGTCGCGGTGCTCAACGAAGCACGCGACTGTCTCATCTTCATCATTTCGTTATCGGTGCCGCTGTCGGCGCTGATGCTGCTGATGTTGCGCCAAGCCTATCCGCTACAGCCGGGGCTCACCGCCGCGATGGGCGGGCTCGCGGTGGCTGCCGCCGCGGCGATGTTGCTCAATTTCTTCCATCCTTTCGATGCGGCGGCGACCGATCTCACGGTGCATGTGATCGCCGTAGCGCTGGTCGTCATCGCCAATCGCGCGCTGAGCGGCCGAATTTTTGCCGCGGCCGGTTTGGTGCCGGCCGATGTAACCGTGGGCCGGGTCGGTCCGAATTAGGGAATGGTGGCGCGAGGTTGCCATCGAAACATCCCCCAGGAGGATCAAGACATGACCCGTTCCCGCACTGCTTTGACCATCGCCGCCGCTACCGTGGGCTTTGCGCTCGCTTTCGCGCCGGGCGCCTTCGCTCAGGACAGCATGAAGAAGGACGCGATGACCAAGGACAGCATGTCCAAGGACACGATGAAGAAGGACACGATGGGCAAAGACTCGATGTCCAAGGACAATATGAGCAAGGACATGATGTCGAAGGACAATATGTCCAAAGACGGCATGAAGAAATAATCGCAGGGTGCGGCCGGGCGCTGCATCCGTGGGCCCGGCCGTTCCGTAGGTGGGAGAGGCGTTCACGAAGCGGAGGTCACAATGACCGCAGAAGCCATTCCCGTCCCACGCGCAGCCGGCGCCGTCATCCACCCGGCCTGGGTCCGCGTGACCCACTGGATCAACGCCATCGCCATCTTGGTGATGATCGGTTCCGGTTGGCAGATCTACAACGCCTCGCCGCTGTTCGATTTCGTCTTTCCACGCTCGATCACGTTGGGCGGATGGCTCGCCGGCGCGCTGCTCTGGCATTTCGCGGCGATGTGGGTGCTGGTGATCAACGGGCTCGTCTATGTGACGCTCGGCTTCGTCACTGGCCGCTTTCGCCGTAAGCTGTGGCCGATCTCACCGCGCGCGGTGATCGCCGACGTCAAGGCGGCGCTGACGTTCAGGCTCTCGCACGATGATCTGTCGCGCTACAACGCGGTGCAGAAGCTCTTGTATGCCGGCGTGATTCTCGCGGGCGTCATCGTCGTGCTGTCCGGCCTCGCCATCTGGAAGCCGGTGCAGTTGCAGGAACTGACGGCGCTGTTCGGCGGCTACGACTTCGCGCGCTACGTCCATTTTGCCGCCATGGCGGCGATCGTCGGCTTCCTTGTCATCCATATCTCGCTGGCGCTGCTGGTGCCGAAGAGCCTGCGCGCCATGGTCGCCGGGAAATAGGAGCGTCACATGCGCAACCGTAAAATCATTCCCGGCGTCGACCCGAAGCTCTTGATCAAGGATGCCGCCAAGCTGATGCCCGAGGCGTCGCGCCGCGGCTTCCTGCGTCGGGCGGCAAGTCTGGGCGCGCTCGCCTTCCTCACTGGCTGCGACATCGTCGACGGCGACAGTGCCGAAGGCGTGTTGCGCAAGGTGTCGGAGTTCAACGACGGCGCGCAGGCGGCTTTGTTCAGCCCCACCAAGCTGGCGCCGACCTACAAGGAAAGCGACATCACGCGGCCGTTCCCATTCAACGCCTATTACAGCGAGGACGAGGCGCCGGTGGTTGACGGCGATAGCTACAAGCTCGAGATCTCAGGCCTCGTCGAGAACAAGAAGCCGTGGACGCTTGCCGAACTCCACGCGCTGCCGGAAGTGTCGCAGATCACCCGTCACATCTGCGTCGAAGGCTGGAGCGCTATCGGCTCATGGCAGGGTGCTTCGCTGGCCGATTTCCTCAAGCGCATCGGCGCTGACACGCGCGCCAAATATGTCTGGTTCCAGTGCGCTGAGGGCTACACCAACACCATCGACATGCCGACCGCGCTGCATCCACAGACGCAGATGTCGTTCAAGTTCGACAACAAAATCCTGCCGCGCGCCTACGGCTTTCCGATGAAGATCCGGATGCCGACCAAGTTGGGCTTCAAGAACCCGAAATACGTGGTGGCGATGGAAGTCACCAACACCGACAAAGGCGGCTATTGGGAGAACCAGGGGTATAATTGGTTCAGTGGGCTCTAAGGGTCACGTCTTCCGCGGTGGGTCGGGCTCGGTGATGAGCCGAGCACCGCGCTGGAACGTCAGGTAATCCCAGAACCAGGTGAAGGCGACGATGAAGCGGTAGCGCAGACCGATCAGGAAATAGATGTGCGCGACGCTCCAGAACACCCAGCCAACGAAGCCCTTCAGCTTAAGTGGGCCGAATTTCACCACCGCGGCGCGGCGGCCGATGGTGGCGAGATCGCCGAGATGCTTATAGCGGAACGGCTTGCCGTTGGGACGACCGGCGGTGCGCGCCGCGATCAGTTTGCCGACATGCTGGCCCATCTGCTTGGCGGCCGGCGCAATGCCGGGCACGGGCTTTCCGTTGCTGTCGAGGACGGCCGCGGTGTCGCCGATGACGAAGACCTCAGGATGCTCCAGCAATGATAGGTCAGGATTGACCTTCACGCGGCCCGCGCGGTCCGCCTCGAGGCCGAGCCAGCGCGCGGCCGGCGAGGCGACGACGCCGGCGGCCCAGATGACGGTGCTTGCGTCGATCCGTCCGCCATTGGTGTTGACACCGTCTTCGTCGCATTGGGTGACCATCGTGTCTGTTTTCACGTCGACGCCCGCCTTCATGAGCGTTGCACGCACATAATCGGACAGGTCCGGCGGAAAGGTCGGCAGCAGGCGCGGCCCCGCTTCGACCAGCACGATGCGCGCGGCGCGCGGATCGATGTGGCGGAAGTCGCGGGCGAGCGTTTGGCGCGCAATGTCGGCGATGGCGCCGGCCATTTCGACGCCGGTGGCGCCGCCACCGACGATGACAAATGTGAGAAGCCGGTTCTGCGTGTCGCGATCCGATGTCGCTTCCGCTCGCTCGAAGGCGATGAGGATGCCGCGGCGGATACGGGTTGCGTCCTCGATGCGCTTGAGGCCCGGCGCCACATCGGCCCATTCGTCGTGGCCGAAATAGGAGTGCGTCGCGCCGGTGGCGAGCACGAGATAGTCGTATGGGATCTCACCGTAATTGGTGCGCAGGACTTTGCGCTGCGCTTCCACCGCGACGACCTCTTCCATCAGCACCGTGGCGTTGCGCTGGTCGCGTAGGATGTGGCGGATCGGCCAAGCGACGTCGGCTGGCGAGAGCGCTGCGGTGGCGACCTGATAGAGCAGCGGCTGGAAGCAGTGGTGATTGTGCCGGTCGATGACGGTCACGTCGGCCGCCGCGCGGCGCAGCGCCTTGGCGGCTTCCAGCCCGCCGAAACCTGCCCCCACGATCACCACTCGTGGGACTTTTGGGACGCTCGCCGCCATCTAGCACCCACTCGTTAAACGCAGGTCTGAGCCTCAATGTCGGTCCGGCCGGGCCAGTTGCCAAGGCAGGGGCTAGGCTTTAGCAATCCCCGGCTTTGATTGTGTCACGGCGGGAACACGCCGGCCGTGGCAGAGGAAACGTTTTAACGAGGCCCCCATGGCAACCCACAAGCTCCTTCTTCTCCCCGGCGACGGCATCGGTCCGGAAGTGATGGCCGAGGTGAAGCGGATCATCGAATTCCTCAACAAAAAGGGGCCGGATCGGTTCACTTACGAGGAAGGCTTGGTGGGCGGTTCTGCCTACGACGCGCACCAGGTCGCAATCACCGATGAGACCATGGCGAAGGCCAAGGCCGCCGATGCCGTGATCTTCGGGGCGGTCGGCGGGCCGAAGTGGGACAAGGTGCCTTATGAGGCTCGGCCCGAGGCCGGCCTGCTGCGCCTGCGCAAGGATCTCGACCTCTACGCCAATTTGCGCCCGGCGGTGACCTATCCAGCGCTGGCCGATGCCTCCTCGCTCAAGCGCGAGCTGGTCGAAGGCCTCGACATCATGATTTTGCGCGAGCTCACCGGCGGCGTTTATTTCGGCGAGCCGAAGACCATCACCGATCTCGGCAACGGCCAGAAGCGCGCCGTCGATACGCAGGTTTACGACACCTACGAGATCGAGCGCATTTCGCGGGTCGCCTTCGAGCTGGCGCGCAAGCGGCGCAACAAGGTGACGTCGATGGAAAAGCACAACGTCATGAAGAGCGGCGTGCTTTGGAAGGAAGTCGTGCAGCAGACGCACGACCGCGAGTTCAAGGACGTGCAGCTCGAGCACCAACTCGCCGATTCCGGCGGCATGCAGCTCGTGCGCAATCCGAAGCAGTTCGACGTCATCGTCTGCGACAACCTGTTCGGCGACATGCTCTCCGACATCGCGGCGATGCTCACGGGCTCGCTTGGCATGCTGGCCTCGGCCTCGCTCGGTGAGGTCGATGCCAAGACCAAGAAGCGCAAGGCGCTGTACGAGCCGGTGCACGGCTCGGCGCCGGACATCGCCGGCAAGGGTGTCGCCAATCCGATCGCGATGATCGCGTCCTTCGGTATGGCGCTGCGTTACTCGTTCGACATGGGCAAGCAAGCCGACATGATTGATCAAGCCATCGCCGCCACGCTCGCCCGCGGCCTGCGCACCGGCGATATCGCCTCGCCCGGCACGACCACGGTCGGCACCAGCGAGATGGGCTCGGCCATCTTGGAAGAGCTGGAGAAGCTGTCGGCGTAAGTTTTCCCCGCTGTTGTTGCGGGCACATCGCGCCGCCAGAAGGCGCTTGACGAATCGAGGGACCGTGACGCCATATATAGGCGTCACGGTCTTTCTGTTTCTACATCTTGTAGAGGCGAGAGCTAAGAGGGAACCCGGTGCGTCGGCAACGACCAAGCCGGGGCTGCCCCCGCAACTGTAAGCGGCGAGTGATTGTCAGGTTAAGCGTCACTGGTGCCAGCACAACGCACCGGGAAGACAAGGACAATCACAGCGACCCGCGAGCCAGGAGACCTGCCGTGACCGATGAATACGTCCTCGGGCGGGGTGCCCCGGCGGGTCGCTTGTGGCCGCGTGCCTGCGCGGTTTCCTGACAAGCCTCCGTCGTGGCTATCCGCCCCAACATCACGGGGTTGCTGATGGCTTTCAGTTTCGACTTCGATCAGAGCGGACAACTGGTGCAGCCGAAGGCGACTGCACCCAAACCCGCGGCGGCGCGGCCTGCGCCGGACCTGCGTGTAGTCCCATCGCCGGAAGCGCGCGTGCATCAGGCGCCGCTCCCGTTTCCGCTCGCGCCGCAGCCGAAGCCCAGCGACCTCACGCTCGACCGCAGCCGTGACGATCTGCTCACCACTTTCGGCAAGCTGACGCTGAGGGATCGCTACCTGCTGGCCGGCGAAAGTTATCAGGACATGTTCGCACGCGTTTCTTGCGCCTTCGCCGACGACATCGCGCATGCGCAACGGCTTTACGACGCGATGTCGCGGCTGTGGTTCATGCCGGCGACGCCGGTGTTGTCGAACGGCGGCACCACGCGCGGTCTGCCGATCTCGTGCTTCCTCAACGCCGTGCCGGATTCGCTCGATGGCATTGTCACGACTTGGAACGAGAACGTCTGGCTCGCGTCCAACGGCGGCGGCATCGGCACTTATTGGGGCCAGGTGCGCTCGATCGGCGAAAAGGTGAAGGGCGGCGAGACGTCAGGCATCATCCCCTTCATCCACGTCATGGACGGGCTGACGCTGGCGATCAGCCAGGGCTCGCTGCGGCGCGGCTCGGCGGCGGTCTATCTCGACATCCATCATCCGGAGATCGAGGAGTTCCTGGAGATCCGCAAAGCCTCCGGCGACTTCAACCGCAAGGGATTGAACCTGCATCACGGCATCAACGTCACCGATGCCTTCATGCAGGCCGTGAAAGACGGCGCGATGTTTCCGTTACGCAGTCCGAAGTCGGGCGAGATCATGCGCGAGGTCGATGCGCGCCAGCTCTGGCAACGGATTCTCGAGACGCGGCTGCAGACCGGCGAACCTTATTTGCTGTTCATCGACGCGGTGAATCGCGCGCTTCCCAAGCACCAGCGCGAGCTGGGCCTGAAGGTCTCGACCTCGAACCTGTGCAGCGAGATCACGCTGCCGACCGGCAAAGATCACCGCGACGAAGAGCGCACAGCGGTGTGCTGCCTGTCGTCGCTCAACGTCGAGACCTGGGACCAGTGGGCGGACGAGCCGGGCTTCATCGAGGACGTGCTGCGCTTCCTCGACAACGTGCTGACGCATTTCATCACAGTCGCGCCGGACGGCATGAAGCGCGCGCGTTACGCGGCGCTGCGCGAGCGCTCGGTCGGCCTCGGCATCATGGGCTTCCATTCGTTCGTGCAATCGAAGGGCATCCCGTTCGAAAGCGCGCTGGCGAAGTCATGGAATTTGAAGATGTTCCGCAAGATCCGCCGCGATGCCGATGCGGCCTCGGTGGCGCTCGCACAGGAGCGGGGCCCGTGTCCCGACGCGCTCGAACGTGGCGTGATGGCGCGCTTCAGCCATAAGATCGCGATCGCGCCGACCGCGTCGATCAGCATCATCTGCGGTGGCACCAGTGCCTGCGTCGAGCCGATCCCGGCCAACATCTACACGCATAAAACGTTGTCAGGCGCCATCTCGGTCCGCAACCCGCATCTCGCCCGATTGCTTGCAGCAAAGGGCACCGATACGCCGGAGGTCTGGCAGTCCATCATCGAGCACGAGGGCTCGATCGCGCATCTCGAATGTTTGAGCGAGCACGAGAAGGCGATCTTTCGCACCGCCTTCGAGATCGATCAGCGTTGGGTCATCGAACTGGCGGCCGACCGCGCGCCCTTCATCTGCCAGAGCCAGTCGATCAACATCTATCTGCCCGCCGACATCGATAAATGGGACCTGCACATGCTGCATTGGACGGCATGGAAGCGCGGCATCAAGAGCCTCTATTACTGCCGCTCCAAGTCGATCTCGCGTGCGGCCTTCGCCGGCCAGCTCGGCGACAAGGTGAAACAGGATGAGGGATTGAAAGCGGCGGCGCCGACCGACTACGAGGAGTGCCTCGCATGTCAGTAACGGTGGATTTGACCGCCTTCGATCCGCGTACCCTGATCGGCACCGGCCGCGTCGGGCTGCTCGAATCCACCGGCACCTACGATGTCGATCGCTACGCCTGGGCCTACGAGTTCTGGAAGCGGCAGCAGCAGACGCATTGGATGGGTGAGGAGGTGCCGCTCGGCGGCGATCTCAAGGATTGGGCCTCCGAGCGCGTCACGCCGAGCGAACGCGCGTTGCTGACGCAAATCTTCCGCTTCTTCACCCAGTCTGACATCGAGGTCGGCGACAACTATCTCAAGCGCTACATCCCGATCTTCCAGCCGCTCGCGGTACAGATGATGATGGCCGCCTTCACCAACATGGAGACGGTGCACATCGACGCCTATGCGTTGCTCTTGAAGACGCTCGGCATGCCGAAGACCGAGTTCGAAGCGTTTCGCGATTACGCCGAGATGCGCGCCAAGGCCGATTACATGCACGAGTTCGGCGTTGATACGGTGGCGGACGTCGCGCGCACGCTCGCCATGTTCGGCGCCTTCACCGAGGGCATGGCGCTGTTCGCAAGCTTCGCCATGCTGTTGAACTTCCCGCGCCATAACAAGATGAACGGCATGGGCCAGATCGTGAGTTGGTCGGTACGCGACGAGAGCCTGCACTGCGAAGGCATCATCAAGCTCTTCCACGAATGGAATCGCGAGACCGGCGCGGTCACCCGTGCCGTGCGTGACGACATCGTCGATGTCGCCAAGACGATGGTTCAACTGGAGGAGCGCTTCGTCGATCTCGCCTTCGGGCTTGGCGGTATCGACGGCATGACGCCGGAGGACATCCACGCTTACGTGCGCTATGTCGCCGACTGGCGGCTGACGCAGCTCAAGCTGCCGACGACGTTCGGCTACTTCGAAGTGACGGAGGGCGGCTACAACCAGATCAAGCCGCACCCGCTGCCCTGGCTGGTCGAAATCCTCAACGGCGTCGAGCACGCCAACTTCTTCGAGCAGCGGGCGACGGAGTACTCGAAAGGGGCCAGCCGCGGTACCTGGGACGGCGACGACGGTGTGTGGTCGCGCTTCGACCAGGCGGCGCGCTGATCGGCCAACAAAAAAACGCGGCCTCGGGGGGCCGCGTTTTTTACTTCAGGGCCGCGTGGGCCGCTTAGTACTGTACGAAGGGGTTGTTCCTGCCGGGCAGCGTCCACAGGTTGGGTAGAGCCGACTGGTTGGTGCCGTAGTTGGTGTTGTCGAGGATGCCGCTCGGCCGGTAGTTCGGCAGTTGGGCGTAGTCGTGGTCGCCGCGCTCGCCCGGGAAGCGCTCGGTGCCCGGGTCGAGGTAAGAGCGCTTCTGCACGATCACGCGGGTGCGGGTGCGGCCGTATTCGTCACGGCTGATCTGCACGGTATTGCCGCGGTTGTAGACGATGGTTTTCTTCTTTTTCGGGGCAGCCTCGGCCGGCGCGGCCACGATGGCGGCGGCAACGGCGAGAGCAACGGCGGCGGCAACAATTTTCAAGCGCATGGTGTCCTCAGCATTCGCCCCTTGGGGCCCCTGAATCTGCAATGCACAATAGCCATGTTCGGTTCGTTGCAACAGGGGCCTATCACAAGCAATTGTGCGGGCGCCGGCACTGACAAATATCAAAGAATGAGCCGCCGCCGGCCACGGCTTTGTGTCGTTAAGAACCGGTTGCAACGGCCCGGTCCTACCCCGATAGTCTTAGCCACTCGGCAACCACGGGCATCCCGGGACTGTCATGGCGTGCGATACTCATTCGGCCCTGCCGACGCTGCTGCCGCGTCTTCTGGCCTTCGCGCGTACGATCGTCGGCAATGCCGACACCGCGGGCGATCTGGTGCAGGAGGCGGTGGCGCGTGCGCTTAGTGCGCATCGTGTGCCCGAGGACAGCGCGGCCTACCGTGCATGGATGTTTAAGATTGTCCGCAATGCGGCTGTCGACGAGCTGCGCCGGGTGCGTCCCGAGCCGATCGAGGAAGAGCCGGCGGTCGATCTCTGGCATTTCGACAATGCCAGCATCGCCAAAATTACCGTCGAACAGGGCCTGGCGTCGCTTGCATCCCTGCATCGAGAAATTATCGCCTTGATCGATATTGCTGGATTCAGCTACTCCGAAGCCGCCGATCTGCTGGCAGTCCCGATAGGAACCGTCATGAGCCGCATTACCCGCGCCCGCATGGCGTTGCTGACGGCGATCGAGGCAAGCTCCGTGAGGCCGATGAAGTCGAGCCATGGCAACTGACCGGAAGTCGTCCGATGTGCTGGAGCGCTTGAATGCGCTCATCGACGGTGAGCTGCCGCCGTCGGAGCATGCCGCCTTGGCGGCCGAGCTCGCGCTGCGGCCCGATCTTGCGCATGCGCATGCGACGCTCGCGCAGCTCAAGGCCTGCGTGGTCGGCAGCGCGGGGCAATCGGTCGTTCCCGATATCGTGTTGCCCAAACCAAAGCCGCGTTTGATGCGGCCGATGCTTGCGGCGGTGGCCGCGGCGGCTTGCCTGCTGATTGCGGTCGTTGCCTACCAGGCGGCGCGCGAGCCGTCGCCAGTTCAGTCGGCCGACGTCGCCGCGCTGGTGACGCAAGTGGCGTTACCCGATGCGCCGGTCATTCCCGATCTGAGCAATGCCGGCCTCAAGCTGGTTGGCGGCGAAGTGGAGCGCGTCGGCGGCACGGCGGTGTTGGTAGCCGCCTATCGCGGGCCGCGCGGTTGCCGTCTGGAGTTGCGGGTGTGGCCGGCCAATGTGCCGATGCCACCGACGGTCGGCACCAGCCGCGTGGCCTGGGCCACCGGCGACCTCGCTTACGAGCTGGTCGCTTTCGGCATGCCTGCGTCTCGTTTTGCCGCCGTCGTTGACGCCGCCGCCGCCGCCACCCGTGCCGGAAAGATGCCGCCCAACGCCGATACGCGCCTACGCGAGGCGAGCCTCGCCGCGCCGCCCTGCACCGGCTGATGGAATAAATTTCGATCGTGATCCGTTTCTTCTCTTAACGGGGCATGGCGAGGGCCATGACCCCGGGATGAGCGGCTGCGAGCCGCAAGGGAGGAAATGCAATGTCCGACAAGATCGAAAGGTCTATCGAGGAGCTGTATCGCGACGATCCCGAAAGAGCGGATGCCGAGGTGTTCGGCCGCGTGGCCGAGCCGAACCGCCGGGGTTTCCTGGGTGGCGCCGGCCTTGCCGCCATGAGTGCGGCCGTTGGCGGGGCCATCCCCTTCGCCGCCAACATGCCGGGCGGGTTGATCCCGGCGGCGATGGCGCAAGGCTCGGCGCCCGCGCCGGCGGCGCCGGCCAAGAAGGGGCCGATCTATCTCAACTACCCCGGCAAGAGCGACAAGCTGGTGGTGATCGGCGAGCGTCCGCTGGTGGCGGAAACGCCGGAGGCGCTGCTCGACGATGAGACGACGCCGTTCGAGAAATTCTTCATCCGCAACAACGGCCAGATTCCGGAAGAGACTAAAGAGCCGGACAAGTGGAAGTTCACGGTCGAAGGCGAGGTCAACAACAAGCTCGAGCTGACGCTCGGCGAGCTCAAGTCCAAGTTCAAGCCGCAGACCCGCCGCTTCGTGCTGGAGTGCGGCGGCAACGGGCGCTCGTTCTTCTCGCCGCCCGCCAGCGGCAATCAATGGACCAATGGCGGCGCCGGTTGCGCCGAATGGACGGGCGTGCGGCTTGCCGATGTGCTGAAGGCGGCGGGCGTGAAACCGTCCGGCATCTATACCGCGCACTATGCGGCCGATCTGCATCTCTCTGGCGATGCCTCCAAGCCGACGCTGTCGCGTGGCGTGCGTATCGCCAAGGCGATGGACCCCGACTCCATGATCGTCTGGGCGATGAACGGCAAGCCGCTGCCGAATATTCACGGCGGGCCGGTGCGTCTGATGTACCCGGGCTGGCCCGGCTCGGCCTCGCAGAAGTGGCTCACCAAGATCGTGATCCGCGACAAGGAGCACGACGGGCAGGGCATGACCGGCACGTCCTATCGGCTCACCATCAACCCGATGGTGCCGGGGGCCAAGGCCGATCCGAAGAACTTCAAGATTCTCGAGTCGATGCCGGTGCGTTCGATCATCACCAGCCCCGCCAACGGCACCAAGCTGCCGGCCGGCACGCGCGAGGTGAAGCTGCGCGGCGCCTCCTGGGCCGGCGATTTCACCGTGCGTCGCGTCGACATCTCGACCGACTACGGCATGACCTGGCAATCGACCAAACTCGAAAAGGGTAAGAACCGTTACGACTGGCAGCGTTGGACCGGCTCGGTGAAGCTGCCGCGCGACGGCTATTACGAGATCTGGGCACGCGCGATGGATTCCCGCGGGATCATGCAGCCGCACGTGGCGGCGAACTGGAATCCCGCCGGCTACGGCGGCAATCCGATGCATCGCATTGCGGTGTTGATCGGCTGATGCGTCGTATCGTTTTGCTCATCGCGGCTGCGGGCCTGACCGGGCTCGCAGCCGCAGCCTTCGCCCAACCGAAAACCTTCACCCCGCGCGATGAGAGTCCGGAAGAATTCACGGCCGGTCCCGGCCGCGATGAAGCGTTCTATGCTTGCACGGCATGCCACAACTTCAAGCTCGTGGCGCAGCAAGGCATGAGCCGGCAGCGGTGGGATGAGATCATCACGATGATGAACGAGAAGCACGGCATGCCGCTGCCGGACGCGAAGGACCGCGAAACCTTGCTCAACTATCTGGAGGCGGCGTATCCGCCGCAGGCGCAGGAGCGCGGCGGCTGGCAGAATCCTTTCTTGAACCGATGACCGGCGCGGTCCGCTTGCCGTAAGGCGTCAGCGCCCGCTGCGCCGATTCTCCAACGCCTTCCACAGCACCTTGTACTTGGGCGTCGGCGCCAGGATGGTGTCGCGCTGGCCGCAATAGGTGCGGTGCAGTTCGGCTTGGGCGAACAGCGCGCCGACCTTCGGCTCGCTGCCGGCCGCGAGCAGCGTCAGCCGATCAAGCGCGCAGCCAAGCGTCGAACGATCGATCAACGCGTCTCCTTGGCAGAACCAGCCGGAGATTTGCAGGCGCGGATCGTTATACGCGCGCACGAAGGCCAGGCATTGGCGCGGCGTGCCGGTCGACGTGGCGAAGGTGACGATGGTGAGCGGACCGAACTTGCTGTCGAGCGGTTCATTGCTGAGCAAGACATTCACCGGCCCGAGCGGCGCGGCGTTGGCGACGATCTCGTTCTGCGGCGAGGCGAGGCTGTCGATCTCGGTGCCGGGGCGGTAGATCTCGACCTGCAGATAGGGCGCCGCGCTGTCCGCGTCGCCGAGCGTGAGGATGTCCTTGCGGCCGTTGCCGACGGCATGGCGGCGGATGGCGTAGCCCGCCGTCACATCGGTTGCTTCGGGGATGGAGAGCGCGAAAGCCGGGAACGGCTTCTCGATCTCGATCCAGGGCGAGCGGGCCAACGGCGTGATGGCCTCCATCACAGACTTTGACTGAAAGAAATGCGCCAGGGCTATGGACAGCAGCGCCAGAGCCGCCAGATAAGCCAGAAGGCGTATCAGGGCAGCCGGCAGGTCGTCGCGCCAGGAGTGCAGGGCCGGGTGCATGGCCTCAAGTCCTTGGCAAGTCGCCATTGTATCTGCTCAAGTTCTCGCTTAGAAGCGCTGCCGTTCGGTTGCCCCGCCCATGGGGCCTCGGACGAAATTTTTCTGGAGAGTTAACAATGGGTTACAAGGTCGCCGTGGTGGGTGCCACCGGCAATGTCGGGCGCGAGATGCTCAGCATTCTGGCGGAGCGCAATTTCCCGGCCACTGAAGTGGTCGCGCTGGCCTCGCGCAAGAGCGTGGGTCAGGAGTGCTCGTTCGGCGACAAAACCCTGAAAGTGAAGGCGCTCGACCATTACGACTTCTCCGACGTCGACATCTGTCTGATGTCGGCCGGCGGCACCGTGTCGAAGGAATGGTCGCCGAAGATCGGCGCGCAGGGCGCGGTGGTGATCGACAATTCGTCGGCCTGGCGCATGGACCCGGACGTGCCGCTGATCGTGCCGGAAGTGAATGCCGACGCCGTGTCGGGCTTCACGAAGAAGAACATCATCGCCAACCCGAACTGCTCGACGGCGCAGCTCGTCGTCGCGCTGAAGCCGCTGCACGATCACGCCAAGATCAAGCGCGTCGTCGTCGCGACCTATCAATCGGTGTCGGGCGCCGGCAAGGACGCGATGGACGAGCTGTTCTCGCAGACCAAGGCGGTGTTCACGCTCGAAGAGGTGAAGGAAGGCAAATTCCCCAAGCGCATCGCCTTCAATCTCATTCCGCAGATCGATGTGTTCATGGAGGACGGCTACACCAAGGAAGAGTGGAAGATGATGATGGAGACCAAGAAAATTCTTGATCCCAAAATCAAGCTGACCGCCACTTGCGTGCGCGTGCCGGTGTTCGTCGGCCATTCGGAAGCGGTGAACATCGAGTTCGAGAACCCGATCACGGCCGACGAGGCGCGCGAAATCCTGCGCCGCGCGCCGGGCTGCCTGGTGATCGACAAGCGCGAGCCGGGCGGCTACGCCACGCCGTACGAATGCGTCGGCGAGGACGCGACTTACATCAGCCGCATCCGCGAGGACGGCACGGTCGAGAACGGCCTCGAGATGTGGGTCGTTTCCGACAACCTGCGCAAGGGCGCAGCGCTGAACGCCGTGCAGATCGCCGAGTGCCTGATCAACCGCAAGCTGATCAGCGCGAAGAAGAAGGCGGCCTAATCACTCTGTCATTCCGGGCTCGCCGCTGCGCGGCGCCCCGGAATGACGACTTCTAAAAGCGCGGCGTGGCAAACGCCTTGGCGTATTCCTCAGCCGCCACCGCTTTGAACTGGCCGCTGGCACGGTCGTAGACCGACAAATCGCCGCTGGCGACGCCGAAGTAAGCCGCATGCAACTTGAGCTTGCCGCGCTCGACCAGAATCTTCACGCACGGGAACGTCATCAGGTTGTCGAGCGTCTTGACGGCGGACGCCTGTTCGAGCGCCGTGAGATACGCGCCGAGCGGCCGGTCGCCGCGCGGGCCGACCATCTTGGCGGCGGGCGCGATCATCGCCATCCAGTTGCCGATGAAGTCGCCGGGCGACAGCGGCGCGGCCTCCTCGGCAAAGGCGCGGATGCCGCCGCATTGCGCATGACCGAGCACCACGATGTGCTTCACCTTCAGCGCCTGCACGCCGAATTCGAGCGCGGCCGACACCGCGCGCTGCGCGCCGTCCGGCGTATAAGGGGGCACCAGATTGCCGACATTGCGGATGACGAACAATTCGCCCGGTCGCGCGTCGAAGATGACCTCGGGCGACACACGCGAGTCGCAGCAGCCGATCACCAGGACTTCGGGACTCTGGCCGTCTTCCGATAGCTCGCGATAGCGGTTCTGCTCGACCGGCAGTCGCGATCGCAGGAACGTGGTGTAGCCGTCGATGAGCCGCTGGGGAAAGTCCATTGGGTCTCGCTCTGATGCGGTCGCTCCCGCAGCCTAGATGTCATGCCCAGATCGCCATTGGCAAGCCATGGGCGTCGCGCGGCACTGGATCGGGGTACGGTCTGGCCTGGCCTGCGTGAATACGTCGCGCGATGGCCGCGCAGGCCAGTGCGTCGATGAGATCGTCGGGGCCGGCGCCCGGCGCGGTGGCCTCGACGACGGCGGCAGGGAATCCGGCGGCGATCAGCAACCCACGGCGCAGTGCAAGCCCCGGCTCGTAGCAACGGCTCTTGACCTTCTTTGGCTCGGTGAGTGCTCTCCCGCCATTGAGCCGCCAGAACGCCAACTCCGGATGCACTTCGTAGACGCATGCTGCGAGCTGCATATCGGCGCGCAGCACCGCATCCACCTCGCGGATCTTCGGCGCGATGTTGAACAGTTGCTTCGACACCTTGCGCGGCGGGTCGGACGTGGCCAGCGCGGTGTCGCAGGCCATGCGGTAGTCGGTCGCGTCAATTGCCGCGCGTGATGGGACGGAGAACACCGACGACTGCCGCGCGCCGAGCAAAGGCCGCACCGCGTTCTCCGCCGCGCGGCCACCAGGCCCCGTGCGCTCGGGCAGGCCGATGGGGATGTCGACGGCGACCGCCGCCAGCCTGCGCGCCGCCACGACGTCGGCGAAGCGCGGGAAGATCGCGATCTCGCACGCTTGGCCTTCGGGCTGCATGAAGGCGGCGATCCATCCGGCCGGGCAGCCATCCACACCAGCGAGCCAGACGTCGTTCGCAGAACTGTTCATCGCAAGGACAGTGGCACGCGCGTCACGTGGACGGTAGGGTTGCGCGTGAATTCACTGGGGAAGCTGACAATGACCATCCGCCCGCGCCGCAGCGTGCTCTACATGCCCGGCTCCAATGCCCGCGCGCTGGAAAAAGCCAAGACATTGCCGGCCGACGGCGTGATCCTCGATCTGGAGGACTCGGTCGCGCCCGACGCGAAGGTGGCCGCGCGCGATCAGGTCGCTGCCGCGGTGAAGGCCGGCGGCTTCGGCCGCCGCGAGGTGTTCATCCGCGTCAACGGCGTCGATACCCCCTGGCACGCCGACGATCTTTCCGCCGCGGCGCATGCCGCGCCCGACGCCATCCTGATCCCGAAGGTGTCCTCGCCCGACACGCTGGAGATGATCGGCCGCCGGCTGCTCGACATGGGCACCAATCACAAGACGCGCATCTGGGCGATGATCGAGACGCCGCTGGCGTTATTCAACATTCTGCCGATCGCCGCCGCCGCGCGCGATTCCGAAACGCGGCTGTCCGGCTTCGTGATGGGCACCAACGATCTCGCCAAGGACACGCGGGCGCGTCTGGTGCCCGGCCGCGCGCCGATGGTGGGCTGGCTCGCCAATTGCGTGGCGGCGGCGCGCATCCACGGCATCGACATTCTCGATGGCGTCTACAACGACATCGGCAATGCCGACGGCTTCCAGATGGAATGCGTGCAGGGCGTCGAGCTCGGCTTTGATGGCAAGACGCTCATCCATCCCAATCAGATCGAGCCGTGCAACAGGGCCTTCTCGCCGAGCGAGGACGAGCTCGTGCAGGCGCGCAAGATGATCGCGGCCTTCGACCTGCCGGAGAACAAGAGCAAGGGTGTGGTGTCGATCGACGGCCGCATGGTCGAACGGCTGCACGCGGATATGGCGCGCCGCACGGTAGCGATCGCGGAGGCGATTGCCGCGAGCTGAGTTCAGCTCACGGCTTCTTCCTCAGCGCGTCCAGCCCGGACGGTCGTTGGTATTGGCCGAGTAGGTCTGGCTCGGCGCGAGCTGCACGATGTCTGCGTCCATGCCCTGCGGATAGGTGGCCGCCGGCGCATAGGCTTGCGCGGGAGCCGGTGCGTAAGCGGTCGCAGGCGCGGCGGCATAGGCCGGCGCTTCCGCCTTGGTCTGCGCCGCCGACGGCGCCTCGATCGCCTTGTCGAGCCGGCGCGCCACGCCTTCGAACTGCGCGTTCTGCTCGATGGAAAGCGACTTGTTGTAGATCTCGCCGTCGACCTTGGCGGTCGATTGCAGCTTCACGGCGTTGGCGTGGATGGTGCCCTTGAACACGCCGTCGACGACGGCTTCCTGCGCCATCACCTTGCCTTCGACATGCGCGCCCTCGCAGATGACGAGGCGGGCGGCGTGGATGTCGCCGATGACGCGGCCGAACACCTGCAAAGCGCCGGTAGAGACAATATTGCCGGTGATCAGCATCCCGGACCCGATGGTCGACACGGTCTCCTGCGTCCTGCCGGCGGGAGCGATGTTCTCGATGCGCGGTTCGGGGGCGGCAACCGCCGGCTTGCTCGGGCGGTCAGGCTTGTTCTGTGAAAAATAGCTCACGCTTGCGTCTCCTGTCCTGGCGATGGCGGCCTGCGGCGCCAGCGAGAAGGCTGCCGACGGCAGTGAAATTCGGTGAGTGCAACGGTAATACGCTTGCGTGCCGCCGGCAGCGAAAACCGCGTGTTAGGGCTAACGCGCGCGGCGC
>Ga0255338_1000616_pt1 | contig 98384 bp, 92 predicted proteins | sample MeOH1_35cm_T4_19_FD_203715 | JGI IMG/M metagenome (GOLD analysis project Ga0255338, IMG submission 203715) | Sandy soil microbial communities from University of British Columbia, Vancouver, Canada - MeOH1_35cm_T4_195 | ecosystem: Engineered > Artificial ecosystem > Sand microcosm > Unclassified ...
AAGGCGCGCGAGAAGCGCGAGCCGCTCGATCTCGACCTGCCCGAGCGCCGCGTCGTGCTCGACGAGAAGGGGCGGATCCTGTCGGTGGCCCCGCGCGAACGGCTCGATGCGCACAAGCTGATCGAGGATTACATGATTGCGGCGAACGTCGCCGCGGCCAAGGCGCTCGAGGCCAAGAAGGCGCCCGTGATGTACCGCGTGCACGAGCCGCCGAGCCGCGAGAAGCTCGTTGCGCTCAAGGAGTATCTCAAGACGTTCGGCGTGGAATTCGCGCTTGGCCAGGTCGTGCGCCCGGGGACGTTCAACCATATCCTCGACCGGATCGGCGAGGCGGATTTCCGCCCGCAGGTGATGGAGCAGGTCCTGCGCACCCAGACCCAGGCCTATTATGCGCCGATCAACCACGGCCATTTCGGGCTCGCGCTCGGCAGCTATGGCCATTTCACGTCGCCGATCCGGCGCTATGCCGATCTCCTCGTCCACCGCGCGCTGGTCGGCGCCTATCATCTGGGTGTCGGCGGCCTGACCGAGGGCGAGGCCGCATCGATGGAGAAGATCGGCGAAAGCATCTCGATGCTCGAGCGCCGCGCGATGGAAGCCGAGCGTGACACGATCGATCGCTATGTCGCCGCCTTCCTGTCCGAGCGGGTCGGGCAGGTGGTCGATGCGCGGATCACCGGCGTCGCCAATTTCGGCTTCTTCGCGACCGTCGAGGGGATCGGCGGGGATGGGCTGATGCCGGTGCGCGACATCGGTGGCGAATATTTCCGCTATGACGAGGTCGGGCGGCGGCTGGTCGGCGACGACAGCGGGACCGAATATGCGAGCGGCCAGCGGCTGCAACTGCGCCTCGCCGAGGCCAATCCGGTCTCGGGCGCGCTGCGTTTCGAGATGGTCGACGGGAAGGGCGCGCGGCCCGAGCGCGAAAGCCGGCCCGGGCGCGTGATCAAGCGGCGCGGCCGCCCCGCCAATATCCGCCACCAGGGCCGCAAGCGATGAGCGACCTGCCCGCCGCGATGCGCCGCGTGCGCGGACCAGTGGCGGGACAGTTCCTCGCGCGACACGCACTCTCCCGGGAGGACGCGATCGCCTTCGCCCCGAAGAACCGGATCGAGCGCTGGTGGTTCGATCTCGTCGCCTATCATCGCGGCGCGGAGGCGCTCAGCCGGCGCTGGGTGGCGATCGCGATTGCCGTTTCACCGGCATCGCGGGGAGTGGCACGCTCTTCTATCAGGGCCGAGGCCATGGCATGATCGCCCGGCAGGTTTCGGGAGAATGGCAATGGGCGGAGCATCGGCAGGCGTGGCGGCGGCCATGGCGCGGGCGCGGCGGCGCGTGATCTCGCACTTCATGTCGCGCAACGCAGTGACCCCCGAAAATGCCGTGTCCTTCACGCCTGAGCGGCGGATGGAGCAGAAATTCTTCGATCGCCTGTGCGAAAAGGGCGTGCTCGCGCCGGGCGAGGCCGGGACATATTATCTCGATGTGCCGAAGCTGGATGCGTACCAGCAGAGCCGGCGCAAGCGCATGGGTATCGCCCTGGCCGGCCTCGCGGCGGCGCTCGCGGCCGGCGTGGGGATCGGGCTGCTCGGATAAGCTGATCCTCGCCATCGGCGATGGCGCGGCAGCGAGTCATCCCGCGCGGAAGGTCAGGCCGGCCTTCGCCTCGAGCCGCTTGATCAGCACCTCGCCCATCAGCGCGCCCGGCGTCCAGATGCCGCCCTCTCCGCCGACATCCTGCACCAGGCAGAGCGCGGTTTCAGCAATCATCTTGCTGGTCGATCCATAGCCCGGGTCGCGGTCGCCGGTGACGACTGCATCCACGCGGCCGCCATCGGGCATCTCGCCGATGAACAGCACGTCGTAGAAGCCGCTCTCGCGCTCTTCCTTCGATGGCCCCTCGCCGGGCTTGGGCCCCTTGTCGCTGGCGAGCGGGTTGATCCTGGCGATTGCCTCGGCGGCTGCCTTGCCGAGATCGCCGAGCCCGGCGACCATCATCTCGTCATAGACGAAGTCGGCGCCATAGGCTTCGCCGAGCAGGAAATTGGTGCGGTGGACATTCTTGGTGTTGATCGCCGCCATGATGAAGGGAGCCACCCAGGCCTCGATCGTCTTGTCATATTCCGGCAGCAGGCCCTTGGGCTGGCTCGGGCCGGTGAAGCCGGGGGTGAGCGCGAAGGGATTCACCAGCAGCCCGAGGATGGAGGGATCGCGCGCGGCGGCGGCGAGCGTTGCCTTCAGGCTGGCGGCGGTGCCGCCCGAAAAGCCGCCCTGCATCTTGCGCACCCGGCACTTCACGCGCGGCGCCGGCTTGCCGAACTTCACCTTCGCGGCGTTCTGCAGCGCGAGCACGCCGAGATCGAACGGGATCGAGTCGAACCCGCACGAAAACACGATCCGCGCCCCGCTGCGCCGGGCAGCTTCCTGATGCGCATCGATCATGTGGCGCATCCAGGCGGGCTCGCCGCACAGGTCGACATAGGCGGTGCCGGTGGCGGCGCAGGCGGCGACCAGGTCGCTGCCATAAAGCTGATAGGGACCGACCGTGGTGAGCATCACGGTCGTGCGCTCGCACAAAGCCTTCAGGCTGGCGGGATCGTCGGAATTGGCGGTGAGCAGGGGAGTGTCGGCGGGAGCGCCGATCTCGTCGCGCACCTCCTGCAGCTTGGAAAGCGAGCGGCCGGCCATCGCCCATTTCGGTCCGTCGGGCCCCGGATAGGCGTTGATCAGATATTCGGCGACGAGGCGTCCGGTAAAGCCGGTCGCGCCATAGACGATGATATCGAAGTCCCGCATCGTGAATCCCCTGCCAACAGCCCGGAATCGTTCCGCGGCCCACCGCTCTCCGGGTGCACCGGGACTGTGCGGCAGGGTGGGTGCCGGAACAACCCCGGGCGGTCGATTTTGATCAGGCGGCTTCGCTGAACTGCAGGCTGGCGAGCCGGGCGTAGAGACCGTTCTGGCCGATCAGCGCGCCATGCGTTCCGCTCTCGACGATGTGGCCATCGCTCATCACGATGATCCGCTCCGCGGCACGGACGGTCGCGAGCCGGTGCGCGATCACCAGCGTGGTGCGATCCTGCATCAGCCGTTCGAGCGCTTCCTGCACGAGCCGCTCGCTTTCGGCGTCGAGCGCACTGGTCGCTTCGTCGAGGAGCAGGATCGGCGAGGCACGCAGCAGGGCGCGGGCGATCGCCACGCGCTGGCGCTGGCCGCCCGACAGGCGCGCGCCGCCTTCGCCCATGAAGGTATCGAGCCCGTCCGGCAGCTTGCGCAGGAACTCGGCGGCATTGGCTGCCTCGGCGGCGGCCCAGAGCTCGTCGTCGCTCGCCTCCCATTTGCCGTAACGAAGATTGTCGCGTGCGGAGGCGCCGAAGATCACCGTCTCCTGCGGCACCATGGCGATCCGCTTGCGGATCTCCGCCGGATCGGCCTTGGGCAGGGGAACGCCGTCGAGCAGCACCTGGCCGGCGGTGGGGTCGTAGAAGCGCTGGATCAGCTGGAACAGTGTCGTCTTGCCCGCGCCCGAGGGACCGACCACGGCCACCGTCTCGCCCGGGGCGATCGCCAAGGAGAAGTCGTTGAGCGCCGCCACCTCCGGCCTGGTCGGGTAGCGGAAGGTGACGTTCTCGAAGGTAATCGCCCCGCGCGACGGCACGGGCAGCGGCACGGGGTTCGCCGGCGCGCTGATCTCGGGCACTTCCTCGAGCAGTTCGGCAAGGCGGCCCGCCGCCCCGGCACCGCGCAACAGATCGCCATAGACCTCGGTCAGGGCGCCGAAGGCACCTGCGACGATTCCGCCGGTCAGCACGAACGCAGCGATCGATCCGCCGCTGATCCGCCCGGCGGCCACGTCGACCGCGCCTTCCCACAACACCATGGTGATCGACCCGAAGATCAGCCCGATCACGATCGCGGTCATCACTGCGCGCAGCCGGATGCGGCGCTTTGCCGCGGTGAAGGTCGCATCGACCACGGCGACGAAGCGGGCCGCCTCGCGCTCTTCCTGGCCGAATGCCTGGACGATCTTCATCGCCCCCAGCGTCTCGGTAGCGATCGAGCCGACGTCCGCCACGCGATCCTGCGAGGTGCGCGAATAATTGCGCACGCGCCGCCCCAGCAGCATGATCGGCAGGATGATCACCGGGATGCCGAGCACGAGCATGCCCGCAAGCTTCGGCGAGATCGCGAAGAGATAGATCAGCCCGCCGATGCCGGTGAAGAAGTTGCGGAGCGCCACGGAGACGGTGGTGCCGACCACCTGTTCGATCAGGGCGGTATCGGAAGTCAGGCGCGAGGCGATCTCGGACGGCCGGTTTTCCTCGAAGAAGCGCGGGGCGAGCCGCAGCAGATGGCTTTGCACGCTGGTGCGCACATCGGCGACCACGCGTTCGCCCAGCCAGGAGACGTAATAGAACCGCACCGCGGTCGCGAGCGCGAGAACGACGACGATCATCAGCAGGTAATGGAACGAGGTCGCGACCGATCCATCGGCGCCCGGGCCGAAGCCGCGATCGATCACCCGCTTGAAACCATAGGGAATCGCAATCGTCGCAGCCGATGTGGTAAGCAGGGCGAACCCGGCGATCGCGATCTGGCGTGGGTAGCGCGAGGCATGGTCCCACACCATCTTGAGGTTGCCGAGGCGTCGCTTCGGTTCGGGGGCGGCGGGTGACGCAGGTGCGGGGTCGGCCATGACGCGGCACTAGCAGGCTCCGCAGAGTCCCTCAATGTACGATGAGTCCGCATTGCTTATGTTGCGTCGCACACCTATGCGCTAGGGAACTAAAACAGCTTTTCCGATATTGGGTACGCCATGCTCTACAACGCCTATGAACTGCAGAAGTCGATGCTCGCGGGCGCCAGCGCGATGGCGAACTTCGGTGCGGGCATGCTCCAGAACCCGGCCAATCCCTTCGCCTATTTCGGCGGCGGTTCGATCATCAGTTCTGCGCTGGAGGTCTTCGCGCATGCTGCGGCGCCGCGCGGCAAACCGGCCTTCGGGCTCGATCACACGAAGGTGGATGGCAAGAAGGTCGCGGTCGTCGAGGAAATCGTGCTGCGCAAGCCGTTCGGCCAGCTCAAGCATTTCGTCCGCGTGGGCGTGACGGGCGGCCCCAAGCTGCTGATCGTCGCCCCCATGTCCGGCCACTATGCCACGCTGCTGCGCGGCACGGTCGAGCGGATGCTGCCGGTGGCTGACGTCTACATCACTGACTGGCGCGACGCGAAGCTGGTGCCGCTCAGCGACGGCAGTTTCGATCTCGACGATTATCTCGATTATGTGATCGAATTCCTCGAGGCGATCGGGCCGGGCGCGCATATGCTGGCGGTCTGCCAGCCTTCGGTGCCCTGCTATGCTGCTGCCTGCGTGATGAGCGCCGACAAGAATCCGTGCCGCCCGAAGACGCTGACCATGATGGGCGGCCCGATCGATACGCGCGAGGCACCCACTGCGGTCAACACGCTGGCGACCGAGCGGCCGCACAGCTGGTTCGAACAGAATGTGATCGCGACGATCCCGGCGACCTATCCGGGCGCCGGCCGCAAGGTCTATCCGGGTTTCCTGCAGCTCACCGGCTTCATGACGATGAACCTCGGCAGCCACATGATGTCGCATTACGAGATGTTCAAACACCTCGTGCAGGGCGACGATGACAGCGCCAACGCGACCAAGGATTTCTACGAGGAATATCGCTCGGTCTGCGACATGACCGCGGAATTCTATCTTCAGACGATCGATGTCGTGTTCCAGTCCCACGCGCTGCCGATGGGGACGATGACGCATCGCGGCCGGCCGGTCGATCCGGCGGCGATCACCGATATCGCGATCCTCGCGATCGAGGGCGAACGCGACGATATCTCCGGCCTCGGCCAGACCAAGGCGGCGCTCACCCTCGCGACCAAGCTGCCCAAGTCGAAGAAGAAATATCTGATGGCCCAGGGCGCCGGCCATTACGGCATCTTCAACGGCAGCAAGTGGCGCAACCAGATCGCCCCCGCGCTCGAGGAGTGGATGGCGGCGCACGCCTGATTCCGCCGCCGGCCCCGTGGGGCAGGGGCCGATGCCGCGGGCTGCTCGCGTGGCATGCGCCGCCTTCGCAGGAACCGGCGGCATTGCGGTTCGTTGGCCCCGTATCCTTCAGGAGAGAATCGATGCGCAGCAAAATCGCTCTGGCCGCGGCCCTCGCGCTTGTCGGGCTTTCCGTCTCCGGCTGCCGCTACGGCCATCCCGGGCATGACAGCGACCGGCCGGGCCACGGGCATCACGGCGATCATGGCGACCACGGCCACGGCGATCATGGCGACCACCACGATTGATCGCTAGCGGGCGCGCCATCCCTCCGGGTTGGACGCGTCCCGGCCCCGGTGGGTTCCGCGTCGCTCGCACCACCATTTCGCAGGCATCCTCTGGTCACCGGCTCTCCCGGCGTTAAACTCGCGCGGGGAATCGAGAATCGGGGGGATTTCAATGACAAAGATTGTAGGCATCGAAGGCATGAGCGACCGCGAGATCGCGCAGGCGGTCGACGAGGGCGCGCGGTTCGTGGTGTTTCACTACACCATCTCGATTCTCGTGATGACCTTCCGGCGGCCGTCCAGCGTGCATTTCATTCCCGCGGGCAAGAATGCGGTCGTCGCCGGCCTGCCCTACACCCTCCTGTCGCTCGTGGCGGGCTGGTGGGGCATCCCCTGGGGCCCGATCTATACGATCGGCACGCTCGCCACCAACCTGTCGGGCGGCAAGGATGTAACCCACGCGTTCGATCTCGGGCCACAGGAAGTGGCGGAGCAGGCGCCGCCGGTCCGTCCCGTCGTCCAGCAGGCCTGATCGAAGGGCCGTTCAGTGGTGCAGCGCGGCCGCTGCACCCAGCAACTCCAGGCCCGAACGGTTGACGATCGCGACCGGAACTTCGCCGAGTTGCCGGCGAAAGGCGTCCTTCGCCTCCATCCGCTGGCGGAACCTGGCATCGCTCAGCTGGGGCAGCAGGGCGCGGCAGATCGGACCGGTCAGATACACGCCCTCCCAGGCGCCGAAGGTGAGGACGAGGTCGCCGATGAAGGCGCCGAGATAGCCGGCGAACATGCGCGTCACCGCGGTGGCGATCGGGTCGCGTCCCATTGCCCGCGTGACCTCTTCCGGGCTGTGCACCGTCTTGCCGCCGCCGAGCGCGGCATAAGCGGCGACCAGGCCGCCCGCGCTCAACAATGCTTCGGCGCTGGTCGCGCCGCGGGCATGCATATGGGCGGCGAACTTCTCCTCGTCCGGGCCGGCCGGCGAGAAGCTGACATGCCCCGCTTCGCTCGCCACCGGGGATAGCTTGCCATTGGCCGCCGTCACGAGGGCGGCGACGCCAAGACCAGTCCCGATACTGATCACGACATAATTGCCGCCCGGCTGGACCAGCCGCGTCGATTGCGCGCCGACCGGGGTAAAGGCGCTCTGGTCAAGCGTGGTCAGCGCCAGCGCGGTGGCGGCGCACTCGTTCAGCGCCCGTGGACGCGCGCGGAGCACGGCCTCGACGCCGGACAAGGAAATATACCAGCGGCTGCCGGTCAGGTTGATCAGATCGCCCCGTGCCGCGCCGGCAATGGCCAGCACGCTTGGCAGCACCGCATCGCGCAGGCCGACTTCGGCCAGATAGGCGAGCAACGCGCTCGTGAAGGTGGCGTGGTCGGCCGTGTGATAGCTGTGGAGGTCGCGCGGCGCGATGCCGGCGGCCCCGCCGCTCAGCGCAAATCGCACTGATTGGCGGCCGATATCGGCCACCAGCCCCAGATCATCGCTCGCCATCGACGCCCTCTCCAGCCGCCCTCCTGTCCGGGAGGGTCGATCATGTGAGCGGTACCATAGCAATCAGGCTTTACCTATATGCTAATGGCACGCTCGAAAGAGCAACAAAAGCAAAGCGACACCATTGGCGGCAGTATCGACTACCGCTCCCGCGGGATGGCCGGCGGATCGGCAGTCGACGCCATCGTGACGTTGTCGGTCGTGCCGGGAGGGCGCGGTGCGGCGCCCTCCCGTTCAGGTCACAGGACCTCGAACAGACCTGCGGCGCCCATGCCGCCGCCGATGCACATCGTCACGACGACATGCTTCGCGCCGCGACGCTTGCCCTCGATCAGGGCGTGGCCGGTCGCACGCGCGCCGGTCATGCCATAGGGATGGCCGATCGAGATCGCGCCGCCCGAGACGTTGAGCAGTTCGTTCGGGATGCCGAGCTTGTCGCGGCAATAGAGCACCTGCACCGCGAACGCCTCGTTCAGTTCCCACAGGCCGATATCGTCCATCTTCAGGTTGAAGCGCTCGAGCAGCTTGGGGATCGCGACGACCGGGCCGATGCCCATTTCGTCCGGCTCGGTGCCGCCCACGGCCATGCCGATATAGCGGCCGAGTGGCTGCAAGCCGCGCTTCTCCGCGAGCTTCTCTTCCATCAGCACCGAGGAGGAGGAGCCGTCGGACAGCTGGCTGGCGTTGCCGGCGGTGATCGTCATGCCCGGGCCCATCACCGGCTGGAGTGACTTCAGCCCCTCAAGCGTGGTGTCGGCGCGGTTGCCCTCGTCCTTGGCGAGGGTCACTTCCTTGTAGGTGACCTCCTTGGTCTCCTTGTTGACGATCGCCATCGTCGCGGTGACCGGGATGATCTCGGCGTCGAAATAGCCCGCGGCCTGGGCGGCGGCGGTGCGCTGCTGCGACTGGAGCGCATATTCGTCCATCGCGTCGCGGCTGATGCCGTAGCGCTTGGCGACGACTTCGGCCGTGCCGAGCATCGGCATGTAGATGTCCTTGTGCATCGCGACGAGCTCGGGATCGGGCGCGACGTTCATCTTGGGCGTCTGCACCAGGCTGATGCTCTCGACGCCGCCGCCGATGGTGATGTCCATATTGTCGGTGATGATCTGCTTGGCGGCGATCGAGATCGCCATCAGGCCCGACGAGCACTGCCGGTCGACCGACATGCCCGAGACGCTGACCGGCAGGCCGGCGCGCAGCAGCGACGTGCGCGCGATATTGCCGGCCTGGTGGCCCTGCTGGAGTGCGCAGCCGAACACGACGTCATCGACTTCGGCCGGATCGATCCCGGCGCGCTCGACCGCTGCCCGGATCGAATGGCTCGCCAGCGTAGGCGAAGGCAGGTTGTTGAAGGCGCCGCGATAGGCGCGGCCGATCGGCGTGCGGGCGGTGGAGACGATGACGGCGGAACGCATGCTGGGAGGTCCTTTCTTCCGGGCCCATCCCCGCCAGGGGAGGGGCCTCAGGGGTTTCACACGAAAATCTGGCTGATCCATTCGGCGATCATCGCGGGCTTTTGTTCGCCCTCGATCTCGACGGTGAATTCATTGGTCTGCTGCCACTGGCCGGGGCGCTTCTCGGAGAAGTCGAGCAGCTTGAAGCGGCCGCGCACGCGCTTGCCCGAGCGCACCGGCTGCAGGAAGCGGACTTTGTTGCCGCCATAATTGACACCCATCTTCACGCCCTCGATCTGCGGCGCGTCGGGCACTTTCGACGCGAGCAGCGGCATCAGCGACAGCGTCAGGAAGCCATGGGCGATGGTGCCGCCGAATGGCGTCATCGCGGCCATTTGCGGGTTCACATGGATGAACTGGTGATCGCCGGTCGCGTCCGCGAACTTGTCGATCATCTCCTGAGTCACCTCGACCCAGTCGGAAACGGTTTCGGTGCCGATGCGGCTCGCCATTTCCTGTGCGGTGATTGTCGGCATGATGTCCCTCGATACCGGTTTGGCGCATAGGCGCATGCGCCCTCTAGGCATGCAGCCATGGACCATGCAAGCCTCGCCCGACCGGAAACTGGAAGGGGGGCGCTGACGTAGCGTCCATTCCCGCAAATCAAGGGCTCCGATCGACCGCCCGGCCGAACCCGAGCTTCTAAACCTCTTTTCCGCCCTGTCTTGCGGCTTTCCCGAGTCGCGCGCCCATTCTCGCTTCGGTCCGAACCGGCGTGGCTCCGGCTTGACGGGGGCCGGATTTGAAGGCCTGTTCCGGGCTCGGCGATTCGTCCGAAAAACCGGGGGGTTGGGGGAAGATGAGGATCAAGCTGTCGGCGAGCGCGATCGCGCTCGCCCTGGCGCTGTCGGTGGTTGGGCCCGCCGGCGCGAAGAAGACCGTTGAGCCGGCCGTGCCGGCGGCCACGGCCATGCCCGCGATTCCGCCCGAACTGATCGCGTTCGAGAAGAGCCTGCACAAGCAGACCGGCGACGTCGCGATTCCGGCGGCCCATGCCACCCTGCACCTCGGCGATCGCTATTATTTCCTCCCCGCCGACGAGGCGAAGACGGTCCTGACCAGGGTCTGGCACAATCCGCCCGATCCCAATGTCCTCGGCCTGGTGTTCGAGAAGCAGGCGACGATCTTCGACCAGGTCTGGGCGGCGGTCGTGACCTATGAAGACACCGGCTACGTGCCCGACAAGGATGCGAAGACCGAGGATTACGACAAGGTCATCACGGATATCCGGAACAGCGAGCCGGACATCAATGCCGAGCGCCAAAAGGGTGGCTTCCCCACCATCCACCTCGTCGGCTGGGCGCAGCAGCCGATCTACGATCCGGTGTCGCATGCGCTGATCTGGGCGCGGGACCTGAATTTCTCCGATTCGAAGGTCGATACGCTCAACTATGACGTCCGCCTGCTCGGGCGGCACGGCGTCTTGAGCCTCAATATGCTGGCCTCGATGAACAACCTGGCCGATGTGCGCGACGCGGCCGCGAATTTCGGCAAGGCCGCCTCGTTCGACGCGGGGTCGCGCTACACCGATTTCGATGCCTCGATCGACAAGACCGCCGAATATGGCCTGGCCGGGCTTGTCGCGGCGGGCGCGGGGATCGTGGTGGCGAAGAAGCTCGGCTTCCTCGCGATCGCGCTTGGCTTCGGCAAATGGATCCTCGCCGGACTCGTTGCCGTCGGCGCCACGCTGCGCCGCTGGATCGCCGGCCTGTTCGGACGCCGCGAGCGCGACATTCTCGAGGGCGATCAGGGCGAATAGGCCATCGCGCGGCGGCGGGCGGGGGCTGCGGTCTCGTCGCAATCTGGTCGCTCCGCCGCCGCGCCGTCGCTTCGCGCAACCATCGGCCGTCGCCGGGCGATAGGCGCCCCCGAATGGTCCCGCCCGATGGCGGGCCGCAACCATTCGGAGAAGCATCATGATCTTTCACGTTTCCATCGACGCCGATAACCCCCGGCACGTCGCCGAGGTCATCGCCGAGCTGTGGGACGGCCAGGCGACACCGTTTCCGCCGGTGATCGACGGCAGCTGGGTCGCCCTGGCCGGCGACGAGCGCAACACGATCATCGAGGTCTATCCGCGCGGCACTGAACTGGTCCCCGCCGATGGCGACGCGGATGCCTATGGCGTGGCCGGCGCGCCGGATCGCCGCTCCGCCACCCATATCGCCATCGCCACCCGGCTCGAGGCGGACGCAGTCTATGCGATTGCGCAGCGCGAGGGCTGGCCCGCGAAATATCGCAAGCGCGGCGATGTGTTCGGCGTCATCGAGTTCTGGGTCGAGGGCAGCCGCATGATCGAGGTGCTCACGCCCGCGATGCAGGGCGAATATCTCGGGGCGATGACGGTCGAGGGATGGAACGGGTTCCTTGCCTCGGCGGGGATCGGACAACCGGCTGCGGCGATGGCCTGACTATTCGGGCTGCCTGGGCAGGAAGCTGCCGCCCCGATAGCTTTCGCCGAAAAACACGTGCGCGCTGCAAATCTGGCCGTCGCGTACCGCCAGATATTCGGTGTTGCGAAACTGGTCGCCGCTGTCCGTCGTGACGAGATAGGTGACATAGGCACCTTCCGCATCGGGCGCGACGCGCTCGATGCGGAAGTCGGCGAAATGATCGCCGGGCGGCCAGCAGCGCTCGAAAAAGGCGTCTCGCCCGATCGCGTCGTCATAGGGGCTGGTGAAGGTGAAATCGGCGGCGAGCAGCGCCTCGCTGTCCGCGCGGCGGCGGTCGCGATACGCCTCGAACTGGGCGCGCACGATCGACTCGGTCGTGTCGCTCATGACGGCGCGTCCTGGTCGACCGCCGAGCGGTCGGCCGATGGCGTGAGTTCGGCGGTGGTCGTCGGGTCGTCCGCGACCGGCTGGGCATTTTCGCCGAACATCGGCCCATCGGGATAGGGGGCGATCATCCCCCCGCGCGGCGCGGCGGTGAAGGCGGTCTGGGTCGGATAGGCCAGTTCGATGCCTTCGGCGTTCAGCCGCTTGATGATGCCGAGGCCGACCGCGTGGCGCGCCTGGAAGAAATCGTCGAACGCTGCCGTCGGCGAATCGAACTCGACGTCGAAGTCGTAGCTCGAATCGCCGAAGCCGATGAAGCCGGCGCGCACGAAGGTCCTGCCGCAGCCCTCGATCACTTCCTGCAGCATGGTGGGCAGCCGCTCCATCTTCTCGACCGGGGTCCATTGCACGAGCCCGAGCTTGAACTGGACGCGGCGATATTCGCGCTGGCTGTTGTTGAGGATTTCCTTGTCGAGCAGGTTGCGGTTGGCGATGATCCGCTCCTCGCCGGTGGCGGCGCGGATCCGGGTCGATTTCAGTCCGATCGCCTCGACCGTGCCCGAGGACGTGCCATAGGTGATCGCGTCGCCGCGCCGGAACGGACGGTCGAAGATGATCGCCAGCGCCGCGAACAGGTCACCGAAGATGCCCTGCGCGGCAAGGCCGATCGCGATGCCGCCCACGCCGAGGCCGGCCACGAGCCCCGTCACGTTCACGCCGAGATTGTCGAGCACGACGACCAGCGCGATCGCGAACAGCGCGAAGGTGACGAGAATGCGGATGATCCCCATCGCGCTGCCGATCGCCTCGCCCTGATATTCCTGCGAGCCGGTGCGATGCTCGATCGAGCCGAGGATGATCTCGCGCGCCCAGATCGCGGCCTGGAACACCGTGGCGACGGTGAACAGGAAGGCGATGGTCTTGGCGACTTCGGGAGGGGCATTGGCATAGCCCGCCACCAGCTTGGCGGCGACCATGATGATGAAGAAGTTGCCGGTCTTCACGATCGCCCGGCCGAACACCGTGCCCCAGCCTGCCGGTCCGGGGCTCGCGTTGCACAGCCTGTGGCCGAGCCGCCGCAGGAAATGGAGGCCGGCGACGATCACGCTGGCGACGGCGAGGGCGATCAGGATCTGGAGCCAGTGGGTCTGGACCCAGGTGTAGCTGGCGGCGAACAGGCTCTGGGCCTGTTCATGGACTTCAGCGGCGCTGATGGCGGCTGTGTTCGCCGGGGCGGTATGGGTAATGGTCATGCGTGTCAGGCTGCCTTGGCGGGCGCCACGACGCTACCCTTTTCGAGAAAATCGATCAGCCCGCGTTCGGCGCGGGAGAGATATTGCGTCGCGCGCGGCAGGCGGGCGGCGCGCAGGTGCGCCTGGTCCTGCTTGACCAGCGCGATCAGCGCCGGATGGACATAGGATTTGCGCGCGATCGCGGGCGTATTGCCCAGCGCTTCGGTGACCGGTTCGAGCATGGTCTTCAGGCTGATGTCGTGATCGGCGGTGGCGAGTGCCTCGAAGGCGAGGACGCTGGCGCCCCAGGTGCGGAAATGCTTGGCGGAATAATCCTCGCCCATCGCTTCCCGGATATAGGCGTTGACGTCGGAGGAGGACACCGGGTGCGCCTCGCCCGCCCCGTCGATCCAGCGGAAGAGATGCTGGCCGGGCAGGTCCTGGCACTTGCGGACGAAGCGGCTGAGCGATCCGTCGGTAATGGTGAGCACGCGCAGCTTGCCCGATTTGGCCTTGTATTGCAGCCGCAGCGTCTTGCCGCGCAGATCGGCGTGGCGCTTGCGCAGCGTGGTCGCGCCGAAGCTCTTGTTCGCCTTGACATAGCCTTCGTTGCCGATGCGGACATGGCCGAGATCCAGCAGCCGCACGATCGCGGCGACCGCGGTCTCCTTGTCCAGCCCGCGCCGCTTCAGGTCCTGGTCGACCCGGGCGCGCAGCTTGGGCAGCGCGCGGCCGAATGGCGCGCACAGCTCATATTTCGCGGATTCCTGCGCCTCGCGGAAATCCGGATGATAGCGATATTGCTTGCGGCCCTTTTCGTCCCACCCGATCGCCTGGATATGGCCGTTGGGGTGGGGGCAATACCAGGCGTCGCGATAGGCGGGGGGCAGGCCGATCGCGTTCAGCCGGTCGATCTCGTCGCGATCGGTGATGCGATTGCCCGCGAGGTCATAATAGCCCCAGCCGTGGCGCACCTTCTTTCGGGTGAAGCCGGGCTCGCTGTCGTCGCAATAGGTGATCCTGGCCATCATGCTCCCTCGTCAGGCCTCTCAAAATGCGCGGCCCGTCGCTTCGTTCCGGAACGGGGGCCTCGCCGGACTGTTGGGGCAGGGACACCCAAGGAGATTCCCGATGGCCGATCTTTCCCGGACGCATGTCCTGATCCTCGCGACCAATGGCTTCGAGCAGGCCGAATTGTTCGAGCCGCGCCAGGCGCTGCTCGATGCGGGCGTGCAGGTGGCGCTCGCCTCGATCTCGACCGATCCGATCCAGGGGATGAAGCACGACCAGAAGGGCGACATGATCACGCCCGACCTGACGCTCGATGACGTGGACACGGAAGATTATACCGCGCTGCTGCTGCCGGGCGGCGTGGCCAACCCGGATACGCTGCGCATCAACGACCGCGCGGTCGAGATCGTCGAGGAATTTGCCGACGACGGCAAGCTGATCGCCGCGATCTGCCATGCGCCGTGGCTGCTGATCGAGGCCGATGTCGTTGACGGGCGGCGCATGACGGGCTGGCCGTCGGTGCGCACCGATCTCGCCAATGCCGGCGCCATCGTGGTCGACGAGGAAGTGGTGCGCGACGGCCAGTTCGTCACCAGCCGCAAGCCCGGCGATATTCCGGCCTTCAACAGGGCAGTGATCGCCGCGCTCGCTGAAGAGCTGGCGGAGACCTGATCAGTCGGTTCCGGGGAGCCGGGCGGGCCTGGCGTGCCCGGCCCCACGAGCGCCTGCGCCTGCCGAAGAGACGAGGGGGAGGCGATTGATCCATTGCTGCGCCGGCCGTTCGACCAGATGGTACAGGGCGACCGAGCACCCCAGCACCATCGCCAGATAGAGCGCGATCAGCACCGGCGGGATGGCATGGGCGTCATCGACCAGCGCCATCTTGAAGACGACGAACAGCATGAAATGGCCGAGATAGGTCGCGTAGCTGATCTCGCCGAGATAATGGAGCGGTGCGATTTCGAGCGGATTGCCGCGCGCGCCGGCGGTGAGGGCGAGGGCGAGCAGCACCGCGGCGAAGGCCGCGGGGATCGCCAGCGTCTCGGGCATGGCGCCGCTTGCCCAGCCCGCCAGGAACAGGGCGGCGACCGCGCCGGACGACCAGGCGGGCAGGATCGGGCGGTCGCGCCAGCGCAGCCAGAGCGCCGCCACCGCGGTGCCGCTGGCGAATTCGAGCACGCAGCGGCGCAGGCCGAAGCGCGCGATGTCGTGGCCGAGGGTGAGCGCGCCGCCATTGGCCATCAGGGCGTGCAGCAGGATCAGGAGCGCGGCGATCGCGGCGAGGATCGCCGGGGTCGGCACCCGTCGCCAGTCGACCGCGAACGCCAGCAGCGGAAAGAGCAGATAGGCGCCGAGTTCAGCGCTGATCGACCAGCTCGGATCGTTCCAGGCGAGCCGGTCGGTAAAGCCCCAGTTCTGCAGCAGGAACAGGTGCAGCGGCAGTTCGCCGAACGGATAGTCGGCCGGATTGGCGCGGCCGGTCGCCGCGAGCAGCAGCGCCAGCGCGACCGCGCCGGCAAGGACGAACAGGTGCAGCGGCCAGATCCGCGCCACGCGCTTCTGCAGGAAGGCCGGCACGGCGCGCCAGCCGCCCTCGCGCAGCCTTGCGCCCCAGGTGAGCCAGATCACGAAGCCCGACAGCAGGAAGAAGAAATCGACCGCCAGATAGCCTTTGGCGAACATGGCGACCCAGCTCGCCGGCAGCCCCGCGATCGACAGCCGGATATGGTAGAGCACGACGAACCACGCCGCGATGCCGCGCACGCTGGTCAGCGCGCGCAACTCGGCGCGCCCGGTCGAGGCGGCGGCCCTCATGAGGTCGCCGGCTCCAGCGGCACGCTGCGCTCCTTGCGCAGCGGCCGCCAGGCTGCCTCGATCCGCTTGCGGTTGAGATAGGTGTCGAGCCCGATCTGCGCGCCGATCAGCATGTAGACGAAAGGCTGGAACGCGATCGCGATAAAGGCGGCGCCGAGCAGATAGACCAGGTGCCCCGACTGCAGCGCGCCGGCGAGCGGGGTGATCCAGGCCTGGTCGGGTGGCGCCTTGCGATAGCGGTGGCGGATCACCTCCATGCGGATGATGCCGGTCAGGTTGATGATCAGCCACAGCGCCAGGCCGGGATAGCCCTGTTCGCCCAGCATCTCGAAATAGGCGCTGTGAAAGGCGCGGGCCTTGTCGATCGTCAGCTTGCGGTCGATCGAGAGATTGCCTTCCTGGCCCTCGACCTTCTCGGTGTCGTAGCGGATCTGGTTCTGCCGGTACATTTCGAAGCCGCCGCCGAGCGGATGGTCCTTTGCGTATTCCCAGGTCCATTTCCACACGGCGAGCCGGGTCGAGGCGGATTCATCCGCCTTGTAGGTCTTGATCGTGCTCATCCGGTCGGTGAAGGTCGAGGGCAGGAGGGGGACCGCCGCCAGTCCGAGCACGCCCAGGATCCCGAGATACAGGACCTTGCGCTTCGTATCGCGGAGCATCAGCACTGCGACGAGGCCGATGCAGAGCAGGCCGGTGCGCGTCGAGGTGCCCACCGGGATCAGCAGGCACGAGAAGACCAGCGCGTAGCAGAAGGTCCGCACCTTCCAGTCGGGTCGGAAGATCGTGCCGTATCTCGAAAACCACAGGATCAGCGGGATGATCGCGATCGCCACGGTGGAGATGGTGCTGCCCTCGTACAGGCCCGAATTATTGTCGACCATCAGGTTGAGCGAGCCATAGCCGCCGCCGCCCGATGCGATCGTCTTGATCCCGCCGACGATGATGATCGAGCTGGCCGACAGGATCATGATCAGCAGCAGCGCCTCGATCCGCAGCTTGGTGCGCAGCGTGAGCGGCAGGAAGGCGGCGAAGGCGAGCGCCTTCCACACCCAGCCCCATTTATCGAGGGCCTCGACCGGGAAGTCGGCATTGCGCGTGGTCAGCCAGCAATAGAGCAGCAGCAGGAGGATGAGCAGCTGGCGCGGGCCGACGCGGCTGTCCCGCTTGTCGTCGACCAGCGCCCAGCCGGCGACGCACAGCCCGACGGCGATCAGCGAGATCGGCACCGAGTTGAGCAGGATATAGGTCAGGCGCTGCGGCGAGACGATGTCGATATAGACATAGGCCAGTACGAACAGGAATGGCTTGCGGAAGCCGCCCGCGAAGAAGGCCGCGAGGAACGCGACGAAGATGAGGTCACGCACCCGGGCGATCCTTGGGCTTGCCCGCCGCCTTGTCGCGCGGGCCGGGCTCCTCGTCGAGATCGGGCCGGCGGAGCAGGATCCACAGGGTGAGCAGCATCAGGCCATGGCTGACGGCGAGCGCGAAATTGTCGATCATGCCTTTCGCCCTCGCTGCCCGGTGTCGCCTCCGTTCATGCGAACGGTGCTGACGGCACTAGCCTGTGGGGGTTGAGGCTCCGTTAAGCAGTGCCATGCCATGGCACGCTGCGATGCGCATTCTTCATATTCTCGATCACGGCCTGCCGCTGCAGAGCGGTTATACGTTCCGCACCAGGGCGATCCTGAAGAGCCAGATGCGGCGCGGCTGGCAGGTCGCCGCCGTCACCGGCCCGCGCCATGGCGCGAGCGACCTGGCGGACGAGACGGTCGACGGGATAGATTTTCATCGCACCCCCGTGCCCAGGCACATGCCCAGTCCTTTTGGCGAGCTGGGCGAGATCGCTGCCTTTGCGAGGCGGATCGAGCAGGTGGTCGATGATTTCCAGCCCGACATCCTCCATGCGCATTCGCCGGTGCTCGATGCGATGGCCGGGTTACGCGTCGCGCGCCGGCGCAAGCTGCCCTTTGTCTACGAGATCCGGGCATTCTGGGAGGACGCCGCGGTCGGCAACGGTACCGGGCGCGCGGGCTCGGCGCGCTATCGCCTCACGCGCGCGCTCGAAACCCGGGCGGTCCGCAAGGCCGATGCGGTGGCGGTGATCTGCGAGGGATTGCGCCGCGACCTGGTGATGCGCGGGATCGACCAGTCCAAGATCTTCGTCTCGCCCAACGGCGTCGACCTGGACCTGTTCGGCGATCCGCTTCCCTATGATCGCGCGCTGGCCCGGTCGCTCGGGCTCGACGGCGCCGAGGTGATCGGCTTCATCGGCAGCTTCTATGATTATGAGGGCCTGGACGATCTGATCGCGGCCATGCCGATGCTGGTCGCGTCGCGGCCGGCCGCGCATCTGGTGCTGGTCGGCGGCGGCCCGATGGAGGAAGCGCTCCGCGCCCAGGCGGCGGCATCGCCGGTCGCGCAGCACATCCGCTTCATCGGCCGCGTGCCGCACGGCGAAGTCGATCGCTATTACAGCCTGATCGACGTGCTCGCCTATCCGCGCAAGCGGATGCGCCTGACCGATCTGGTGACGCCGCTCAAGCCGCTCGAGGCGATGGCGCAGCGCCGGCTCGTCGCCGCCTCGGACGTGGGCGGGCACCGCGAGCTGATCCGCGATGGCGAGACCGGCACGCTGTTCCCGCCCGGGGATCCACTTGCCATGGCGCGCAGCCTCGGCGGCCTGCTCGCGGATCGCGACATGTGGGAGCCGCGCCGGGCCCGGGCGAGAGCCTTTGTCGAGACGGAGCGCAACTGGTCGGTAAATGTGGGTCGTTATGCTCCTGTTTACCAAAAACTTACCGAAAGCGTGGCATCCGAGGGCGCATGGACTTGCCCCCCCGCCGTCAACGCCTGAATCTGCCCATTGCGCCGCTCGTCGCAGCGGTCCTCGGCGGCCTGATCGCCCTGGTCTTTGCGCTGGTCCCCTCGGGCATGCTCGAGGATTTCGTGCTCGACAGCGGCATTGCCGCGGTCGTGCCGGCGGCCGAACCGCCGCTCGGTGTCACCGCGCGCGCCGTGCTGATTCTCACCGCAGGTGGCGGGGCAGCGCTGGTGGCCTGGTTCGGGCTGTTCCTGCTCATCGGCAGTCGCGCGATCATGGTTCAGCGCGCGGACGAGGCGGACGACGACACGGCCCCGATATTGCGGCGGGCCGACGCCCATCCCGATGCCCCGGCCCGTCGGCCGCTGTCCGCCAATCGCGAACTCGGCACGCCGTTTCTCGAGGTACGCGCCGGCCGCCCGGTGCACGTCCGGGCCGAAGCGCCCGAGAACGATCCGGTGCCGGTCGAGCCGGAAATCGAGCGCGAACTGCCGACTGATCTGGACATGCCGCTCGCCGCCTTCGATCCCGAGGCGATTCCGCCTGATCCGGTCGACTGGTTCCCCGAGCCGGCCCCGCTGTTGCGCGTGCCGCGGCAGCAGGTGTTCGATCCCGGCGATCGCTTCGAAACCTTCGAGCTGACGCCGATGGTCCGCACTCCGGCACAAGACCGTCAACCCTGGCCGATCGCCGCGCCCGATCCGGCGCCCGAAGCTTCTGCGGAGCCCTGGCCGATCGGTGCGCCTACGCCACCGGCGGAGCCCGCGCGGCCCCGTGCGTCGGCGCGGGTAGAAGCCGATCCCTCGGCCAGCATCCATGCCCTGCTCGACCGTCTCGAACGTGGTGTCGGGCGGCGCGACTCGGTGGCGCCGCCGCCACCGCCGCGCGAGGAGACGATCCAGGAAGCGCTCGTCACGCTGCGCCGGCTCGCGACCCGCGGCTGAACTTCATGCCTCGACGCTGAGCGCTTCGAGGTCGATCGTCGCCATCCCGCCCGAGCGGCTGATCTCCCCGACCGTCAGGTCGGCGAGCAGATGGCCGCGCATCTCCATCGTCGCGTCGGCAAGGCCGGCCAGCCAGCGATCGAGCCCTGCGGCATCCTGTGCTTCCACCCGCATTCTGTGGCGCGCGCCGCTGAAGGTCGCGCTCGCCCATCGCGTCCAGTGCGAGTCGGCGACCCGCGCCAGGCAACCCGCGCGCCAGGCATCGTCTTCGACTGCGCGCGCGAGGAGGGTGGCGGCGTCCGGTCCGCGGCTCATTGTTCACTGCCTCGGGCGAGGAACGCTTCCACACGGGCGACGATCCGCCTGCCCGGCTCGCGCCCGTTGCGCAGATCGCGCACCAGCCGCGGATCGTTGACCGTGAGCCGGCCGAACCGGGTCGGCGGCATCCCGGTCCGCCGGAGATAGCGTTCGATCTTTCCGAGCACCGACATCGTCTGCAGTCCTTCCCGAGTCTCTTCTTGAGTTCTCGATTTGTTCCGCATTTTCCAACTTGTCTAGGATTTTTCCTACGCGTATTACAGCAGGAATGGAGGTGACCGATCCGCGCACCGCGCTTGACCAGCTCGTCACCGCGAGCGGGGAGAGCTATGCCGCGCTGTCGCGCATGCTCCGGCGCAATCCGGCCTATCTCCAGCAATATGTGAAGCGCGGTACACCGCGCGTGCTGGCCGAGCGCGATCGCAAATTGCTGGCCGGCTATTTCCGTGTCGACGAGGCGTTGCTCGGCGGGCCCCAGGCACCGGCCATGCCCGCGGTCGTCCAGGTTCGCCGGCTCGATATTGCCGCCTCGGCCGGCCCCGGGGGGCTTGTCGAGGATGATCGGCTCGCGGGGGGAGAGATGTTCGACCCCCGGCTGCTGGCATCGCTTGGCGTGCGCGAGGAGCAGGCTGCGGTGCTGCGGGCGCAAGGCGAGTCGATGGCACCCACCATCCAGCATGGCGATCATATGCTGATCGACGAACGCGATCGCCGGATCGGTGCGCGCGCGGGCATCTTCGTCATCCGCGTCGATGGCGCGCTGATGGTGAAGCGGCTCGCGCGGCGGGGTACGGAGATCGCGATCACCAGCGACAATCCCGATTTTCCGGCGTTCCCGCCGGTGGCGCCCGACCAGGTCGAGATTATGGGACGGGTCGTCTGGCTGTCGCGCGCGCTGCGCTAGGATAGCCTGCGGCGCGCCGTTTCGGCGACTATCGTCGGAGGTTGAGGAGCCAGATCGCGATCGCAAGCGCGATGCCGGCACCAGTGCCGATCAGGAATCCGACGGTCGGTTCGCCGCGGAAGAGCCCGATCGCGGCGCCGGCCATCGCGCCGAAGGCGATCAGTGCGCCGCCGGCAAGAGGAGTGCGGGTGGGGGGAGTGCTGGCCATGTCCCGCCTCTGCCATGTCCCGCCGCAGGACGCCAGCGTCCCGCCACGGGATCGCCGGGGCGCTTCCGGCGGCGGCGTTTACCAAAGGAGTCCGCTGGCGCGGGCGATTCAGCGATTCTGGCACGAAGCGTGAAGCGCGTGCCCACGCTCGCCAGATTGGAGTCTCGATGTCGTACATGCCATATCTTGCCGACCGGGCCGAAGTCGTCGACGCCACCACGCTGATCGCCCTGTTCGGCGACGAGGCGGGGTTTGAAGCTGCGGCACGCGCCGATGAGAGCCGGGACATCGGCAATTATCTCCATTTCTGCCGCTGGCGCCAGATCGAGCGCCTGATCGTCATCCTCTCGGTCGAGAGCGCCGTCGGCACCGTCCATTGATCCCGTGCCGGCCGCCGATTCGGCATGCCGGGGCCTGAGGTCGATCAGCGCCTGAACTGGCCCGTCACGGCCGTTGCGGCTGTCGAGCGCAGCCCCTAGGACAGGGGCATGTTGCTTCCGGTCGGTCGGCGTGCCGCGCTTTTGTGCGCCGCCGCGGGTCTCTTTGTCTGCTCGATGCCCTGCGCACAGGCGCAGGATAGCGGAACGACGGGCGCCGCGCCCCAGGCTGGACTCGATCCGCAGTCGCCGCTCGCGCCGCTGCCCGGTCTCGGTGTGGAGTGGCCGGATCTCAATGCCCAGCCGCCTGAGCCGGCCGATCCGACGGCATCGGCCGAGTTGGCGGGAGACGCGCATTACAGCTTCCGCGTCGACGGGATCGACGACATATCCGGCGCCCTGCTGCGGCAGCGCTTCCAGGAACTTTCCACCCTCAAGGCGCATGAAGGCGATCCGGCCAACGCCGCCCAGCTCGACCGGCGCGCGCGGGAGGATTCCGATCTGTTGACCGGGCTGCTTCGCGCGGAAGGCTATTATGATGCGCGGGTCTCGACCCGGATCGAGCCCAATGGCGGTCGGCCGGTGGTGGTGCTGGATGCCGAACCGGGCGTCATCTACAAGTTCGGCGATGTCGCGCTGAACGGCGTCGCTTCGGCAGGCGCCAAGGCGCCGGCCCTGACCGATGCCTTTGGGGTGAAGGCGGAGGATCCGGTCAATGCGGACAGGATCGCCGCCGGGACGGCGCAGTTGCGCACCACGATCGGCGAGCAGGGCTTCCCGTTCGCCAAGGTGAGCGAGCCCGAGATCGTCGTCGACCACGCCACGCATACCGCGACGCTGGCCATGACCGTCGCGCCGGGTGGCGAGAAGCGCTTCGGCCAGATCACCACGGCAGCGGACAACAAGGTATTCGGCGCGAAGCATATCCAGGAGATTGCCCGCTTCCAGCCCGGCGATCCCTATGATGCTGCGGACCTGGCCGATCTGCGGCGCGCCCTGATCCAGACCAGCCTGGTGTCGAGCGTGGAGATCAAGCCGGTGCAGGGTGCTGACCCCGGCACGGTGGATATCGATGTCGGGCTCGAACCCGCGCCGCGTCATACCATCGCCGGCGAAGTCGGCTACGGCACGGGCGAGGGCGCGCGCGCCGAGGTGAGCTGGACGGATCGCAACATGTTCCCGCCCGAAGGCGCCCTCACGCTGCGCGGTGTGCTCGGCACCAAGGAGCAATTGGCGAGCGTCATTTACCGCCGCAATAATTTCCACGCCCGGGATCGCGTGCTGACGGGCCAGGTCGTGGCGTCGAACCTGACGCGGGACGCCTATCAGGCCCGGACCTTCTCGGTATCGGGAAGCCTGGAGCGGCAGACCAATATCTTCTTCCAGAAGAAATGGACCTGGTCGGCCGGTGCCGAACTGGCCGCCTCGGACGAGCGCGACGTGATCGTTTCCACCGGCGCGCCGCGCCGTCGCACCTTCTTCATCGGCGCGCTGCCCACCACGCTCAGCTATGACGGGTCGGACGACCTGCTGAACCCGACCAAGGGGTTCAGGCTCAGCGGGCGCTTCTCGCCCGAGGTCTCGCTCCAGGGCCGGGTGTTCGGCTATGCCCGGGTTCAGTTCGACGCGAGTGCCTATCAGTCGGTGACGCCCAGCGTCGTGGTGGCGGGCCGTGTGCGCCTGGGCACGATCGCTGGCGCGCCGCGCGACGAGATCGCGCCGTCCCGGCGCTTCTATGCCGGCGGCGGCGCTTCGGTGCGCGGTTATGGCTATCAGGATATCGGCCCGCGCGACCCGAACAACGCGCCGATCGGCGGGCGCAGCCTCACCGAATTCTCGATCGAGGCGCGCCTGAAGGCGTTCGGCAATTTCGGCATCGTGCCGTTCCTTGATGGCGGCAACATCTATACCTCGCCCTTGCCGAAATTCTCGGAGTTCCGCTTCGGCACCGGCCTCGGGCTGCGCTATTATTCCAGCTTCGGGCCGATCCGCATCGATGTCGGTACGCCGCTGAACCGCCAGCCCGGCGACGCGCGGGTCGCGGTCTATGTCTCGCTGGGGCAGGCGTTTTGAGCGAGGCGGAGCCGGTGCCGCCACGGCCGCGCAGTCGCTGGTGGCGCTGGCTGGCCGGCGGCATCCTCGCGATGCTGACGCTTGCGGTGGCGACGCTCGCCATCCTCGATACCGCGATCGGCCATCGCTGGGTCGCCGACCGGATCGCCGCGCTCAGGCCGTCGAACGGATTGCGCTACAGCGTCGGGCGGATCGAGGGCTCGCTCTATTCGAACGTGCGGTTGATCGACGTGCGGATTTCCGATCCGAAGGGGCTGTTCTTCCGCGCGCCGCGCGCCGAGCTGGCCTGGTCGCCCTTCGCCTGGATCGATAACCGGCTCGAGATCCGGCGCCTGGTCATCCCGCGCGCGACGCTCGGCCGGCTGCCCCGGACGATCCGTACGGGCAGGACGGGCCCGATCCTGCCGGGCTTCGACATCCGGATCGGCGAACTGCGGGTGGATCGGCTGGCCATCGCGCCCGCCGTCATCGGCGTGGCGCGGACCGGGCGGCTGCGCGGCAAGGCGGACATCCATGCCGGCCGCGCGCTGGTCGATCTGGCCGCCCGCGTCGACGGCAGCGACGACCTGACGATCAAGCTCGATGCCGAACCCGATCGCGACAAGTTCGATGTCGATGCCCATGCCCGCGGCGCGGCGAACGGCGTGCTGGCGAAGCTGGCGGGCTTCCGCCTCCCCATCGCACTCGATGTCACGGGCAAGGGGCGGTGGAGCGCCTGGCAGGGCAGGGCGATCGGCGATGTCGGCACTACCCGCCTCGTCGATCTGGCGCTCGGCAATCGCAACGGCGCCTATGCATTGCGCGGCACGCTCGATCCGGCGCCGCTCAGCAAGGGCAAGCTCGCCCGGCTGACCAGCCCGCGTATCGCGGTCGTCGGTGCGGCGACGCTCGCCAACCGCCGCCTCGACGGCAAACTCCAGCTGCGCTCGGCGGCGCTCGCGGTCGAGGCGACCGGTGCGCTCGATCTCGCGGTCGGCGCCTATCGCAACCTGCGCATCCGGGCGAACCTGCTGAAGCCGCCCGCGCTGTTCCCCAACATGACCGGCCGTGCGATCGAACTCCGCGCGATCCTCGATGGGGATTTCGGCACCGCGCGCTTCGACTACCGGCTCAATGCCGAGCGCTTCGCCTTCGACCAGACCGGCTTCGAGGCCGCGCATGCGGCCGGCACCGGGCATCTGTCGAAATCGCCGATCCTGCTGCCGGTTCATTTTACCGCGGCGCGGGTGACCGGGGTCGGCGACGTCGCGGGCGGCATCCTGCGCAACCTCGGTGTCGATGGCCTGCTGCGCATCACCAGCAAGCTCGTCACCGGCGATGACCTCAAGCTGAAGTCGGACAAGCTCACCGGCCGCATCAACCTCACCCTGGATCTGGCGACGGGCCAATATGAGGTCGGCATCAACGGCGCGCTCGGGCGCTATCTCATCCCCGGCCTGGGCGTGGTGGACGTCACCTCGACGCTGAAGGTCGTGCCGGGGCCGGGCGGGCATGGCAGCCGCGTGATCGGCACCGGCACCGCGCAGATGGTTCGCCTCGACAACGCCTTTTTCCGCTCGCTCGCCGGCGGGCTGCCGCGGATCACGACGGGGCTGGAGCGGACGCCCGACGGGATTCTGCACCTCAACAACCTTGTGCTCACCTCGCCCGCGCTTCGCCTGGCGGGCAATGGCTATAGGCGGCGCGACGGCACCTTCCATTTCGAGGGGAGCGGCCGCCAGGCGACCTATGGCCCGCTCACGCTCAAGCTCGACGGCCGGATCGAGCGGCCGACGCTGGATCTGGTGTTCCAGCGGCCGAACGACACGCTCGGGCTGTCGAACGTCATCGCGCATCTCGATCCCACGGCGCAGGGCTTTTCGTTCAATGCCCGGGGTGGGTCGGTGCTTGGCCCGTTCACTGGCCGGGGCGATATTCTGCTTCCGCCGGGCGGCGCCGCCACGATTTCGATCGCTGCGCTCGATGTCAGCGGCACCGAGGCGAAGGGCGCGCTTCAGGTCGTGACCGGCGGCTTCGACGGACGGCTGGTGATCGCGGGCGGCGGTTTTTCCGGCGAGCTGCTGTTCCGCCCGGCGGGGACGATCCAGCGGATCGAGGCGCATATCGATGCTGCTGCGGCGCAACTCGCCGAGGCGGTCACGCTTCGGCGCGGCCATCTCGACGCCGTGGTGCTGCTCGATCCGGCGGGCACATCGGTCGAGGCGACTGCGACCGGCTCCGGGCTGCGGCGCGGTTCGCTGGTGCTCGGCCGTTTCGCCAGCCATGCGTCGCTGCGGGGCGGTCGCGGCGAGATACGCACCTCCATCGCCGGATCGCGCGGCCGCGCATTCGATATCCAGACGGTCGCGCAGGTCGCCCCCGGCAGCATCGCCCTGTCGGCGCAAGGTACGCTCGATCGTCGCCCGCTCCAGCTCGTCACGCCGGCCGTCTTTACCCGCGAGGACGATGGCTGGCGCCTTGCGCCGACCAGGCTCGGCTTCGCCGGCGGCGATGCACAGCTCTCGGGCCGCTTCACCGGCAATTCGAGCGCCGTGGATGCGACGCTGGCGCGGATGCCGCTGTCGATACTGGATATCGGCTATCCCGGGCTCGGGCTTGGCGGCACTGCTTCGGGCAGCCTGTCCTTCGTGCAACGCCAGGGCATCGCGCCGACGGGCAAGGCGGACCTGACGGTGCGCGGCCTCACCCGTTCCGGCCTGATCCTGTCGTCGCAGCCCGTCGATGTCGGCGTCTCGGCGATTCTCCAGCCCGGCAAGGCCGCCGCGCGCGCGGTGGCGTCGAGTGGCGGCAAGACGGTGGGGCGTGCCCAGGCGCTGCTCACCTTGTCGGGCGCGGGCAGCCTTGCGAGCCAGTTCGCCAACGCGCCGCTCTTCGCGCAGCTCCGCTATGACGGCCCGGCCGATACGCTCTGGCGCCTGACCGGCATGGAATTGTTCGACCTGACCGGCCCCGTCGCGATCGGCGCCGATCTCGGGGGGCATCTGAACGACCCGCAGATCAAGGGCGTGGTCGAGGCGAAGAACGCCCGGATCGAAAGCGGCGTGACCGGCACGGTCCTCACCAATGTCCAGGCGAGCGGCCGCTTCGGCGGCTCGCGGCTGGTGATCGACCGGTTCGCGGCGGACGCGGGCAAGGGCGGCCGCGTGACCGGCGCCGGCGCGTTCGACCTGGCGGCGACGCACGGGTTCGGCATCGATCTCGCGATCAGGGCGGACAATGCGGTGCTGATCAACCGCGACGATATCGGCGCGACCGGCACCGGTACGCTCACCTTCAAATCGGACGGGCAGGGCGGCGTCGTCGCCGGGGACCTGCTGCTGAACAAGAGCCGCTATCGTCTCGGCAAGGCGAGCGCGGCGAGCGCGGTGCCGCAACTCAATATACGCGAGATCAACCTCCCCGGCGGCGGCGAGGAGGATGTCACGCCGCGCAAGCCCTGGCGCCTCGACGTCGAGGCCCATGCCCCCAACCAGCTGATCGTGAGCGGCCTGGGCCTGCGGAGCGAATGGTCGGCCGATCTGAAGATCGGCGGCGCGCCCGATAATCCCTCGATCGTGGGGCGCGCCGATCTGGTCCAGGGCGATTACGAGTTCGCCGGGCGCGAATTCTCGCTCGAGCGCGGCAAGATCCTGTTCGCCGGCGAGGTCCCCGCCAACCCCTCGCTCGATATTGCCGCGAACGCGGATTCGACTGGTCTCAGCGCGACGATCCGGGTGACCGGACCGGCGGCCCGGCCCGAAATCAGCTTCACCAGCGTGCCGGCATTGCCGGAGGACGAGCTGTTGTCGCGCCTGTTGTTCGGCACGTCGATCACTGCCCTGTCGGCGCCCGAGGCGCTGCAGCTCGCCGCGGCGGTCGCGGCGCTGCGGGATGGCAAGGGCGGGCTCAACCCGATCAATGCGGTGCGCCGCGCGGCCGGCCTCGATCGCCTCCGCATCCTGCCGGCCGATGCGCAGACCGGCGCGGGCACCTCGGTTGCGGCCGGCAAATACATCACCCGGCGCCTGTTCGCCGAGATCATCACTGACGGCCAGGGCTATTCCGCGACCCAGGCCGAGTTCCAGGTCACGCGCTGGCTGTCGATCCTGTCGAGCATTTCGACGCTCGGCCGGCAGAGCGTCAACCTCAGGGTGTCGAAGGACTATTAGTCCCGCTGGCCCGGCCGGCTGACCGTGAAGATCCCGCACGATCGCGCAAACTCGCCTCCAGGTGCCCGGGCAGGGACATTGTTTCGCGTTCGCCCGTTCTGCGTCGGCAACCACGGCATATGAGGCACCATGACCCTTCCCCAGTTATTGTCGATCGCCACGCTTGCGGGAATGATGGCGCTCTTCATCTGGGGTCGGTTCCGCTACGACGTGACGGCGATCCTGGCGCTGCTCGCCGCGCTGGCGCTCGGCATCGTCAAGCCGAAGGAGGCCTTTACCGGCTTCTCCGACGATATCGTCATCATCGTCGGCTCGGCGCTCGTCATCTCGGCTGCGGTGCAGCGGTCCGGCGTAATCGAGATCGCGCTCGCCTTCGTCTCGAAGCGGGTGAAGCGCGTCCGGTCGCAACTGCTGGTGCTTACCGCCTCGGTCGGGATCGCCTCCGCGCTGGTCAAGAATGTCGGTGCGCTGGCGATGCTGATGCCCGCCGCGTTCCAGATGGCCAAGAAGAACAATACCTCGCCGTCGGTCTTCCTGATGCCGATGTCGTTCGCCTCGCTGCTCGGCGGGCTGATGACACTGGTCGGCACCTCCCCCAACATCATCGTCAGCCGCGTGCGCGAACAGATGATGGGCCAGCCCTTCCGCATGTTCGATTATCTGCCGACCGGTCTCGGCCTGCTCGTGGTTGGGCTGATCTTCCTGCGCTTCGGCTATCGCCTGCTCCCGCGCGACCGCCGCGCCGCGCCGACCATGGGCGAGGCGCTCGACATCAAGGGCTATGTCACCGAGGTGACGCTCGGCGCAGGGTCGCCCGCGATCGGCGAGACGGTCGCCGCCTTTATCGAGCGGCACGAGCGCGAAGTGACGATCGCCTCGCTGCTCCGTGCCGGCATGCGCAGCCCGCCGCTGCCCGATACCCAGCTGCGCGAAGACGACATGCTGATCATGGGCGGCGATCCCGACGCGCTCGAACGCGTGATCGCGGGGGACAAGCTGACCCTGGCGGGGCAGGATCGCGACATGCCGCACGGCTCCGAGAAGGAAGAGGTCGGGGTGATCGAGGCGGTCGTGAACAGCGATTCGGTCCTGGTCGGCCAGACGGCGGAGCGCCTGTTGCTGCAGCGACGCTATGGCGTGAATCTGATCGCCGTGTCGCGTGGCGGGGAGCGGCTGACCAAGCGGCTGGGCCAGACCATCCTCAGCGCCGGCGACGTCATAGTGCTGCAGGGGCCGCTCAGCCTGTTGCCGGAGCGCCTGCGCGATCTCGGGGCGCTCCCGCTGGCCGAGCGGGCGTTGCGGTTGGGCAATTCCAACCGCGGCTGGCTCGCGATCGTCATTCTCGCGGTGGCGATGATGGCCACCGCGAGTGGCTATGTGCCCGTCGCCGTCGCCTTTTTCGCGGCGGCCGGCCTGGTGATGGCGACCGGCACGCTGCCCGTGCGCGAGGCCTATGAGCATGTCGAATGGCCGATCCTGATCATGCTCGGCGCGCTGATCCCGGTCAGCGATTCGCTGCGGACCACGGGGGCGTCGGATATCATCGCGGTGTGGCTGGCGCACGTCGCGGCGTCGCTCCCCGCCTGGGGCGCGGTGGCGCTGATCCTGGTCGCGGCGATGGCGGTCACGCCCTTCCTCAACAACGCCGCGACCGTGCTGGTGATGGCGCCGATCGCGGCGGTGTTCGCGCATGATCTCGGCTATCGCCCGGAGGCCTTCCTGATCGCGACGGCGATGGGGGCGGGGTGCGATTTCCTCACCCCGATCGGGCACCAGTGCAACACGCTCGTGTTCGGCCCCGGCGGCTATAAGTTCAGCGACTATGCCCGGCTCGGCGCCCCGCTATCGGTCCTGGTGGTGCTGGTCGGCACCCCGCTGGTGATGTGGACCTGGCCGCTGCATTGATCGGGCGGCGCTAGAGCCGGCGGCGCAGCGCCTCGGCCAGGCGCCCGGGGAGCTCGGGCGCGAAGCTCGGGTAGAGATCCGGCTCGATCGCCTCCAACTCCATCAGCGCGAGGCTGCCGTCGGCGAGCCGCAGCAGGTCGACCCGGGCGTAGAGCGCCGGCTCGGGCAGCGCGGCGATCACCTGCCCCGCCAGGGCGAGCGCCGCCGGGTCGGGATCGAAGCGCGTGAAGATGCCGCCGAATTGCGGCTGGATGCGGAAGTCGCCCGGCTTCGCCACCTTGCGCACCGCATGGCTGAAGGCGCCATCGACGAACAGGAACGATAATTCGCCTTCGCGCGAGACGGCGGGCACGAAGGGCTGGATGATCGCGTCGGCGAGCGGGCGGACCGGGTCGCCCCGGCGCAGCCGCACGGTGCGATAGGAGCCGCCGGAAACCTGCGGCTTCACCACCAGTTCGTCGGCACCGAACGTCTCGAACGCCGCCGCCACGCTGTCCGCATCGGCCGGCCCGAAGCGGCTGGGCACGATCGGGATGCCGCCCGCCTCCAGTTCGAGCAGATAGGTCTTGCGCGTGTTCCAGGCGAGCAGCGCGGCGGTGTTGAGCAAGGGGCGCCCGGCGGGCCAGCCGGCGAGCAGCGCCTCCCAGCGCGCCACGTCGAGGTGATAGCCCCAGGCGAACAAGGCCAGCGTCGCCGCGCCGTCGCCCGGCCCCAGGTCCCAGGGCCGGGCGGCGAGGTTCATCCCGCCGGCGGCGAAGGCCGCGCGATAGGCGTCCAGTATCTCCCGTGCCGCCGCGCCATAGTCGCTGGCGGCGACGGGCATCAGGACGTCGATGGTCAGCGCCATCCCCGGATCAGGCGGGCTCGCCCACCACCGTCTTCACTTCCATGAAATCGGTCAGGCCGTATTTGCCGTTCTCGCGCCCATTGCCCGACTGCTTGTAGCCGCCGAACGGCGCATTGCCGTCCGGGCCCCATGTATTGATGGTGACGAGGCCGGCCCGGAGCTTCGGCGCCACCTTGGCCGCCGCGGCCGGATCGCCCGAGATCGTCGCCGACAGGCCATAGGGCGTGCCGTTGGCGATGCGGATCGCTTCGTCCTGCGTCTCATAGGCGGTGATCGTCGCGACCGGGCCGAAGGTTTCCTCCTGCGCGATCCGCATGTCGGGCGTCACGTCGGTGAACAGTGTCGGCTTGATGAAATAGCCGGCGTTGCGCCCGTCCGGCCGTCCGGTGCCGCCGGTGACGAGCGTGGCGCCCTCGTCGATCGCCGACTGGATCAGCCCCTGGATCTTCTCGAACTGCGCCTTGTTGACGACCGGCCCGATATGCGCGCCCATCACCGAGGGATCGCCGACCTGGGTCGCCTCCATCATCGTCTTCACGATCTGCGTCGCGTCCGCGACCTGGGACGCGTGGACCAGCAGCCGGGTCGGCGCGATGCAGCTCTGGCCCGAATTGGCCAGCACCCCCTGCACCGTGGGGGGCAGCACCGCGGCAAGATCGGCGCCCTCGAGCACCAGGTTGGCCGCCTTGCCGCCCAGTTCCTGGTGCACGCGCTTCACGGTCGCGGCGGCGGCCTGCGCGATGGCGATGCCCGCCCGGGTCGATCCGGTGAAGCTCACCATGTCGACGTCGGGATGGCTCGACAGCGCCGCGCCCACGCCCGGCCCGTCGCCATTGACGAGGTTGAACACGCCGGCCGGGACGCCGGCCTTGTCGAGGATCTCGGCGAGGATCGCCGCGCAGCCCGGCGATTCCTCGCTCGGCTTCAGCACCATCGTGTCGCCGGCCGCGAGCGCGGGCGCAACCTTCGCGGTGATCTGGTTGAGCGGCCAGTTCCACGGCGTGATCATCGCGACGACGCCGAGCGGCTCATGCACCACGCGGGCGCGCCCCAGCCGTTCCTCGAACTGGAAGTCCTTGAGCGCCTTCAGCGTCGAGATGAAATGGCCCAGCCCGGCGGGCACCTGCGCCGCGGTGGCGAAGCCGATCGGCGCGCCCATTTCCTGGCTGATCGCCTGGGCGAGATCGGGGATGCGCGCCTTGTATTCCTCGATGATCCGCTCGAGCAGCGCGGCCCGCTCCTCGACGGTCGATTGCGACCAGCTCTCGAACGCGCGGCGGGCCGCGGCAACGGCCTTGTCGACATCGGCGGGCGTGCCGATCGTGATCTCGGTGCAGGGCTGCTCGGTGGCGGGATCGATCACCTCATGGCGCTTGCCGCCGTCGCTCTCGACCCAGGTGCCGTCGATATAGTGCTTGAGGTAGCTCTTCATCCTCGCCTCCGCTTTTTGAATTCGTGGTACGGTCAGGCCGCCTAGATGGCGGTGCGCGCGAAGCGTTGCAACCTGAAACTGGATGACTATCTGCAACCTGACCCAGCAGGAGACCGGTATATGGCGCGCGTTGCACGGATCGAGAAGACGGGTGGGCCCGAGGTGATCCAATGGGTCGATGTCGACCTGCCGGATCCCGGCCCCGGCGAAGTGCGGATGCGCAACACGGCGGTCGGCCTGAACTATATCGACACCTATTTCCGCTCCGGCCTCTATCCCTCGCCGCTGCCGGCGGGCCTGGGCAGCGAGGCCGCGGGCGTGATCGTGGCGGTCGGGCCCGGCGTGGAGGGCTTCGCGGCCGGCGATCGGGTCGGCACCTTCGGCCCGTCGCGCGGCGCCTATGCGACCGAGCGCAACCTGCCGGCGGCGGGCCTCATCCCGCTGCCCGATTCGGTCGACGACCGGACGGCGGCGGCGCTGCTGCTCAAGGGCTGCACCACTGAATTCCTCGTCGAGCGCTGTGCGAAGGTCCAGCCCGGCCAGGCCGTGCTGGTCCATGCGGCGGCCGGCGGCGTCGGGCACCTGCTGGTCGGCTGGCTCAAGGCGATCGGCGCCACCGTGATCGGCACCGTCTCGACCGACGAAAAGGCCGCGCAGGCAAAGGCGGCGGGCGCGGATCATGTGCTCAACTACAAGCAGGTCGATGTCGCGCAGCAGGTGCGCGCGCTGACCGAGGGCAAGGGCGTGCCCGTCGTCCTCGACGGTATCGGCAAGACCACCTGGGAAGTCTCGCTCGCCGCCGCGGCGCGGCGCGGGCTGATCGTCAGCTATGGCAATGCCGGCGGCGCGGTCGACGGCGTCGGGCTCGGCATCCTCGCCAGCAAGGGCTCGCTGTTCGTCACGCGCCCGACCCTGTTCGATTATTATGCCGAGGCCGGCGAGCGCCGGCAGGGTACCGCCCGGCTGTTCGAGATGCTGGCGCGCGGCGCGATCATGCCCGAGATCGGTCAGACCTTCGCGCTGGAAGACGCCGCCGCCGCGCATCGCGCGCTGGAGGCCGGGGAGACGCGCGGATCGACCGTGCTGCTGCCCTAGACCGCGCCGTCCTTCGGGCCGTGGATGGGGCGGAAGGCGGCGCTACACCGGATAGGGCGCCGCCGTTCGGCCCCGCTGGTGGATATGCTCTGGGGGTCGGCGAACCTGTTCGCCGGCGCGACGCTGATGATCGTCCGGTTCCCCGCCGCCGCCGGTCGCGTCTACTCGCCGCGCTCGCGCGCGCCGCGCACGAGCGATCGCCCCCACAGGAACAGCCCGACTCCGCCAAGGCACGGCAGCCCGCCGACGAGCAGCACGATGCCGATCATGAACAGCCCCTCCGTCTGGAAGGCGCTGAAGGCGAACATCACCAGGAAATAGGCGCTGCACAGCCCCGTCAGGGCCGCGATGATGATGCCGATGGCCATCAGCAGCCCGCCGAAGAATTTGCTCACAGCCTTTCTCCCCCGCGTGCGCGCGCCAGCACCCCGGCTCCCTCGGCACCGGGCCGATAATAGCTGTTATAGGTGTCGAACGGAATGATCTGCCCCTCGGGCGTCACGAAATGGACGCAGCTGCGCTTCACCGTGGCGAGGTCGAAATTGTAGCGGTCGAGGAATTGCAGGATGACGACGCGGAAGCTGTTCGCATAGCTCAGCTCCTGCGGCACCATCGCCTGGGGCAGGCAGCAGAGCAGGCCGGCCAGCTTCTCCTCGGTATTGGCCTGCGCGGTGGCGAGGCTCAGCAGGTCCAGGATGCCCTGGCGCAGCGCCGGATAGGCTTCGTAGCTGACCGTGTTGGGGCCGTTCAGGATGATCTCGCGCGGCAGCAGCGCGGTGATCGGCGTCACGCTCTTCCCCTGCCGCAGGCCATAGCCGATGCAGATCTGGTCGGGGTTGCAGGGCAGGGGGATCATGTCCTCGATCCCGAACACGCCGGCCTTTGCCACGTCGCGACGGAGCTGGCTCAGCAGGATGCGGTTGGCCTTGCCGTCGAAGCCCTCGTTGCGGCCGGCATCCTGTATCGGCTGGAAGGTCACGCCGCGCACGCACGACCATTCAAGCGCATGGTTGATGATGTCCGCGACCTCGTGATCGTTCACGCCGCGCTTCACCACCGCGACCAGCGTCGTCGACAGGCCGACGCGTTCGAGCGCCTCCAGCGCCTGCCGGCGGATCCGCGACAGGCGGGCGCCGCGCAGGTTCATCAGGGCGTCGTCGTCGAGGCTGTCGAACTGGAGATAGATTTCGAGCCGCGGCGCATAGCGTGCCAGCCGTTCGACAAAGGCCGGGTCCTGCGCGATCCGCACCCCGTTGGTGTTGATCATCACATGGCGGATCGGCCGCGCCTTCACGGCATCGAGGATCTCGAAGAACTGCGGATGGATGGTGGGCTCGCCGCCGGAAAGCTGGACGAGATCGGGCTCGCCCTCGCTCGCGACGAGCGCGTCGAGCATGCGTTCCACCGTCGCGACCGGCAGGTGCGCGCCGTGCACGTCCTCGGCATCGGCGAAGCAGACGGGGCAGGCCAGGTTGCACGCCGAATTGATCTCGACGATCGCCAGGCAGCTATGCTGCTCGTGATCGGGGCAGAGGCCGCAATCGAACGGGCAGCCCGCCTCGGTCCGCGTCTGTGCCGCCAGCGGCCGGTCGCCCGGCTTGAGCCAGAGTTTCTGCGACCGCCAATAATCCAGATCGTCGCTGATCAGCGTCTTCTGCACGCCATGCTCGCGACAGCGCTTGAGATAGAAGACGCGCTCGTCCTCGATGATCACCTTGGCGGGGACAGGCACGAGGCAGGTCTCGCACAGGCTCGTCGTCTGGCCGTGGAAGATATAGGGCGCTGCCTTGCGCTCAGGCGCCGGAGAGTCCGGGGTCGAGGCCGGGGCGGGCGCGTCCACGAGCGATCCAGACAAGGGCATAAGCGGCTAGTCCTATCATCGCGAAATGGAACAGGTTGAAGGGCCCGACCAGCGGAGGATAGGGCTTGAGGAATTCCCACGCAAATCGCTGCACGGCATAGGCGAGCACGAAGGCGTGGAAGCCGTGCGCCACTGCCCAGCGCCGCCCGGTGACGAGCGCGCGCCAATAGACGGCGAGGAACAGCGCCATCGCCAGCGATTCGTAGATTTCGACTGGATGGCGCGCGATGCCGTCGCCCAGGTCGACGCCCCAGGGAAGCGCGGTCGGCACGCCATAGGTCTGGTCGGCCAGCCCGGCGAAGAGGCAGCCCCACCGCCCGACCACGATGCCGAGCGTCAGCGGGATCACGAACGGGCCGCCGGTCGAGCCGCGCACCCCATGGCGCCATTTCCACAGCTCCACCGCGACGATCGCGCCCGCCAGCGCGCCGGCGATGCTGTGCGACAGCGTCGGGACCGCCTGACGCAGCGTGTTGAGCGATCCGGCCGACCACGCCCCGATCACCGCCCCGATCGCCAGGCTGACGAAATAGCCCGGCTCGGTCTGCCGCGCGAGGCCGGCGACGGCCGGCTGCCGGTGCCGATATACCCAGCGCGCGCCCAGCATGGCCGCGATCCACGCCGCCAGGTCGCCGAGATAATGGAACCACGGGGCGGTGGGGACGTGGATCATCCGGCAGCAGTGCCAGAGCCCGGCGGGATCCGAAAGGGCCGGCGCCTATTGCAGCGCGCGGGCGGCCAGCGCGTCGCAATCGGCGTCAGTCGCCTTTGGCCCCTGCTGGCCGGTGATCGCCTGGCCCAGCGCCTTGAAGAAATTGCCGGCGGATTTCGCCCCCGGCGGCAGATGCACCTCGGGTTCCTTGATCGACCCGCTGATGATCAGCGCGCTCGGGAAGCGCAGGATCGTCTTCATCTTGGGCGCGCCGGTCAGCGTCATGTTCAGCGCCTCGGACGGGAAGGAAACGGTGCCTTGGCCGTTGGCCTGGCTCCGCGTGGTATCGATCAGGAAGGGATCGGCCGTGCCGGTGCCGCCCCGCATGGCGAAGCGCAGCACTGCGCAGCGCAGCCCGGCCCGCTCGTCATCGTCCGTGAGGATGCCGCGTGCCGCGTCGAAGCCGAGCAGCGAGGCGATCTTCGCCGGCAATGCTCCATCGCGTGCCACCAGTCCGATCGTTCCGTCGGACGCCGCGACCGCCTCGCGCAGGGTGCTGCCCGGGCCGCGCAGCCGCGCCCGCCCGTCGACCCGGCCCTCGACCGTGCCGCCGCCGCCGCCCAGCGTGGCGATGCTGCTGTCGCGCAGCGCGAGGTCGAACGTCACCATCGGCACCGGCCCGCCCCCGCGCTGGTCGACGCGCACCGATCCCGCGATCGATCCGCGCGTCAGGTCGAGCACGAAGGGCGAGACGGTCATCAGCTGATGGTCGAGCGAGACGGTGCCGTGCATCGCCTTCAGCGAGGTCGGCGAGGCGCTCACCAGCCGATGCACGGTGAAGACGATCGTGCCGTCGGTATGGTTGATCTTGCGCAGGTTGATCCGCGTGTCGGGAATCAGCCGCGGGCCCAGCGCCTGCTGCTTGGCAAGCGCCTTCGCCTGCCCGGCCCGTGACGAGAAATCGTCGAAGTTGAGCGCGTTGGAGGTGACCGCGCCGTCCAGCCTGGTCCGGCCGTCGACCTTGATGACATCGACATGGCCGGCAATGTCCGAACTGCCGATCAGGCCTTTCAGGCCGGTCAACGTCCAGCGCGCGCCGTCGTGCCGCGCATGGGCCTGGAGGCGGACGGGCATGGTGCCGATCAGCCCGGCCTCGATGATCGCGTCGACGAACTTCAGGTCGTCAGCGCGCGTCGCCACGTCCACCGTCATGTGGCGGGTGTCCAGCGGGCTATCCATCGTGCCGGCCGCGCTCAGCGTCAGCGCCCCGCCGTCGATCCGCGCGGCGAAGGGCCAGGGCTTGCCGCCGGCATTCTCGATCGCCGGGCCATGGGCGGAGAGCGTGACCGGCTCGCCCCGCACGGTCCCGGTGCCGGCCAGGGTGATTCCCCGGGCGGGATCCGCCGCGACCTTCAGCGAAAAGGCGCGATCCTGGAAGGCATCGCGATAGACGAGCGTGCTGTCGGCAATGCGCAAGCCGCGCAGGGTCACGCCGCCGCCCCGGCTAGCGGGCTTTCGGCGATCATCGTCGCTGCGCCAGCTCTCGCGGCGGTCGGCATCGCGCACCAGCACGACACGCGCGCCCTGCACGGCGATCGTGCCGGGGCGAAAATGCCCGATCAGCAGTGGCAGCACGGGGAAGCGCACCGTGGCGCTCTCGACGCGGACGAGATCGCCGGTCCCGGCCCATGCGGCCTGCGGGATCCGCAGGTCGTGCAGCGTGACGGTCGGCGAAAGCGAAAAGGCATCCTGCCGCTCGACCGATCCGATCGTCACCGGCCGCCCGAACCGGGTGCTCAGCCGGGATTCGATCGTCGATTTGAACAGCCCCCATGGCATCATCGCCAGCGCGATCAGCAGGGCGACCAGCAACGCAACCACGCCACCCGCGGCGACATGGAATCGCCGGTCGGCGAGGACGGTACGGAGTTTCATCGGAGGCAAGGACGAACCGGCGCCGGATTTCGTTCCGCGTTCGATCGAGTCCCGGAAAAGAGGAAGCTCATTTCATCCGGGCGGCCGCCGGGCGTCACGCCGCCGGCGGCGGTCCGTCGTCATCGTCGTCGCGGGCCGGGCGCCGTCGGCGTGCGGGTCCGCGGGCCGGCAGCGGCACCGGGCGCAGCGGCGCCCGGTCGAGTCGCGCCAGCGAAGCCCATCGCGTTGGCAGCACCTCGCGCTCGACCAGTGCCAGCAGCGCTGCCTCGGTCGGTTCTGCCGCGCAGGAAAGCGCGACGCCGTCCAGCCCCGCAAACTGCGCGGCGCTCGCCGGCGAGATGCACCAGATCCGTCCGCGCCACCCGTTTCGCTCGATGATCCGGCGCACTGCGCGGGCGCCGACGCAGGAATGGACCATGATCCCGCCGACCCCGGTCGAAAAGGCCGTGTCGCCGATCTCGGAGCCGTCCAGCGCGACCGATTCGTACACCGCGAGATGATCCACGCTAAGGCCCAGGCCCGACAGCGTCCGGCTCAGCCTGGGCGAGGTCCGGCGCGCGCAATATTCGACGATCCTGCCGCCGGGCGGAAGGATATGGGCGAGCAGCCCGGACAGGATCTGTTCGTCGCCGCCGGTCGAGGTGATGTTCGCATAGCCAGCCCCCTGCGCGGCGCGCGCGGTCGCCTCCGATGCGGCGAACACCGGCACCGTGTCGTTCACCGCGGGGCGCCGGTGATGGCGGACGGCGTGGGCGCTGGTGAAGACGATCGCGTCCGGCCGGCCGTCGACCGGAGCGTGGTCGATCGCGCGGGTGGTGAGGACCGGCACCACGACCGAGCCATAGCCCCTTTGCCTGAGCCGGCGTGCGGTCGCGAGATTGTCGGGCGCGGCGCGCGTTATCCAGACCGGCATGAGCTGCCCTCCATCCCGGCCGGCGCGACCCGCATGATCCGCAGCATATGATCCCGGCCCTGGCGGTCCGGCCATGCGATCCGGTCGCCGATGGTGAGGCCGATCAGGCCTGCCGCGACGGGCGTGAGGATCGAGATGCGCCCGCGCGCGACGTCCGCCTCGCTGGGATAGACCAGCTGCACGGTGCGCCGCAGCCCGCTGCTTTCGTCGAGATACTCGACCTCGGCATGCATGGTGACCGTGGCGGGCGGGAGTGCGTCCGCCTCGTGCAGGATGGCGCGATCCAGCTCGGCGAGCAAAAGCGCCGACACGTCGGGGTTGAGATGCTCATGGTCGAGCGCGAGCATTTCCAGGCGGCTGCATTCGGACGCAAGCAAATGGGGCACGGGTGCCGCCGGGGGCGTGGCGAAGGCTTGGGAAGTCACGACTGTCCATCCGTTGAAAATCAGGGCCGCCGGGGTCGGCAGCGCTGCGGTTTCGATCATGGTGGAGGCCCGGGCACCGGCGGCAAGGCCGCACGGAACCCGGGCTAGCCGCGTGCGGCGAGCTGGCCCGAATGGTCGCGGAAGCGATGATGGTGCGCAGGGCAGATCATGGCGGCAGGATGGGACGAGAGTCCCGCTGTGTCAAACGCGCGCCCGAAACAGGGGCCGGGAAAGCGGCGCTGCTGGCGGCGACGCAGTGGAGACGGCGGTTGGGGAGGGTTGCGTGGCATGTCAGCGCCGGACGGACGACCGGCAGGTGGATGCGTTCCAGAAGCGGGCGTGGTCGGGGGCCTTCCCGGCCTGGCGTCAAAGGCAGCCGGCCTCCGACAGCGTGGCGCTCGCGTGCTCGATCGTGCCGCCGGGCCCGCGTGTCCACTCGATCGTCGCTTGTTCGTTGCAGGGGATGCCGCGAATCCGCCGTTCCGCATGCCTGCCAGTGCGGTCGATCGTGAATCGGTTGGTGTCCAGCCACCCGAGCAGGCTGGATTCGGGCACGCCACGGCTGAAGGCGCGGCGGAACAGCAGCGCCGAAGCCGGGTCGTTCCATGTTGCGTCGCGCAGCAGTGCCGGCCTGCCTTCGGCGCGCGTCGCAGGGCCCGACGCTCTGGAGACCGCCAGGGCCAGGGCGATCCCGCCCCAGTTCGCCGCAGCGAGGCCGGCAAGCGCGGCACCGCCCAGCGCGATCCACCAGTGGCCGTGGCTCCTGCGGGTCTTCGTCATGTCCGGCAGCGTAGCACCGGATGGCTCGCCGGCAAAGAAAAGGGCGCCCGGATCGCTCCGGACGCCCCCCTCTCGTAGTTCGTCTCGATCGCTCAGTACGAATAATACATGTCGTACTCGACCGGGCTCGGGGTCATTTCCCAGCGTGCCACGTCTTCCATCTTCAGCTCGATGTACGATTCGATCTGGTCGGCGGTGAACACGCCGCCCTTCAGGAGGAATTCGTTGTCGGCGGCCAGGCACTCGAGTGCCTCGCGCAGCGAAGCGCAGACGGTCGGCACTTCGGCGAGCTCGGCCGGCGGCAGGTCGTACAGGTTCTTGTCCATCGCCTCGCCCGGGTGGATGCGGTTCTGGATGCCGTCGAGGCCGGCCATCAGCAGCGCCGCATAAGCGAGGTACGGATTGGCCATCGCGTCGGGGAAGCGCACTTCGACGCGCTTCGCCTTGGCGCCCGTGCCGTACGGGATGCGGCACGATGCCGAGCGGTTGCGCGCCGAATAGGCGAGCAGCACCGGCGCCTCATAGCCCGGGACCAGCCGCTTGTAGCTGTTGGTCGTCGGGTTGGTGAAGGCGTTCACTGCCTTGGCGTGCTTGATGATGCCGCCGATGAAGAACAGGCAGGTCTCCGACAGGCCCGCATAGCCGTTGCCGGCGAAGAGTGGCTTGCCCGCTTCCCAGATGGAAAGGTGGGTGTGCATGCCCGAGCCGTTATCTTCCTTGATCGGCTTCGGCATGAAGGTGACCGTCTTGCCATAGGCCTGCGCGACATTGTGGCAGACATATTTGTAGATCTGCATGCGGTCGGCGGTGGTGGTCAGCGTGCCGAAGGTCAGGCCGAGCTCGTGCTGCGCGGCGGCGACCTCATGGTGGTGCTTGTCGCAGGGCAGGCCCATTTCGAGCATGGTCGAAACCATCTCGCCGCGGATGTCGGTGGCCGAATCGACCGGCGCGACCGGGAAATAGCCACCCTTGGCGCGCGGACGGTGGCCGAGATTGCCGCCCTCATACTCGCGGCCGGTGTTGGTCGGCAGCTCGATGTCGTCGATCTTGTAGTAGCTCGTCGCGTAGCTGTTCTCGAACTGGACGTTGTCGAACATGAAGAACTCGGCTTCCGGGCCGATGAAGATCGTGTCGCCGATGCCGGTGGTCTTGAGATAGGCCTCGGAGCGCTTCGCGGTCGAGCGCGGATCGCGCGCATAGAGCTCGCCGGTCGAGGGCTCGACGATGTCGCACACCAGGATCAGCATCGGCGTCGCCGAGAAGGGATCGGTCCATACCGCGTCCAGGTCCGGCTTCAGGATCATGTCGGACTCGTTGATCGCCTTCCAGCCCGCGATCGAGGAGCCGTCGAACATGAAGCCGTCGGTCAGTTCGTCCTCGCCGACGACGGACGAAACCATCGTCAGATGCTGCCACTTGCCCTTGGGATCGGTGAACCGCAGATCGACCCACTCGATCTCCTGGTCCTTGATCATCTTCAGGACGTCGTTAACCGAATTTGCCATTTTGCCCCATGCCCTTTCGTTTTCGATAGTAAGCCCGATAGAATCGGGAATCATGTTGTCACCCGGACGCTTACGCTGTCACAATATGCTGCGCTGCGTCAAATAGCGTCTTCGTTCCGTTCGCCGGTGCGGATGCGCAGCGCGGTCTCCACCGGGATCACGAAAATCTTCCCGTCGCCGATTCGCCCGGTCTGCGCGGCGGCGGCGATCGCCTCCACCACGCGTTCGGCGAGCGCGTCCTCGACCACGACTTCCAGCTTCACCTTGGGCAGGAAATCCACGACATATTCCGCGCCGCGGTACAGCTCCGTATGGCCCTTCTGGCGGCCGAAGCCCTTGGCCTCGGTCACCGTGATGCCGGATACGCCCACTTCGTGAAGCGCCTCCTTCACCTCGTCCAGTTTGAACGGCTTGATGATAGCCTCGATCTTCTTCACTTTGGTACGCCCCCGGGAAAATTGGTTGGCCAGTCTGAGCCGAACGTCTCTGCCTGTCGGCACGCCTTACAACAAGCGTGCCAGCTGCGCGAGCGGCCAGACGCCCCGGTAAAGCGCCCGGGCGCGGGTTAACGCATGCCTAACGCCCGTGCAGGCGGGCAGGGGCTGCCCTATTTTGCGGCAGTGTCGCCGGTGCTGCGGCAGCCGCCGCCCGTCGGCCGCTGCGTGCGGGGCTGCCCGCGGGCTTGCTGCGCGCGCGTGGAGCGGATAAAAGCCGATCCGGGTCAGCAGTCCACCCAGGCGTCACCGCCCCGCAAGGGGAGCTAAACCTGCCATATCGTTTTCGGGCTACACCCTGTTTTCCGTGCCCCGTCGCAAGTCGGTGACCTCGACATCCCCAAGGATCGGCACCTGGAGGATAGGTATGTCCAGAGAAGCGATTTCATTCGAGACCCATGATATTTCCGCGCTGGCCAGGTCGCTGCGCGGGCAGCTCGCGGGGCGGGCGACGGCGCCGGGCCATGTCGAGATGCTCAACATGCTCGCCCGCGCCGCCGGGCATCGCAATTTCCAGCATCTCCGGGCCCAGGCCGGCGCCCGCAACGGCCTTGCGGCCGCGGCGGTCCCGGCGGAAAGCGTGGATCACATCCTGGTCGAGCGGACCGCGCGCCACTTCGACCGGGCGGGGCGGCTGATTCGCTGGCCGTCCCGGGCCAGCCAGCAGGCCCTGTGCCTGTGGGCGCTCTGGGCGCGGCTGCCGCAGCGGCGGATCCTGTCCGAGCGGGCGGTCAACGATCTGCTCAAGGCGCAGCACCTGTTCGGCGACCATGCGATCCTGCGGCGGAGCCTGTGCGATCGCGCGCTGCTCTCGCGCACGATCGACGGCACCGAATATCGCCGTGTCGAGCGTCCCCCCACCGCGGAGGCCGCCGCGCTGATCCGCCATCTGAAGCCCCGGCTGGGCTGATCCGCGCGGGAGACCGGCACATGGGCAACGCGTCCGGTCGTGCCGTGTGCCCAGGCGGAGAACGCCATCGTGCACCTGCCCCGGGCTGAAATGCGACTGGCCGGCGGCGGCGCGCGCCGCCGCCGGCCTGGGCGCCTAGGCGCCCACGTCGTGCAGCGCGCGGAACGCCTTGTAGAGGTTGCGCGGATCGTGCTGGCCCTTGAACACCGCCGGCGGCTTGCGGTCCATTCCCAGCAGTTCGTACACGGCGGTCATCGCCGCGCGGACTGAATATTCGACCGTGAACACCACGTCCTCGGGCTGCTCGCAGAACTGGCCGGTCGCCGCGAAATTGGCATAGCCCTTCGGGTGCACGTCCGGCCGGTCGCCGCTGGCGCGGGTCAGGAACTGGCTGGTGATGAACGGCATCATGCAGGGCAGGCAGATCGTGCCGGCCAGGATCTCGTCCGCCCGGTCGAGGGCGCCGAGCTGGCCGAGCAGCTCGGTCATCAGCTCGCGGCCGGTGCATTCCGCCATCGGCTTCCCGACAAAGTCGCCCGGCTGGTCGACCGACAGGGCATAGCCCCAGAATACCTGCACATCCTCGGGCTGGCCGATGAAATGCGGCTGGTGCGGTAGCACGATCGACATCAGCCAGGCCGAATCGGTGAAGGTGATCAGCCCGCCCTCGCCGGGCACATTGCCCGTGAAATCGCGGACCAGGTCGAAAAAGGCGGTGTTCCGCAGCGTCGTGGTGAAGGACACCCATTTCGACTGGTCGATGCGGTCGGCGAACGCCGCCGGATTGCCGAGCGCGGGGCGGCCCGCGGCGACCTTCTCCCACAGCGCCCAGGAACCGCCCGCGCGCTTGTCGTTGAGCACCGGCGCACGATCCATCGCGCCGATCGACGAGCCCTCGGTCATCGAGCCCAGCGTGGCGATGACGAGATCGGTCGCCGCCACCGCGATCCGGCCGGTCTCGCCGCCCCGCCGATAGTCGATCGCCTGGGCGACCGTATCGCCGTTGCCATGCCCGGCAAAGGCGATGTCGGTCACGGTCGTGCCCGTCTCGAAGCGCACCCCGCGCTCGTCGAGCCATTTGCGCAGCGGCAGCACGAGCGAATCATACTGGTTGTAATAGGTGCGCATGATCCCGCGCAGCTCGTTGAAGCCGTCGACCATATGGGTGAAGCGCACGAAATAGCGCTTGAGCTCGATCGCGCTGTGCCAGGGCTGGAAGGCGAAGGTCGTGCACCACATGAACCAGAAATTGCTCTTGAAGAAGGCGGGCTCGAAATGCTCGTCGATCCGGCTGGTGCCGAGCAGCGCCTCGGGCTCGATCATCAGCTTCTCGATCGTCAGGATGTCGCGCTCGGACAGGCCGAATTCGGGGGCGTCGATCCGCTGGCCGGCGCGCACCAGGCGGGATTTGGATCCCGTCTTGATGATCTCGTTCCACTCGAAGATCTCCTGGGTGACGGTCTGCTTGCCGTCGAGCGTCGGCACCGAGGAGAACAGGTCATAGGTGCACAGATATTTGCTCTCGAGCATCCGCCCGCCGCGCACCATATAGCCGTGCTCGGGATCGCCCGAGCCGTCCAGGCTGCCGCCGATCCGGTCGAGTTCCTCGTAGATCGTGATGTTGTGGCCCGGCACGTCGCCGTCGCGAATCAGGATTGCCGCTGCGGCGAGCGAGGCGATGCCGCCGCCGACGAGATGGGCCTTGATATGGGTGCGATCGGGCTTGGACATGGGATACTCCTCGTACGGTCGCGCCGCGGGGGAAGCGGCGCGGGGCGGGCCTAGCACCGGCGCCTGGGGCGGTACCTTGGGGAAGACCCGTAGGCCGTGGCGATCCGGGCGCGATCCGCGCGCGGGTAAACGATCCGCCGCTTCGTCCCATGGCGGCACGCCGCGAATTGGGGGCTGGAAAGCTGCGCCGCACTGTTCGAGAGGCGCCGGGATGATGGAACAGCGCGACAGGAAGACGAGCGGGAAGAATCGGGCCCGCAGGAAATGGGCGGCAGGGATCGCGGCGCTGATCGTGGGCGGTACGGCGCTGGGCCTGGCCGGCTTCGGCGCGATCGCGGCCTATACGCCGACGATGAACCACGCCGCGCGCACACCGGTCCGGCCCCGGCCCGCCCGGCCCGCGCCCGTCCCGGTGCCGCCGCCGGCCGCCCCCGCGGCGGCCGATCCCGCCGAGGCCGCCTTCGTCGTCAAGCGCATCCTGCCGATCGACGGGCCGCTGCGGCTTGGGGACTATTACTGGGACGAGGCGGGGGTGCCCGCCGGCCAGGTGGTGATCACGGTCGATCTCGCCGCGCAGACGCTGTCGATCTTTCGCGCCGGTTACGAGATCGGGGCCGCGGCGGTGATCTTCGGCGCGGACCAGACGCCCACCCCGATCGGCGTGTTCCCGATCACCGAGAAGGACGCTGATCACGTCTCCAACCTCTACGACGCGCCGATGCCCTATATGCTGCGGCTGACCAATGACGGCATCTCGATCCATGGCAGCCCGGTCGGCAACGGCTATGTCACCCATGGCTGTATCGGCGTCCCGGTCGCCTTCGCGAAGAAGCTGTTCGAGGCGGTCAGGCTGGGCGACAAGGTCATCCTGACGCGCGGCGAGACGCTCGGGCTGGGCGACGCGATCAAGGCTGCCTGAAACAGTCCCCGCGTCAGAACCAGGTGCGGATGCCGATCACCACGCTGGTGCTCCGGCTGGACTCCCCGGCGAGCCGGGCATAGCGCGCGGTCCCGTCCAGCTTCCGGTCGTGCGAGATGCCGATATAGGGCGCGAATTCGCGCCTGATCTCGTAGCGCAGCCGCAGCCCCAGCTCGGCGTCGGACAGGCCCGCGCCGATCCGGTTCGCCGGCACGTCCTGCGCCGCGAGATTCAGCTCGATACGGGGCTGCAGGACGAGGTGCCGGGTGATGCGCTGGTCGTAATAGCCCTCCGCCCGGGCGAGCAGGTCGCCCCTGTCTGAGAGGAACAGCGCGCCGGTGAGCTCGATCCAGTAGGGCGCGAGCCCCTCGACGCCGAGCGTGGCATAGGTGCGGGCCGGGCCGGGCCGGAAATCCTGGCGGATGCCGGCCTGGAGATTCCAATAGGGATCGATCGCCCGGCTGTAGAGCGCCTGGACCTCGGCGCTGTCGACCCGGCCGCGCCAGCCGCCTTCGCCCTGCGTCTTCACGACGAAGCGGTCGATGTCGCCGCCGATCCAGCCCTCGCCCTCCCAGCGATAGCCGTCGCCGCCCCGGCGCGCCTGGTATTCGGCGAGGTTGAAGAGCAGCTGGCTGAACACCATCCCGCCATGCTCGCCGAGCAGCTTCGCCTGCGCCGCCGCCATCGCCTCGCGGCCGTAATAGCGGTCGGCGATGCGGTCATGCGCGATCGGGGGCGGCGGCGCGGTGCCCGCCGGCTGGTCGGTGCCGGTGGGTGCGGCGCTGTCCCCGGCCTGCGCCGCCGGCTCCGGCATGGCATGGTCCTCCTCGCCCGGCGCGCTTGCCGGCCCGGCCGCGGGCATCGCCATGCCGGGCATCGCCGCCGTCGCGGGCATGGCATGGCCGGCATGGGCAGCGCCCGCGTCCGGCGCCGCGCCGGCTGGCGCGGCCGCCCGGCGCGCCGGGGCACGGCGGCGCGGGGCGGGGAGGGCGGGCTTGGGTTTCGCCGCCGGCTTCGGCGTGGCGGCGGGAGCCATGCCGGGCATGGCCATGGTGTGCGGCATGGCCTGCTGCAGGGCCGGCGCCGTCGACTGCGCCCGCGCGGGCATGGCGGGCAGGGCGGTGGCCGGGATCGCCGCCGCGGCCAGCAGGAGCAGCTTCATGCGGCCACTCCCGCGAACGGCCGCACTTCGACGACGCGCATCATCCCGGCATGCATGTGGTAGAAGAAATGGCAGTGGAACGCCCAGTCGCCCGGAATGGCGGTCACGTCCCAGCTCACCTTGCCGCCCGGCATCACGTTCACCGTGTGCTTGCGCGGGCTGTGATCGCCATGGCCGGTCACCAGCTCGAAGAAATGGCCGTGCAGATGGATCGGATGGTTCATCATCGTGTCGTTGACCAGCGTCACCCGCACCCGCTCGCCCGCGCGCATCGGGATCGGATCCTTCGCCTCGGACAGGGTCTGCCCGTCGAGCGACCACATATAGCGTTCCATGTTGCCGGTGAGGTGGACCTCGATCGTCCGGCCGGGCGCGCGCCCGTCCGGATTGCGCTCGAGCGCGACGAGATCGCGATAGACCAGCACCTTGTGCCCCGCGTCCTCCAGCCCCTGGCCCGGCTCGCCGGTGCGGTCGACCGGCATCGGCGCGATCGTCTGGACGCCGGGCCCGAGCCTGACCCCGGGGGCATTGGCCGGATCGCGCATCTTCATGCTCATCGCGCCCGCTGCTCCGCCGCCGGCCGCGCCATGGTCCATGCCCGCCATGCCCGCCATGCCGCCATCGGGCGCGCTCAGGTCGATCACGCCGCCGCCGGCCCCGCCCATGCCGGTCATGTCCATCCCCATGTCCTTCATCGTCGCGACTGGCCGGCGCCGCAGCGGCGGCACCGCGGCGGCCATGCCCGCGCGCGGCGCCAGCGTCGCCCGCGCCATGCCGGAGCGGTCGATCGCCTCCCCGACGATGGTGTAGGCGCGGTCCTCGGCCGGGGTCACGATCACGTCATAGGTCTCGGCGACGGTCATCTGGATCTCGTCGACCGCGATCGGGCGCACCGGCTGGCCGTCGGCGGCGACCACCGTCATGCTCAGGCCGGGGATGCGGACGTTGAGGATCGTCATCGCCGAGGCGTTGATGAACCGCAGCCGCACCCGCTCGCCCGGGCGGAACAGCGCCGTCCAGTTGTCGCGCGGCCCATGGCCGTTGACGAGATAGCGATAGGTCGCGCCGGTCACGTCGGAGATGTCGGTCGGGTCCATGCGCATCCCGCCCCAGCGGAGCCGGTCGGCGAGCGGCTGGTCCTCGCCGCGCAGCAGCCCGGCCAGCGTCTGGGGCTGCCGGTTGAAATAGCCCGGCTGCTTCTTCAGCTTGGTGAAGATCGCATGCGGATGCATCGCGCTGTGATCGGAGAACAGGATCACATGCTCGCGGTCGGCCTGGATCGGGTCCGCGCCCGCCGGATCGATCACGATCGGGCCGTAATGGCCGAGCTGTTCCTGCAGGCCCGAATGGCTGTGATACCAATAGGTGCCCGACTGGACGATCGGGAATTCATAGGTGAAGGTCGATCGCGGCCCGATGCCGGGAAAGGAAACCCCGGGCACGCCGTCCATCTGGGTCGGCACGAGTAGGCCGTGCCAGTGGAGCGAGGTCTCCTCGTCGAGCTCGTTGACGATATGGAGGCGCGCCGTCTGCCCCTCGCGCAGCCGCAACAGGGGGGCGGGGACGGTGCCGTTGATGCCGATCGCATGGCTCGTCCGGCCGTCGACCGTCAGCATCTGGTGCGCGACCGTCAGGGTGATGTCGTCGCCCGACACGGTCGGCAGGGGCGCCACGATCCCCGCCGATACCGGCTGCGCCCAGGCCGGGAACCAGGGCGCCAGCCCCAGCCCGACGCCGCCCAGGGCGGCGCCGCGCAAGAGCGATCGGCGATCCAGGGGCGAAGCGGAAAGGGGGCGCATGCGGGAAATGTCCTGATCGGCGATGATGCCCTGAATACGCGGGCGTCGCGTCAATCCCTCAGATCTTCGGTCAGCCGGGCCCGCGCGCGGTAGAGCCGGGTCTCCACCGCCTTTTCGCTGACGCCCAGCACCTGCGCCGCCTCGGCCTGGGACAGGCCTTCGATCGTGCGCAGCACCAGCGCATCGCGCAGCCGCGCCGGCAGGGCGGCGATCGCGCGCATCGTGCGCTGCAGTTCCCCGGCATCGGCCAGCTGCGTCTCGGGCGATGCGCGGGTATCGGCGATCCCGTCCGCCGCATCGATCGGCAGCGCGAAGGAGAAGAGCCGCCGCACCGCGCGCCGCCGCGCCCAGTCATGGCATTTGTTGATGGCGATCCGCGCGATCCAGAGGCGGAACGGGCGCGTGCCGTCATAGCGGGCGAGCGCGGCGAAGGCCGCCGCGAAGCAGGCCTGGGTCACGTCGAGCGCTGCGTCGGCATCGCCGATCTGGCCGCGCACGAGGCGGTAGACCGGATCGCGATGGCGCTGCATCAGCGCGCCATAGGCCGCCTGCCGCCCGGCCAGCGCCAGCGCGGCCAATTCGCCGTCCGAGCAGCCGGCCAGGTCGAGGCTCATTTTTCCTGGGCCGTCAGCGCCTTGACTACGGCCTGGTCGAACCGCGCGGCCTGGTCGGGGCGGAGGACGCCGCGCATCGCGAAGATATGCTCGAGCGTCTCCTTCTGGAGCTGCCCCATCGCCTGGTGCGAGCGGTCGACGGCGGCCTGCACGCCCGGGCCATAGCCATGCTCGGCCTCGATCGCCGCCGCCAGCCGGGCATTGTCGGCGCGCAGGTCGAGCTCCAGCGCGCGCTTGCGGATCGCGAAGCGCGCCTCGATCGCATCGATCCGCGCCTGCTGGCCGGCATCGAGGTCGAGCTGGTCGTGCAGCAGCCCGTGGAGTTCGGTCTCGACCGGCTTCTGGTGCGCGACCAGCGCGCGCCCGGCCACGACGCCGGCGATCGCCGCCGCAAAGGCGATCGCGGCGATCAGCAGGAGCCGGCGCCAATCGCTCATTCGCCCGCGCCCAGCAGGGTGGACGGCGCGAGCGCGGGGGCCGCTCCGAAGGGTGCGGCGCTCGCGATGGGCGCCGGCGCGGCGGGCAGCAGGGATCCGGCGACCCCGATCGCCAGCGCGGCGGCCGCCGTCACGCCGAAGAAGCTGCCGGGCAGGGGGCGGGGCGTCGCGCCGCGGCGCGCGATCCCGTCCAGCACCGCGCAGTCGATCGCTGCGAGGCCCGGGGGCACCGGCATGGCGCGCAGGCGCCCAAGGGCAGCCTCGATATCGGTCATCACTTTCTCTCCACGGCTTCGGCAATCACTACGCGGCCCGGGCGCCGATCCCTCAGATGGGCGCCCGGCGGGCCGCTGAGGGGCAGCCCCGTCCGCTGCGTATAGCCCGATATGGATCGAAAGGAGATCATCATGCATCCTTCCCGTCTCGCGGGCTTCGCGGCCCTCGCGATGCTCGCCGCGCCGGCCATGGCGCATCCCAGGCTGCTGGCCGCCACCCCGACCGACGGGGCGACCGCATCGGGGGTCACCCAGGCGTCGCTCGGCTTCAGCGAGCCGCTGGTCGCGGCCCTGTCCGGCATCGATCTCGCGATGACGGGCATGCCCGGCATGGCGCATCACGCGCCGGCGAAGATCACGGGCTTCAGCACCGCGGTGGCGGCGGACGGCAAGACGCTGGTCGCGACCTTCCCGCGCGCGCTGCCCGCCGGCACCTACCGCCTCGACTGGCACGCCGTCGCCGCCGACACCCACCGCGTCACCGGATCGCTGACCTTCACCGTACGCTAGGCGGCGTGGAGGGGACTCATCGCACCGGGGCCGGCGCGCGGTGCGCGTCAGGCATGGGGCCAGACATCCACCCCGGCCTCGCCGGCCTCGGCGCTGCGTCTGCGCTCGATGGCAGGTATTCGGAAGAATTCCGTCTTCCCACCGCGTTCTTCATGGAAAACATGCGGCTTCTGCGCGCGTCGCACACAATATCCCTCGTCGAGCAAGATCTTAAACCTTGGTATGTCTGGGATGCCCAGAAGAGATGACGATATTTCCCGAGATCGGCTGTGAGAACCATGGACGAAATTCTCCGTCGATCCGGAGGCGTGGCACTCATCTAGCCTCGCTTCCGACAAAATACATTGCCGTATCGTCAATCGATGAAGGGAAAAGAAATGAAGGTCATCAAGAATAGCATTTTGTCAAAATCGGCATTCTCTGCTGAGATTGATGTTCCGATTGAGAAAATCGATATCGCCGACTGGCTGTTCAACCTGCCGGAGGCGGAATATCAGCGCTGCTGCCCACCCGACCACATCGCTTGCGGCAATACGGTCACCGACGATGGCCGGCGCATGATGATAAATGTCGAGATGATCGGCACCGGCCTGGTCGTCCAGCATTATATCGCGGAAGAAGCCACCGCCACCTACTGCCGCATGAACTCGATTTCGGACGTCTTCACGTCAGCCGGACGGACGCAGGTCAATGTGATCTGGGAGCTTGCTGCCGAGGGAATCGAAGGCGGTCGTACCCGCTACACGAACAGCGTCACGGCGTACCCGACCGATGCCTTCATGGAATTCATTGCCGCCCACGGGATTTCTTATGAGGACGCCGCCGCGGCGCGTCAGGCCGCGGGCGGTGATCACAACCACCGCGAAACGCCGCTTTTCGCCGCCAGCATCGCCCGTCGGGCACTGGCGAACGATCGGCAGGCCTGAAGCGATCAGTCCTGCATAATCGGCATCGGTCATCCTCCTGCTCCGGAGCGCCGAAAGGCGACTCCGCACCTAAGCGGGAGGATGGCTACCTCAATTACGCAACGCCACCGTAACTTGATCCGTTGGCTGTCTGGCTCCTGATTTTGAATCCGATGGTGAGGCGGGCACAATGGGCTCATCAGTATCTAGAGGCAGTCTGCTCGCTGCAATCCGGAGCGAGCATATAATGAAGGAGCGAAAGGGGCGGGCATTTTGATCCCGTTTATGATGAAAATGCGGTTGCTCGGGATTGTAAAAATATCAGATGGGATCTGGCATGGTCTAATATGTGGGCGGTCGATCATGATCGGTCAGGCGTCAGAGATCTTTTGTCTGTGCAGCGGATCGCATATTTAGAAAATATGGAATTCCAGATTCTGTGTACGGCGGAAATATGGTTGGGTCACTGGGGCGTGGGAATTTTGGCGGATCAGTCTGGGGATGCAGATCGAGAGGTCGCGATGCGCAATAGGATATTGCATATATCGTTCAAGCTATCTGTTATTGTTAGCTTTGTATTATCATTAATTGCTCTATACGTAAAAATATATTTTTGGGGAGGAGAAGTGTATTCTCCATTTTACGTAAAAATAGCTAATTGGTTTGTAATATTAGCGGCGCCTGCTTCATTGTATTTCCGCAAGTTTTCTTGTATATTGGCTAAAGGGATAATTATACTTCAAATATCAATTATGGTTTACGCGTCTATCAATTGATGTCCGCGCCGGCTCGCGGTGACGTCGCGTAATTGAGGTAGCCACCCTCCGACCTAATACGAAGTCATCTCTGGCGAGAGCTTCAAGGAAGGAGGGTGACCGATGACGATGTATGCGGGACTGGATGTCTCTGACAAGGTAACTCACATTTGCGTGGTGGATGGAGAGGGCGTGTTGCTTCGCCGCGATGTGGTGGCGAGTGACCCCGATGCGCTGGCGAAGTGGTTCAAGCGGCACTGCCCTGGCGTTGTGCGTGTCGTGCTGGAGACAGGACCGCTCTCGACCTTTCTGTATCATGGCATGACCGAGCGCGGATGCCCGGTGACATGCATCTGCGCCCGTCATGCGAAGCGAGCCTTGTCAGCGCGCGTGCACAAGTCCGATGTGAACGATGCCGAGAGCCTGGCCCAACTCGCCCGCACCGGCTGGTTCAAGGCTGTCCATATGAAGGCGGGCGCAACGCACATCGACCGGGCGGCGCTGAAGATACGCGAGCAGCTGGTCACCGCGCGCAACGCCATGGCAAACCAGCTCCGCGGCATGCTCAAGCTGTTCGGCCTGCGCATGGGCAACGTCACCACACCAGGCAAGCGGCGCGAACGGCTCGATGCGCTGTTCACCCAGCGCCCCGACCTGCGCTGTGTCTTCGCCAGCCTGATCGAGAGCATCGAGGCACTCGACGGACAGATCGCACGCTCGGGCAGGCTGCTGGCGGCGCGTGCCGAAGCCGACCCTGTCTGCCAACGCCTGATGAGCGCGCCCGGTGTCGGCCCGATCACGGCGCTGACCTTCAGATCGAGTATCGAGGATCCCGGACGCTTTAGCCGCAGCAGCGATGCCGGTGCCTATGCCGGCCTTGTGCCCCGGCGATCGCAATCGGGCGAGCGGGATTATATGGGGCACATCTCGAAGGGCGGCGACGCCATGCTGCGCTCGGCGCTCTACGAGGCCGCCAACAGCGTGATGGTACGCCTCAAGCGGCGTTGCGCACTGCAGGACTGGGGTCGCAAGCTCGCCGAGACCAAGGGTCCCAAACGCGCAAAGGTCGCGGTCGCCAGGAAGCTCGCCGCACTGCTCCACCGCCTTTGGCAATCGGATATCGACTTCTGCTGGGACTGATCGACAGCAGAGGAGCGACCCGAACGCCAAAAACCGGACGATCTCGCTTGAACTGTAGCGGCACCAACCGCGTCGGTGACACAGAGACGCCCAACTACAAACGCCTGACCGCGATCATGAAGGCTGACGCATCCAAGGCTCTTAAGCCAGCATCATACCTCGAAGACAACCATTGGCGATCGGGCAACCAAAGGACCACACATGACCCAATCAATTAGACAACAGTTTACTAATTAGCCGCATTCAGCTTCAAGTCGCGTCACTTTCGCGCGAGGGGTGTCCGGCTTGTCGCGTCCGGATGTGGTGAGCCTCTCTCAGATGGTAAAGGGTAACCGTAATCCCCTAAGTCGGCCTCCCCGGCTCCGCCCTCAGCGAAACCTTGGTGGAAGTTCTGGTGATGACAAAAATAGAAGTCAACTTGTCCTCGGAGTATGGGATCATGTTTCTACATGACTCCAAGGTGAGGCCAGATTTTCCGGTTGATGCTGGAAGCGAACCAGTAATGTATACGTCGACGTGTCTGGTATTCAGTGTCTTAATCTATGTCGATGGTGATGCCAGGATCGTGCTATGTGACCGTGCTGTCGATAGCTCCCGGAAAGAATATTTTTCCGGGGAGATTGAGTGCTCTAGTAAGTCCCTCTCGCTTTGCGATCCGAATGGCTTCGCCTTTGCGTCTGTGCCGCTACAAGATGCCTTTGCGCGCGTTTCGCTGCGGATGTCCGAGGAGAGAAATCCCGACATCGTGGAGTGCGTGGTTGAAAACATGAAGACTTTTTAGGCCCCGCTGCCAGCCGGCGCTATGGTTGCTGGTGCACCGCGGCCCAGGGCGGCAGGTCGTTCGCACACGCCTTTCCGGTCAGGTGCGCATATCGCCGAACGCGTTACGCGCTACGATGCGGGTGAGCGCTGAAGCGGGATCTCGCGCTTGCCCATTTCATGGACGACCGCCTTGAGGAGCGGCGAAGGGGCTTCCCGTTCCTCGGCCGAAGCAGTCTCCCAGGTGTCCATCAACTCGTCGTCGGTCATATTTGCGGCATCGGCGGCAAATGCCTGCGTCTCGGGATCGTGCATGATGTCATTCCCCAGGGATGATTGCGCCCCCATGCTATCTGTCCGGGGCAGGCGGTAGCAAGCTCGGATGGGGGCGAGCCGCGCAGTGGCCGGCCGCTCGTCCGGGACTGTCGGATCGCGGCAAGGCTTCGCGCCCCTGTCAAAACATTGTACAGAAATCTGTACAGCGTTCGAGAATGTCAGCAAAGTGCCTGACATTTTATTGCAGGTGCGAAGGGCAGAGCCCCGTCCGCGGCGCTCTTGCCGATGCCCGGGCGACCGCGGGCCCCCGCGCTGGCCTTGTCGCCACTTCGTGGCGGCCAGCGCAGGCGCGCGTGTCGATTCAACCTGTCGCTGCACCCGGCTACTCGGGTCGTCATGCGCATCCTGCCACCCCGCCGTCATCCCGATCTCGCCGGCAGGGCCGCAGGCGCGAAAACCTCGCGCAGCGCGCGCACGTCATCCGCCGACGGCCAGGCGCATCCGCCGTGCCGCGCGCCACGCAACCGATCGCCGGGCAGTGCGCCCGGCGCGGCGTTCAGGCATAGGGCGGCTGGTGCAGGCCCTTGGGGCTGGTCGTAAAGATCTCGCAGCCATCCTCGGTGATCCCGATCGAATGCTCGAACTGCGCCGAGAGCGAGCGGTCGCGCGTCACTGCCGTCCAGCCATCGTCGAGCAGCTTCACGTCGGGGCGGCCGATATTGATCATCGGCTCGATCGTGAAGATCATGCCGGGGCGCAGCTCTGGCCCGGTGCCGGGCTTGCCCACATGCACCACCTCGGGCGCGTCATGGAACAGCTGGCCCACGCCATGCCCGCAGAAATCGCGGACCACGCCGTAGCGATGCTTCTCGGCATGGACCTGGATGGCATGCGCGACGTCGCCCATATGCTTGCCCGGCCGGGCCTGCTCGATGCCGAGCATCAGGCATTCATAGGTCACGTCGACCAGCCGCTTCGCCTTGATCGGCACGTCGCCGATCAGGTACATCCGGCTGGAATCGCCGTGCCAGCCGTCGAGGATCGGGGTAACGTCGACATTCACGATGTCGCCCGCCTTCAGCGTCTTCTCGCTCGGGATGCCGTGGCACACGACATGGTTGATCGAGATGCAGCTCGAATGGGTATAGCCGCGATAGCCCAGCGTCGCCGGGACGCCGCCGCGGTCGACGATGAACTGGCGGATCATGTCGTCGATCTCGCCGGTCGATACGCCCGGCACCATGTGCGGGACGACCATGTCGAGCGTCTCCGCGGCGAGGCGGCCGGCCTTGTGCATCCCGTCGAACGCTTCGCGCCCGTGGAGCTTGATCGCGCCGGTGCGGCCGGCGGGCGCGTCCGGGGTGACGGTTACATAGTCTGTCATGCGACAGGATATAGCGACAACGGACGGGCTTTGCGAGGGCGGCAATACAGGTCTATGCGCGTTCCCATGAGCGAGCGGATCTGGACGGCAGCATTGGTGGTGATCGGCGACGAGATTCTCTCGGGCCGCACGCAGGACAAGAATGTCGCCCAGCTCGCGACCTGGCTGAACGTGCAGGGCATCCGCCTCGCCGAGGTGCGCGTGGTGCCGGACGTGACCGCGGCGATCGTCGAGGCGGTCAACGCGCTGCGCGTGCGTAACGATTATCTCTTCACCACCGGCGGCATCGGCCCGACGCACGACGACATCACCGTCGATGCGATCGCCGCGGCGCTCGGCGTCAGCGTCGTCCACCATCCCAAGGCCGTGGCGGTGCTGGAGCGCTATTACGAGGCGCGCGGCGGCCTTACCGAGGCGCGCAAGCGCATGGCGCGCGTGCCCGAGGGGGCCGACCTGATCGAGAACCGCATGTCTGGCGCGCCCGGCATCCACATCGGCAATATCTTCGTCATGGCCGGCGTGCCGCATATCACCGCGGGCATGCTCGATGCGCTGACCGGCACGCTGGAGGGCGGCCGGCCGGTCCTCTCGCGCACGATCGGCTGCTGGGTGGCGGAAAGCGAGGTCGCGATCCTGCTCGGCGAGGTCGAGCGCGCCCATGCCGGCGTCGCGATCGGCAGCTATCCCTTTTTCCGCGAGGGGCGCACCGGCGCCAATTTCGTCGTCCGCGCGACTGACCCTGCCGTGCTCGATGCGTGCGTCGCCGATCTCATCGCCCGGCTGGAGGCTGACGGGCGGACGGTTTTCCCGGACGGGATCTAGCCCTGCTGCTCCGCGGCGGGGGCGGGGCCATTGCCGGGCAGGTCGATCGCGACGAGCTTCCACCCGAACAGCCCGCGCCGCTCGAAGGTGAAGCCGGTCGGGCGGCCGGGCCGGTCTGCGCGCCGCACGCGCACCAGGAAATGGTCGAGCCCGACATAGCGATAGTCATAGCTGATGGCCGGGCGGGCCGGGCTGGCCGGCGCCGTTGGGGCAGCGTCGCCGCCGTCGCCGTCGCCGAGCCGGACCAGCGTCGCTATCCCCTCGGGCGTCACGAGCCGGTCGACCGCCCGGTCGGCGATCGCCGGCGCGAGCAGCGCGCCGAGGCCCGCCAGGGCCGTCCCGCTGATCCGCGGGTCGGTCCGGGCGCGTGCCGCCATCGCGTCGGCAAGCTGTGGCTTGAGCGCGTCGCGCACCGCTGGAAAGTCGACCGCCCGCTCCAGCCGCGCGGCGTCGCCGCTCTTCGCCGCGGCGACGAAGCCGCGCACCGCGAGCAGCGGGGAGGCGAGATAGGCTCCCGCCACGGCCGCCAGGATGGCCGCCGCGCCGATGCCGAGGCGCTTGTTCATCGGTCCTCCGTCCCTTGCGGTCCCGTGGTGTCACGCACCATCCAACTGTGATTCTCCACGATGATCGCCTCCACCGGCGTGCCGTCCTCGTCGCGGGAGGGCTTGAAGCGGAAGCGCTGCTCGATCAGCCGGCAGGTGGTCGCGTCGAGCTCGGCGTTGCCGCTCGATCCGGTCACCCTGCAGTCGGTGGCCCGGCCGTCGGTCGTCACGGTATAGCGCACCGCGACGGTCCCCTGGATCAACGCGTCCCGGGCCGCGCGCGGATAGTCCGAATTCTTGATGCGGCCCTTGATCTGGCGCGGCGGAATGTCGGTGCCGCCATCGCCGTCACCATCGCCTGCGCCGCCGCTGCCCGTGCCATTGCCCTGTCCGCCGGCCCCGCTGCCGGGCCCCGGTCGATCGCTCGCGCCGGCACTCGGATCGGCCCCGGTCCCCGCGGTCGGCGCCACCACGATCGGCGGCGGCGTGATCGGCGGCACGATCGCTGGCGGCGCGACTGCCTCGGTCGCCCTGGATCGCAGGTTGGGCGGCGCCGCCGCGCCCTCGGCCTTCGCGCTCTTCACCGGACGGGGCACCGGCTTCTCGGGGGGCGGGGGCTTGGGCAGTACGCTGAACAGCGCCAGCCTGCCGTCCGCGACCCCCGACATGTGCACGGCGAGCCCCGTGACCAGCGCATAGACCAGCAGCCCCTGCAGCGCGACGGCGGCGATCGCGGCCTTGATCCGGTCGCCGGGCTTCTGCTGCAGGGTCTTCATGACGGTCGATCGGGATTCCATGCAAGGTCGGGGACCTCAAGCATGGATGGGATGAACCTGTGCTGGCCGGCCCTTGTCGCCCGGGCGGCGCGGCGAAGTGCCGGGATCAGTGCCGGGCGATGTCGTCGCGCCAGTCGCTGTAGAATTTCAGCAGCGCCTCGGTATCGCCGGTCAGCCGGTCGAGCTTCGCCAGCCAGGTGGCGTTGTCGCGGCGGAGCGCTTCCGGGTTCTTGCTGCGGGCCAGCGTGGATCGATACAGCAGCGAGAGATTATAGTCGGCGGTCGCCAGGCCCCAGTCGGTGCAGATGCGCGACCGGCTCGGCGATACCGCGCCCGTGCACGGGAAGGTCATCACCAGCGTCGCCGCCCGCGGGTCCGGCAGGCCGCTGTCGCGCGACCGGTCGACCGGCGCGGCCTCCTCCCCGTGCTGTTTCGGCGCGGAGATCAGCGTGCTCATCCAGGCAGCAACCCCGCTTCCCGCCTGGCTCACTGCCTCCCGGGGCGTCTTCGGCGCGTCGCTCTCCGACATGTTGCCCGGTCCGTCGCCCGGGGTGGCGGCGGGGCTGGCGAACATCCATGAGGCGAGGGCGATGGAAAGCAGGATCAGCCCGCCCAGGCCGCCCAGCCCGAGCAGCACGGTCGTCGAGGCGCGCGCGCGGCGCGGGGTCAGCGGGCAGCGGCTCTCGCGGCAGCGGACCAGCGAGGGCCGGCTGATGTCGCGCGCGCAGACGGTGCATTTCGACCTGGACATGGCCCGATCCTGCCGGAACAGGGTTAATATTTCGCAAGCCATGAAGCTGTGGGAGAGCCAGCGGCGGGTGCTGGAGCGGGTGAAGGGAATCATTCGTTACCGCCGTTTCTCAAGGCTCATGTGTAATGAGTCTTCCGGCGGCGACTTACAGGCCGGTTCCAGACTGACAGCTCTCAGACGCCTAGCCGCCCGCTCGCGTCGCTTCTGGCGGCTCCATCGCGATCACTTGCTCATCCGGCTTCGACCGACGCGCTTGGTATCAGACGACACGGCCAGGGCCCGGTTCACCGATCGAGCGATTATGGACCAGATGGCTCGCTCCGTCTTGGGAGCAGTTCCCGCGCCGCGCATGATCTGATTATGGCAACCCCGTTTCGGTAAGGTCGCCGCGTAGTCCGGCGGGCGTTTAGGCTGGGCGTTCGCGCAGCCTCACCCTCGTGCGACGAAGCAAGGCCACGCCGTGAGCCGATAGGACGTCACCTTCCATATCGCCGAAGATCTTGGTCACTCGGCCAAGCGTTAGGTGTGCCGGCGTTTCGCCATGATTGATGACGATGACGTAGCGACCTCGGCTGCCGTTACGTTCGGCAACTTCCACCCCTGCCGCCGGGACCGGATCCGGTGCGGACAGTCGCGCCTGCACCAACAGCCGCTGCATCAGCGCGTGCTGGCCGCCCGCGTCGAGAATGGCCCCGACATAGGTGATACTGCCCTTGCCGACGCGGTGCGACACGATCGCCGGTCGGCCCGCCAGCCACGGGCCGGTGTCGTAGGTGGCGAGCACGTCTACGTCGCGGGCGGTCGGCTTGAGCACTTCGGCCCAGATCGAGGCAGTGCCTGCGAAGGACGGACCGGTGATGCCGATACGCTCGTCGATCGGATAATAGTTCTCCACGGTCGCGCCCAGCAAATCGACGAGCGGACCCGGCTGGCGCTGGGTCCAGAGCGCGTCGTCGCCGTCCTTCATGCCGCTGCGCGGGCCGAGCACGAGGTGCCCGCCACCGCGTACATAAGCGGCTAGACGATCCGCGGTGGTTCGATCCAGCACGTTAAGCAAGGGCGCGACAACCAGCGCATAGCCCGACAGATCGGCGTCGGTGGTCAGCACGTCGATCGTCCTTCCATCGACCGCGAGCGCGCGATACCAGTCCTTCATCGTCGCAACCGGATCATAGCCGCGACTGTGCTTCTCCTGCTCGACCGCCCAGCGGCTGTCTTGCGCATACAGCATCGCGACCGAGGCGCGCGGGCTCGTTCCGGCCAGCAGCGGCGCGGCTACGGCAAACTCGGCGGCAGTCCTGGCGATCTCGTCATAAATCGGCATCGGCACACCATCCGGCCCGACCAAGGTGCCGTGATATTGCTCCTGCCCGTTGAGTGCGCTGCGCCATTGCCAATACAGGACGGCGTCGCCGCCATGCGCGACCGCCTGCCACGCCAGTTCGCGCACCTGGCCGGGATCGAGCGCGCGGTTGACCGGTGCCCAGTCGACGCGGCCCGGCTGCGCTTCCATCACCCAGAAGTTGCGACGCTTGTAACCGCGCACGAGATCGTGGTGCAGCGCATTGGCCACCCAGTCAGGTCGACCGTTCGGGACGTAGTCGTCCCATGCCGCGATATCGAGGTCGCGGTGGACGCGGTACTGGTCGAAATTGTTGTTCCACGCGGTCGAATTGGTGGTGAGAAACTGGCGCGGATCGGCCGCCGCACGGATGGCGCGTGCCTGATTGCCGACGTAATCCGCCCAAACCGCGCTGACAAAGCGGTGAAAATCGAGGATCAGCGCCGGGTTCTGCGCGCCTTTCGATTTCAATGGCACCTGATCGAAGCGTCGATAGACCTGGCTCCAATATTGCGTCGTCCAGCGCCGGTTGAGCGCATCGATGGTGCCATAGCGCGCCGCGAGCCATGTCGCCCACAGCGCCTTTGCCTCCTGGTCGAAGCTCGGTACGCCGATCTCATTGTCGATCTGCCAGCCGACCACGTTGGGGTTATGGCCGTACCGGCGCGCCATCTCGCCCGCGATCCGGGCGGCGTAGCGGCGATAGGTCGCGCTGGCGAAGGAGAATTGACGGCGCTCGCCATGTCCCTCCATGCTGCCGTCCTCGTTAACGCGCAGCGTATCGGGGTAGGCCTCGGTCAGCCAAACCGGCGGGGCGGCGGTCGGCGTGCCGAGCACGACACGGATATGGTGCTTCGCCGCGGCGGTGATCGCGCGGTCGAGCCAGCCGAAGTCGAACTGCCCGTCTGCGGGTTCCATCCGCGCCCAGGCGAATTCGCCGATGCGAACGACATTGAGATGCGCCCGTTCCATCAGCGCGAGGTCCGTCTCCCAGCGCTCCTCCGGCCATTGCTCGGGATACCAGCTGCTGCCGATCGCGAGCGCGGCGGGTGCGAACGGGGGCGGGTCGCGGGGCGCGGCGGCCACCGGCGACACCGCCAGCACCAACGCCGCGACCGCGTAGCGCAGGTTCATTGCACGGCGTCTGCGGCGGGACGTTTTCCCGTTTCCACCCAGGTGCGCAGCGCATTCCATGCGGCGAGGGTACGGGGCTTATCGAACCCGCAATGCGTGTACCCTTCGACCCCGCCGACCGGCAGCGGCGCGCGGACCGGCGCTACGGTGAACTGCACCAGCTTGCTACTACGCCCGGCGGCGGCGACGACCTTGCCGAGCGCCGTTTCCTGCGCGAACGGGACGAGCGAGTCGATGCTGTTGTGGATCGTCACCAGCGGCGCGCCGATACGCCCGGTCGCCTTGTGCCACTGCTTGAGATAGGCCGCCGCCGCCGGGGCCGCGGCGAAGCGCTGGATGCCTGCATTGAGCGCCGCCGCTTCCGCCGGGGTCATCGTCGGCGAGGCATAGACCTTGCCGATATTGCCGTAGACCTGCCCGCCCGCGGTCGCCGTCATGTCGTCCGCGCCGAGCGACGCCGTGACGAGCGGAAAGGCGATCGAGGCGGCATCGCGCTCGAATCCGCCGATCGCAGCGACTTGCGATACGATCCGCGCCTCACGCCCGTTCGGGTTCTTCTGGGCTGCATTCCACAGCGCCAGCACCGGGGTCGCAACCTTGCCGATCTGACCGAACAGATAGGCCTGCGCCAGCGCAGGCGAGGGCGGGTCGGTCGGCAGCGCGTTGCGGCGCGCATCCTGCTCGCCGGGCAGCGCATAGGGCGTGTCCTTCGTCAGGAAGTTGTAGGCAAGGCGCATGTCGATGATCTGACCGAACAGCGTCTGCCAGCTGTCCACCACCCCACAGCGCGCGAACCCTCCCGCAAACGACCCCGGATAGCGATCGAGCAACGCGACGACGATCCCGCCACCCATCGAATCTCCCATCACATACGTGCGCCTCGCACCGAGCTTGCTTAGGAAATCGCGCAACCGCACGGTGTTCTTGACGCCCGTCTCCACGCCGAGCCCGGCCTTGTCATAGGCGCTGTGCCCCACGGCATAGCCCTGTCCGTAAGCCTCGCCGAGCAAGCCGTTGCCGGGGCCCTTGGTTACCGGGTCATCGCTGACCGCGACCGGAGTGCCGGGGGTGGAGTAGCCGTGCGCGTAAAGCAGTCCTTCGTGGTTCCACTTGGCCGGGATGCCGAGCGCGAACTGGTCGCCTTCCAGTTTGCCGTCCAGCAGCACGCCGCCGCCGGGGGCCGGCCTGGCCACGACGTCGGTCGCGCCGAGCGCCCTGGCGCGCGAAACCAGCGCGGCCTGCTCCGCGCCGACAGCCGGGACAGGCGTGTCGGCGGCGATCGCGATGACGGGCGCGAATAGCCACAGAGCGGTGGCGGCATGACGCAGGACGGGACGGATCATCGGCAGACTCCCTTGGACGAAATGGTGAGATAGCGGGCAAGCATCGGCGCCAGCCGTGCGCGCATCACGGCGTAGCCGGTGCTGTTGGGATGGACGCCATCATTGGCGAAACGGGGGTCGAGCGCGCCATCGGGCGTTGCCAGCGGCGTGTGATAATCGACGAAGCCGAACCCGTTGAAACGTGCGTAATCGGCAAGCCAGCGATTGAGCGCGACGATCCGTGCGGCCGGCTTCATCGCCGGTGCCCACCAGAACGCGCCAGCCGGTGGCATCGCGCCCAGGATCACCCGGATGCCGTTCGCGCGCGCCAACGTCGCCATCGCGACGATATTGTCCTTATAGGCCTGCTCCGTGGTCGGCCCGGTATTCCCCGCCACGTCGTTTGTCCCCGCGAGGATATGCACCGCGCGGGGGTGCAGCGCGATGACATCGGCCTGGAAGCGCAGCAGCATCTGCGCGCTGGTCTGCCCGCTGATCCCGCGATCCAGCACGCCGTGCGTGAACAGATCGGGGTCGGCCGCCTTCCACAATTCGCTGATCGAATCGCCCATGAAGACGACCCGTACCGGCCCGGACAGCGCCGCATTTTCGGCCCGGTAACGGCACAGCCCGGGCCAGTCGCGTGCCGCCTGCCCGGTCAGGGGCTGGTCGCGCGGCGGCACGGGCGGGGGCGCGAAGGCTGTGCCGGGCGCCAGCAGCCGGGTCACCAGCGCGGCAAGTCCGGGGTTCGGCGCGGCGGGCGGCGGGCACGGGTCGGCGACCATCGCGGTCCCGTCGCGCGCAAGAGGCAAAGGCGCCGGGGTCGACACTATGGCGGCTAGCAACATCAACATGGCAAGGCTCCTACGGTGGTGGGCTCCGCCGTGCGGCTCCCGGTCGCCAGCATCTCCAGCGCGACGCCGTTGGTCCAGCCGAACCCGGTTTCGACGGCATATTCCCCGCCACCGCCCGCCGCGCCGGTCTCGACTTCGTATTTCTCCAGCAACTGGCCGGTCTCGCGATAATGCCGCGCCACCAGAGCGAGCCAGCGATCGGCTATGTCGTCCGCCAGATCGCTGCGCCCATAGCGTCTGAGCGCCGCAACCGCGATCCAGTGCAGCGGCGCCCACCCGTTCGGCGCGTCCCATTGCTGACCGGTCGCGAGCGTCGTCGTGCGGACACCCCAAGGCGCTATCAGCGCGTCCAGCGCCGCGATCGTGTCGGCTGCGCGGTGCGGATTGGCCAACCCGACGAACAAAGGGAAGAGCATTGCCGCGGTCACGTGGTCGGTCGCGCGGCCCACATCAAGATCGTAATCGGCATAATGGCGTGCCTGCGGGTTCCACAGATGCGTTCCGATCGCCGCCGCGCGGGCGGCCGCACGCTGCCCGAAATCCGCCGCCAGCGCGGCGAGCCCGAGGTCGCCCGCCTCGACGGAGATGGCGCGCTCCAGGCCTTGCAACAGAGCGTTGAGATCGACCGGCACGATCCGCGTGGTGCGGATCGTGCCGAGCGCACCCCCATCGGCCAGCCAGCGCGAACTGAAATCCCAACCGCTTTCCGCTGCCGCACGAAGATCGCGCCACAACTCAGCGGCCGAACGCCCGGGCGTCAGCGCGGCGAGCGCCGCGTCTTCCACCCAGGATTCGTCTCGAGGTCCGTCCGTGTCGTCCCAGTACCGGTTGAGCAGCGCCCCATCCGCCAGCCGCACGACCCGGCGATGTTCGCCGAGCGGCACGAGATCGTCCGCGCCGTCCATCCAGAAGGCGTGTTCGGCGCGCATCCAGTCGAGCCGCTGGCGGCGCGCGACGGGCGACCTATCCTGCGACAGCGCCGCCATCAGATAGAAGAACGGGGGATGCGAGCGCGAGAGATAATAGCTGCGCGTGCCGTTCGGGATATGGCCGTAGCGGTCGATCAAGCTGCCGAAATTGGCGATCATGTCCTCGACCAGATCCTGCCGCCCCGACCGCGCCAGACCGAGCATCGTGAAATAGCTGTCCCAATAATACAGTTCGCGAAAGCGACCGCCGGGTACGACATACCGATGTGGCAACGGCAAAGCCGAGGCGAATGGGGGCGTGACCGGCGTTTCCCGCGTGAGTTGCGGCCATAGTGCGGCGATATGCTCGGCCAGCGGGCGCGCGTCGGCGGGGGGCGGCGCCATATCGTCCGGCAAGTCGAAGTTCGCCGCCACGAAAGTCCGGATCACGGCGTCATCGACGAGCGGGAGTGCCGCCCAATCCGCCATGATTGCCGCGGGCGGGCGCCGTGGCACGGCATCGGCAAAGGTCTTGGAATCGTTAAACAGCCGTCGCTCCTGCACCACCGCGAAAAGCGCGCCGAACAGCGCTGAGGGAGGGGCGTTCATGCGGTCATCGTCCGCGGAAGTCGGCGACGCACTTGCAGCAGCGCCAGCGCGATCAGCGCGAGCGGCAGCAAGGCAGCGTAGAAGGCGATTTGCCCCGAGATGTGCTGGAACAACAGGCTGGTGACGAACGACCCGATCGTGCCGCCCAATGCCGAGAAGATGACGATCAGGCCCATCATTGCGGCATGGCGATGGCGCGGCAAGGCGCTCAGTGCGACCGAACACAGTGTCGGGTAGATCGGCGCCATAAACACACCGATCAGCGGGAAGAGATAGGCCGCGACCGGCGCGTTGGACCATCCGACGTCGGCCCGCGCGGCCAGACCGCGCGTCGCCGGAAGTGTCGCGACGATCAACAGCGCGATGCAGGCGAGGCAGGCAAGCAGCACCGGCAACCAGTCGATGCGTTTGAGTACCACGCCGGATGCCAGCCGCCCCACCGCCATTGCGCCGACGAAGATGCTCGACATCTGCACGCTCATCGCCGGTGGCAGATGCAGCACCTCGCTGTTGAACGTCGGTAGCCAGGTGCCGACGCTTTGTTCTACCAGCACGTAGCAGAAGATGCCGCCAAGAAAGGCGACCGTCGGGGGCAAGGCGACCAGCGACAGCATCGCGCGTACGCTGCCGGCCCGCTCGCCGCGAACCGAGGCGGCGGTTTCGTCGAGCGGCATCGCCCGCCATGCCACAGCGAGAACGGCGGCGATACCGCCGAGCAGCCAATAGAAGTGGAGCCAGTCTCCGCCGGTCGAATCCGCGCCGATGAACGCGCCGAACAGCCACACGCCGACCAGCAGCCCGACCATGAACACGCCTTCGACGATGCCAGTAACGCTGGCATGGTCGGCCGGATCGCGCGCGAGCAGCCCGATCGTTCCGTACGTCGCCACCTTGGCGATGCCGAAGCACAATCCCGTCGCCACGAACAGCAACTGCATGGCGACGAAGCTGTTGGCGAACGACGCGGCGAGGCACGCCAGCGCAATCACCGCCATCACGGCTACAAGCGCGCGACGATAACCGAACGCCGGAATGCGCACGGCGAGCAGGAAGGCGGCGACCACGACGGACAGGTCCTTACACGCCTCCAGCGTAGACCCCATCGGCTTGGTCGCGCCGAAATGGCGGATCGATTGCAGGATCACCGTACCCACGCTGTTCATCAGCACGCCGAGCAAGGCATAGGTCAACGCCAGCGTGACAAGGATGCGCAGCCTGCTCACCGCGGCCGCGTGCCCAGATGCGCGTCGAAGAACCGCGCGATGACCGTATAGGCTTCGATCGATTCAGGCATGTCCGGCCACATGAAGAAAGCGTGTGGCAACCCATCGAACAGCACCAGTTCGCTCGGCACGCCCGCAGCCAGGAGCCGACGATGCGCGAGGGTCAGCGCGCTGACGGCGAAGTCGCGCCCGCCCGCCAGCATCAGCGTCGGGGGAAAGGCCCGCGTTTCCTCCGCCGAGTTCAGCGGATAGGCGAGCGCATCGCTCGCCGCGACGCCTGCCATGTACCGTGTCGGCAAGGTGTCGGGCAACATCGTCGTCGGCAACGGGGCACCGCCTGTGATCGGCCCCGACAGGAACGCACTGTCGCCGCTATAGGATGCTCCCGTGCCGCAGAACGTGCCGATCGCGCCGGGCCGTGGCAAATGCTGGGCCCGGATCCACGCCACCGATTGCGCGGTGATGATTCCGCCCGCCGAACAGCCGTAGATGCCGATATTCTCCGGTCGATAGGTCTTGAGCAACGCGCGGTACACCGCCGTCACGTCTTCGGATGCGGCAGGATAGGCATGTTCGGGCGCGAGCCGGTAATCGACCGCCACCACCTTGACGCCCATCGTCGCGGCGACCGGAATCGCCTCGACCAAAGCTCCGCTGCCCGCGCCCCACATGAATGCGCCGCCATGTACGCTGATGAGCACGCGGCGCGCGTTGCGGGGTGAGAGCGGCGCTTTCGGGACGATGATATCGACGCCCACCCCGCCGATCGTCGCACGGTTTTCGCGCGTTGCGAAACGCCGGTGCATCTCGGCCAGGCGGCGGTCGTTCCAGCCCTGATAGAAGCCACGCTGCCGCGCGACGTCGTCCTTCAGGTCGGGCGCGGTCTCGGCCTTCATCCGAAGCAGCACGGCCTTGGCGTCCGCGCTCAACTGGTTCGACGGCGGGAGCGTCAGCGCGGGCACGTGGACGGTCGCATCCTGCGCAGCGACTGATGTCGCCACGAGGGCGAGCAAGGCAAGGCACACACGCTTCATCATCGGGCTTTCCGTTCGAGTTCGGCTTTCAGGAAGCGCGCCATCGTCGCGAACGCAGCGTCGCTTTCCGGGGCCTCGATATAGCTCCAGAAAGCGTGCGGCAGACCGTCGAACAGCACCAATTTCGCGGACGATCCGTCGGCATCGAGCTTGCGGCAGAAGTCCGCCGTGGAACTCAGGAGGTAATCGCGGCCGCTCGCGATGCACAAGGTCGGCGGCCAGCCGGCGAGCGCGGTGCGGGCTGGTGACAATGCCGGATCGGTCAGATCGCGCGTCCCGGCATAGCCTTGCACCACGCCGCGCAGGATGCCGGGGTCGAGGAACAGGCTGGCACTGTCCCCGGCGCGCGAAAGATCGCCGCTCCCGGAAAAGACGCCCAGTGCGCCGGGCATCGGCACATACTCGCGCTTGAGGCGCGCGGCCAGTTCGACGGTCAGGATCGCGCCCGCAGAGGTGCCGTAAACCCCTACCCTGCGTGCCGGGGTGTCACGGAGGATCGCGCGATATACCGCCAGCGCATCGTCGAGCGCGGCGGGAAATTCTGCTCCCGGCACTAGCCGATAGCGCACCGCTATGACGGTATAGCCGGTTAGCCCGGCCACCGGCACATTCTCCGTGATCGACCCGGAATCGACCAAGAAGCCGCCGCCGTGCAGGTTGAGGAGCATCGCCGCGCCGCGACGCCGAACCTTTGGCGTGAAGACGCGCACCGGAACACCGGCGATCGTCCGCTCGGTCATCGTCACGCCGTAGCGGCGCAGCATCCGCTGGCCGATCTCCTGCTGGATCGCCTCCGCCGCCGCGCGCCGCTCGGCCATCGTGCGCGCGGCCTTGGGACGGGCCGCGTCCACGGCCAGTCCGGCCCTGGCTTCGGGGCTCAGAATGTCCGAAGCGGGCGGGGCCAGCGCTTGCGCCGCGAGTGCGAGGAGCAGGCCGATCATGCCCGCGCCCTTACCAGATCGGCATAGAGGCGCGCGCTCGGCTTGGGCGTGCGGGCAAAGGTGGTGCGGTCGACCGCGACCAGCCCGAAATGCTTGGCATAGCCGCGCCGCCACTCGAAATTATCCATCAGCGACCAATGGATATAGCCGATCACCGGTACGCCCTCGCGCCGGACCGCGTCGAGCGCGGCGAGCGAGAGCGGCAGGAACCGGCGGCGCTGTGCATCGTCCGCCGCGCCGACGCCATTCTCGGTCACGAAGATCGGCTTGCCGGTGGCGGCGTGGACATAGCGGATCGCATTGCCGAGCGCCTGCGGGTAGAATTCGTCCCCGGCCTCGGTCAGTTCGGCGCCAGCGGGGGGAGGCACGCTGCCCTTCGGCCCGATCAGCACGCGGCTATAGGTCTGGATGCCGACGAAATCGTCGTCCTTCACCATCGCGAAGAACGGCGCATCGACGCTTGCGCGGAACGCAGCGAGCGCGCTATCCGGCACCGCACCTTGTGCGTCCGGCATGGCGAGGCTGAGGCCTACCGGCAGATCGCCGCTCACCGCCTTCAGCGCCGCACGCGCCTGTGCGTGTCCCTTTGCGACCAACGAAATCTGCGCATCGGTGTCCCCGGGATAGACCAGCACCGAGAAGCGATCCGACCCGCTTGCCTTTGCCGCCGCTGCCATCATTGTAGCGAAGTCGGCCCGCGCGTCCACGCTCAGCGGGGTTGCGCTCCATGTGCCGAGCTTCTGTAAATTCGGTTCGTTGAAGGTGACGACATGACTCGCCTCCCCGGCAATCCGCCGTGCGACGCGGTCGGCGAAGCGCCCGAACAGAGCGGGCGCTTCCATATTCTCCCACCCACCCGCCGCCGCGAACCAGCGCGGCGAGCTGAAATGGCTGAGTGTCACCACCGGCGCGATGTTGCGATCGCGGCAATAGGCGGCGATGCGGGCGTAATGATCGAGCCAGGCCTGGCTGAATTGACCGGGGGCCGGCTCGATCCGGCTCCATTCGACCGAGAAGCGATAGCAATTCAGCCCCATTGCAACGACGAGGGCAATGTCCTCGCGCCAGCGGTTGAGGCTGTCGCACGCATCGCCCGAAGGTTCGGCGAACAGCGTGCCCGCGACCTGTTCGAGCAGCCAGATATCAGCGTTGACGTTATTGCCCTCGACCTGATGCCCTGCCGTCGCCACGCCCCAGAGGAAACGTGCGGTCACCGCGTGCCGCCTGCCCGCGCGATCGCACCGAGCACGCGAGCGCTGGGCTTGGGCGTGCGCTTGAAGGTGGTGCGGTCGACCGCGACGAGGCCGAACTTGGGCTTGTAGCCGCCGAACCACTCGAAATTGTCCAGCAAGGACCAGTGAATGTAGCCGAGCACCGGCACACCGTCGCGTCGAGCTGCCTCGACCGCCGCGACCGCGAGCGGGATGAAGCGCGCACGCTCGGCATCGTCATCGGTCTCGATGCCGTTCTCGGTGACGAGGATCGGCTTGCCGGTCGCCGCGTGGGCATAGCGGATCGCGCCGCCGATCGCCTCGGGCTCGAACGGCTTGCCGTCCTTGCGGCGTGCGCCCCCGGCGGGCGTGTCGAGCGGGCCGGTGCGACCGATGAAACTACGCTCATAGGTCTGTACGCCGACGAAATCGTCATCCCGCCCGGCCTCGAAGAACGGCTCGTACCGCGCGCGTCGCTTGGCCGCGAGCAGACTGTCCGGTCCGACGCCGACATCGTCGGAAATGGCGAGGCTCATCCCGACCGGCAAGTCGCCGCGAACCGCCTTGATCGCGTCCCGACCGAGCCGGTGCGCGCGCAATACCCCCGGGATCATCGGCGCGGAATCGCCGCCGTTGAGCACAGAGAAGCTTTCCGACCCGCTCGCCTTCGCCGCCGCCGCGATCAGCGCCTGCATGGCCCCGCGCGCGCGCGCGTCTGGCTGGAAGCGCGACCATGCGCCGCCGATCGACAGATTGGGTTCGTTGAAGGTCAGCGCATGGCTGATCCCCGCCGCCATCGCGCGCGCGACGCGCGTACAGTAACGCGCGAACAGCTCCGGCGCATCCGGCGCTTCCCACCCTCCGCGCGCGGCGAACCAGCGCGGCGTGGTGAAATGGTTGAACGTGACGACCGGCGCGAGGCCCGATGCACGGCAGTGATCGACGATGCGCGCATAGTGATCGAGATAGGCCTGGCTGAACTGCCCCTCGGCCGCTTCGATCCGGCTCCACTCGACCGAGAAGCGATAGCAATTCAGGCCCAGCGCCTTGACCAGGGCGACGTCCTCGCCCCAGCGATGCAGGCTGTCGCACGCATCGCCCGAGGGTTCGGCGAACAGCGTCGGCTTCATCTGTTCGAGCAGCCAGATATCGGCGTTGACGTTGTTGCCCTCGACCTGGTGCCCGGCGGTCGCCGCGCCCCACAGGAATTTCGCGTCAGGCCGCGCAGCGCGCGCCGGAACCGCGATGGCTGCGCTCGCCGCCAGCCCCAGACCCAGCACGCCCCTGCGGTCGACCGGCATGCTCACTTCACGGCGTCCGCCGCCGGGCGCTGGCCGGTTCGGACCCAACGCCGCATCGCCTCGAACGCGGCGATGTTCTGCGCGGGCGTGAAGCCGCAATGCGAATAGCCCTCCAGCCCGCCCGGCAGCGCCATGCGCGTCGGCGGCACGGCATATTGTGCGAGGTTGCGCGCATTGCCCGCCTTCGCCACGATCCGCCCGAGCGCTTCGGATTGCGAGAACGGGACGAGCGCATCCTGCGTCTGATGCACCGTCACCAGCGGTATCCGGAAGTGCCCGCTCGATTCATGCCAGCGCCGCGCATAGGCCAGCGCCTTCGGGTCCGCGCTGTAGCGCTGCATCCGGCGGTTGAAGTCCGCGGTTTCCGCTGCCGTCATTTCAGGCGGGGCGTAGGCGCGACCGATATTGCCGATCGGCAAACCGCCCATCGTCGCGATGACATCGTCCATCCCGAGCGCCGCTGAATAAAGCGGGGCGCCGATCGCCGCCACATCCGGCGCGAAACCGCTGATCGCCGCCAACTGACGGACGATCTTCGCTTCCGCGCCATCGGGTCTGGCCTTTGCCTCCTGGAACAGCGCGAAGATCGGCATCAGCACCTTGAACTTCTGCTGCTCGCGGAACGCATCGCCCGGGGTCTTGTCGCCCGCAGGCGGGACGGTCGACAAGGCCGATCGCGTTACGTCCTTGTCGCCGGGTAAGGCATAGATGGTGCCTTCGGTCAGCACGTTATAAGCCCCGCGCAGATCGCCCTGCTGGCGCACCAGTGGCAGCCAGCCTTGCGTGATGCCGCACATCGACACCGCGCCCGCGAATGCCTTGGGGTACAGTTCGATCGCCGACAGCACGATGCTCCCGCCCATCGATCCGCCAAGAGCATATTGGCGGGTCGCGCCAAGCTTCACCATCAGATCGTGTAACCGCAGCATGTTCTTCGTGCCGCTTTCCGTCGCGACGCCCGATTTGTCGAACGCGGCAATGCCGACCGCCAGCCCCGCCTCATAGGCATGGCGTAACGTGCCGCCGCCCGGGTCCTTCGCGATCGGATCGGCGGGTACCGTCGGTGTCGAGCCGGGGGTCGCATAGCCTTGCCCGAACAACACCACCTCGCGGTTCCACCGGGCCGGGATCGCCAGCACGAACGCACGACCGGCCAGCGTCCCGTTAAGGATCATGCCGCCATCCGGCCCGGCGGACGCGACCGCCGTCGCCCCGGCGGCCCGCACGCGTACCACCAGCGCCGCCTGTTCGGCGTTCCCAACGAAGGCGGCGGGGGCCGGGACTGGAGCCTGTTGTGCCGACACCGGAACGGCGGCACACAACAAACCGACGATGAGGAGGCGCTTCATGCCCCGTGCCTCAAAAGCGATAGCGCATTTGCACGCCATATTGTGCGGGCTCGCCATAGATCGAGTTGATGAAGCCGGAATTGTTGTACCCCGGGTTCGCCGTCACACGGTATTCCTTGTTGAGGATGTTGGTGCCGTAGATCGACAGATCGAGCGGGGCACCACGGACGTTCTTCCAGTCGAGCCGCGCATTGACCAGGCCATAGCCCGCAATGGTGTCGAACGGCTGGCTTTCCGGCGTGACGCGCTGGCTCGATTGATACGACCAGTTGGCGCTCAGCGCGACATCGCCCGCCGATTTCGGGATCGGCAGCGCGACGCTCGCCCCGAGCGTGAACTTGTGCTTCGGCACGAACGAGAAGGGAGTGCCCGCCAGGTCGCGGCTAGGCTGCGCGGCGGTCAGCGCCGATGGAATCGCAGGGATCGCGATGGTGTTGTATTCGAGATATTTCGCGTCGTTGTACGAATAGTTGGCGCTGAGCGTCAGCCCCTTCACCGGCACCAGCAGACCCTCGAACTCCAGACCGAAAACTCGCGCGCGCTGCGCGTTGCTCAGGATATCCGAGCCGGCGATCGCCGCGCGCTGGATGACCTGGATATCGTTATACCAGGTATAGAACGCCGAAAGATTGGTGCGCGCTTCCACACCGCCCAGATTCCAGTCGCGCTTTATGCCGATCTCCGCATCGGTGACCTTTTCCGGCCGCACGTTGAACAAGGGATAGTTCTGACCGAGGAACAGCCCGACAATGGCATTGCTCGCACCGGATTTGTAGCCGCGGCGGCTGACCGCGTAGAGCAGCGTCTGCGGATCGGCCTGCCAATCGAGCCCGAGCTGCCAGGTCGGCCCGTTGCTCTTGCCGCTGAACTTCACATTGGTGCAATTCGGGTATTTCAGGCTGGGGAAGCCCCCCGCCGCTACCGCGAGGAAGGCGTCATAGACGCACAGATCGGCATTGAGGCCGATGACTTGCGCGGCTTGTGCGGGCGAGACGAGGCCAAGCGTCGCGAGCTGGTTGAAGACTTGATAGCTCGACGCCGCCTGATAGCCCTGAATATCGCCGCCGAACGAGTCCCACGTCCAGCGAAAGCCCGCGGTGGCGGTTAACTGCGGCGTGATCTTGTACTGCGCCTGGCCGTACACCGCCTTGCTCTGCCCATCGACATGCGCGGAAGGCTGGAGGCTGAGTGCGGGCAGCAACGGACCGTTGACACCGAGCGCCGCTTGCACCGCAGGCGGCAAAATGATCGGCCCGCCGCCGAGCAGGCCGCCGGCCTGGAGCGGATTGATCGTCTGGAACGTCAGCGGCGCGGGCGTGATCTGGTCGAGCAGGAAGCCGCCGACCTGCAAGCGCAGCGGCCCGCTCTCGTAGCGAAGCTGCAATTCCTCGGTGATCGTCCGCAGATTGTTATTATAGCTGCCGGGATAAGCCCCGAGCAGATCGGCAATCGGCAGCGGCGTCGAATCGCGGTCGGTCGCGCTGGTCGATTTGGTCCGCGCGTAGCTGAAGATGTTCTTGACCGTCAGCGTGCTCGACGGACGCCATTCGGTGTTGTTGAGGATCAGCAGATTCTTGGCGACCTCGCGCGTTGGCACGCTCAGCGACGTCTGCCGCACGCCGCGCGCCTGCTGCGCTACCAGATAGGGCTGGAGCAGGGCGGCATAGGTGCGCGCCGGATTGACCGCGAGCAGGATGCTGCCGCCGCCATGCTCGTTGACATCGAGATAGCTTATCGCCGTGTAGCTGCTGATCGTGCTGGTCGGGTTGAACTGGATGCCCAGTCGCACGCTGTAATTGTTGCGGTTGAGGTAATCGACGCCGGTCACGACATCGCGCACATAGCCGTCGCGCTTGTCGAACTGACCGGCCACGCGGATCGCCAGCACATCGTCGATGATGGGCACGTTCAGCGCGCCCTGCCCGCTCTTGTGCGCATAATTGCCGAGCGTGAAATCCAGATAGCCCTCGACGCTGTTCATCTTGGGATGCTGCGGTTCGAGCAGCACCGCGCCGCCCGTCGTGTTGCGGCCGAACAGCGTGCCCTGCGGGCCCTTCAGAACCTGCAACGAGGCGAGATCGTAGAAATTGCCCGGCCCGCTTACGCTGGTCGGCACTTCGGCGAAATAGCCGACAACGCCCGGGCCGCTGCCCGTGCCCGCGCCGCCGTTGCCGCCCATGCCGCGGATCGAATAGGTTTCCTGGTTGCGCGCGACGTCGCCGAGCACCGACAAAGACGGCGTGAAATTCTGCAACTCGGTGCCGTTCGTGATCCCCTTTTCGCGCAGGCTATCCTGCGTGAAGGCCGTGATGGAGACCGGCACGCGTTGCGCCCGCTCCTCCGTGCGGCGCGCGGTCACGACGATATCCTGGAGGCCGTCGTCAGGGGCGTCCGGAGCGGTCGTCTCGGCTGCTGGCGGAGGAGGCGGCACAGTCTGCGCGTGCGCAGCAACCGTGCCCGACATCAATGCCAGGGGGGCCACACCCCAGGCGACACTTTTCAACGTACCGTTCATCGCAGCATCCCTCCCTCATCCGCACTGTTCCGTGCGATCCCGAGTCGAATATCGATTTATGAAACGCATTTCAATAGCTGTTGCAAGAAAATCGCGGCGGCGAGGACTTGTTGCCTAAATCAATTTCAATGGCGTAGTCTGGCCAGATGACCATTGACGCTCCCGCTCTGGCCCGATCGAAAAAGGTGACCGGCGCGATCACGATGGACGACATCGCGCGGCTGGCCGGCGTATCGAAGCCGACCGTGTCGCGCGTCTTGAACGGTAGCACGTTGGTTTCGGCGAAGACGCGAGAGCGGGTGCTAGCGGTCGCGGGCGAGCATGGCTATGCCGTCAACCGCAACGCGCAGAAGCTACGCCAGGCCCGCACCAACACGGTCGCCGTCGTTCTCGATTTCGGCTCGCACCGGCACGGCGCGATCGGCGATCCGTTCATTTTCGAGTTGCTCGCGGGCGTGTCGGAAGCGCTGTCGATGCGCGATGTCGATCTGCTGTTGTCGCCCTCCGGTCTCGACAGCGCGGCGGGGTTCGTCGAGCTCTATCGCTCGCGCGGGACGGACGGATTCATCGTGCTGGGCCAGGGCAAGCGCGACGGAATGCTGCGCGATCTCTCGCGCAAGGACGTGCCACTGGTGGTGTGGGGGGCGGTGCATGAGGATGCTGGCTACTGCGCGGTCGGCAGCGACAATTTCGCAGGCGGCCTTCTGGCAGGCGAGCGCTTTTTGGCGCAGCGGCGCACCCGCTGGCTGTTCGTCGGCAATGTCGACCATGACGAAATCCGCCTGCGCTACGACGGTCTGCGCGCCGCCGCCGCAACAACGCCGGAGGTCGAGATCGTCTTGCTGCCGACAGGCTCGATGACCTTTGCCGCGACCTATCAGTGTGCGACCGATCACATGCGGGCTGGCGCTCGGCCCGACGCCGTCTTCACCTTTTCGGATACTGCGGCGATGGCCGTCATCAGCGCTTTTCGCAAGCACGATCATCTCAGCCCGCGCGATTATTCGCTGGTCGGGTACAACAACATTCCGCCCGCCGCACACTTCAACCCGTCGATCACGACGATCGTGCAGGAAACCGGGGTGGCGGGTGCGATCCTCGTCGAAAAGCTCATGCAGAAGATCGACGGCGGACGCCCGAAATCGGTGATGCTGCCGACCACCATCGTCATCCGCGAAACGTGAGGCGAGTCATTCTGCCACGCTGATCGAGCGGGCGACGACCGGCAGCGACACCAGCAGGATCGCGACCGCAACCATGTAGCGAACGCTGACCCTGGGTTCCAGATGATACGTAACTAGCGCGGTCCGGTCTGGGCCGTGGTCAATTATATGATCGGGCCGGGGCCTTTCGGAATGCGGTTTCAGGGACGACGCCACGCGCGTGCGTGCCGACACGCTGGCGCTGATCGCCGGTGCCGGGTTCTAAGAAGTATTCGACCTGACATGCGGATCGCCGACTGACAACGACGACGACGAAGTCGGGCTGTACAGGCGCCTGGGCGATCGACGGCAGAATGGAGGTGGGCGCGTTCATTGGACGGAACATACCGTGTCCACCGCGTCTCGCCCAGCCTTGATGGCCTTCGATGAAGTGAACGATGGTCCGTTCGTAAGCCCCATTGACTCTGTCTGGCGTATTAGAACAGATAAAGAACGAATCACACCGCTCGTGAGTCCACGAATGCCATGCGCCGATCCATCGTCGTTGAAAATCTGCGTGCTCGCATCGCGCGGATCGAGGGCGTGGGCGCCAGACACGGCATCGTCCCGTTCGGGGTCGACGCGATCGACTCGCGGCTTCCGGGCAGCGGTATCGCCACGGGGGCACTGCACGAGAAAGCGGGCGGTGCCGAGCTCGTCGACGACGCCAGCGCCACGATCTTCCTCGCGGGGATTCTCGCCCGGATCGACGGTCCCGTCCTCTGGGCCTGCGGTGGCGCGACCTTTTCGCGCCGGCCCTCCATCTCGCCGGCCTGCACCCGGACCGGGTGATCCACGTCGAGGCTGGCAGCGACGCGAACGTGCTGCTGGCGATGGAGGAATGCCTTCGCCACGCAGGACTGGCCGGAGTTGTGGGGGAATCGGCAAGTAGTCGACCGCCGCGTCGAAGCGGTTGCAACTGGCGGCCGAGGGAGGGGTCGGGCGTTGCCGCGTTCGTCTTCCGCCGCTCGTCCAAGGTCGACATGGCGGTCGAGGCGACCGCAGCCGTCACGCGCTGGCGTAACCGCCTCACCGAGGGGAGAACTGGGCATCCCCAGCCTCGGCCGGCCGCGCTGGCGGGTGGAGCTCGAACGCGTGCGGGTTGGAAACCCGCATGCCTGGATCGTGGAGGGATGCGATGCGCAGGATCGTATCGGTGTTCTTGCCAACGTGGTCAACGGACCGGTTGCGCAGGGAGACCGCCAAGTCGCCGCCTGAAGGTGTGCTTCCTGACGGGCCACTCGCCACCGCGGTCCCCGACCACGGCCGCCGCGTGATAGCCGCGGTGGATGCTGGCGCACGTGCGCTCGGCGTCACGCGAAGCATGACCGTCACCAAGGCGCGGACCTTCGCACCCGGACTCCAGATGGTCGATGCCGAACCCGAGGCTGACGCCAAGGGCTTGCGACCGCTCGCGCTGTGGGCCGGCACCCGCCACGCGCCGCTCGTCGCACCCGATCCGCCGGGCGGCCTGTGGCTCGACGTCACCGGGTGCGCAGCGCTGTTCTCGACCGAGCGCGCCCTACTCAATGACCTCCGCCGCCGGACATCGGCATTCGGTCTGTCGCTGCAAATGGCCGTCGCGGACAATCGCTTCGGCATTGGTAACCGGTATGAGGCTCCTCGGTGCCAGCGTTCCTGCTGCGACTCGCCGAGTTGCAGCGTATGGTGCGACCATCCGGGACAGAGGCACCGGGAGCACGAAAGTGTGGGCAGGCCGATGTATACGATGAGCTGAGAGCTCGAGTTAGTAGCTGGCCGCCTCTGCGACTCGCCCGGTTGCGCCGAGAGCGCGGATCCGTAGGTGTCGTGTCGCCCACCGCTCCCGTCGTCATGCTGACAGGAGGAACCAATGCGACGTGTGATCGGAATGGATATCCACCGAACCTTTGGCGAGGTGGTAATTTGGGAAGACGGAAAACTGCGCCATGCCGGCCGGGTCGACATGACCCGGACGGCGCTGGAAGGCTTTGGCAAGAGCCTGCGTGTGACCGATGAAGTCGTGATCGAGGCCACGGGCAACTGCATGGCGGTGTCGCGCGTGCTGTCGCCGTTCGTTGCGCGGGTAGTGATCGCCAATCCGCTGCAGGTGAAGGCGATCGCGCATGCGCATGTGAAGACCGACAAGGTCGATGCGGGCACCCTGGCGAGCCTGTATGCGGCCGGCTACCTGCCGGAGATCTGGACGCCGGATGCGGTAACGGAACGCAAGCGCCGTCTCGTTGCGCGCCGCTATCAGCTCGTCCGACACCGGACGCGGATCAAGAACGAGGTGCATGCCATCCTGCACGCGCACCTGATCCCGCCCTGTCCCCACGCTGACCTGTTCAGCAAGGTCGGGCGTGCCTGGCTTGAGCGGCAGCCGGTGCCTGATGACGAGCGGGTTGCCATTGAGCGGCATGTCCGTGAACTGGATCGGATGGGGGAAGACCTTGCGGCCCTCGACCAGGAGATCGCCGGTGCGGCGCTCGACGACGCCTCGGTTGCGCGGCTGATCACGATCACCGGCGTCAATCTGACGGTCGCTACCGGCCTCGTTGCCGCGATCGGCGACATCCGGCGCTTCTCGAGTCCGCAAAAGCTGGTGAGCTACTTCGGGCTCAACCCGCGGGTTCGTCAGTCAGGGCTTGGTGCCGCCCATCACGGGCGCATCAGCAAGTCCGGTCGCAGCCACGCCCGCGCGATGCTGGTCGAAGCGGCCTGGGCAGCGGCAAAGGCGCCGGGTCCGCTGCATGCCTTCTTCGTGCGGATCAGGGCCAAGCGCGGGCACCAGATCGCCGCTGTCGCGCCCGCCCGCAAGCTCACCATACTCTGCTGGCACCTGCTGACGAAGGAGACCGACTATCGGTGGGTACGCCCGGCGCTGGTCGCGACGAAGCGTCGCGCCATGGAACTGCGCTCCGGCCAGCCACAGAAGAAGGGCAACACGCCGGGTCCGGCTCACGCCTACAACGTCAAGGCGCTCCGAGATCAGAAAATGGATGTCGCCCGACACGCCGAGCAAGCATACGAGCACTTCGTGGCGCAGTGGAAAACCCGCCCGAAGGTGCGCGGACGCTCCAAGTCGGAAGGGCTGTGATGAGGCGGCCTGGCAGAACTCGCATCCGATGTTCCGCTCTTTGCCACGGAGTCGCCCGCGCAGAAGGTCTATAGCACATTTTTGTCCCTGCGGTCTTGTCGATCTCATCCGTAGTCTGCACCGCACCGCGCCCCGGTCGGGGGCAATGCCGGAGCGCTCGATCGACCGGCCAATTCCGCTCGCCGTGCCACGCGGCGTCGCTTGGGCCGACGATATGCCGCGGCCTGCTCGCATGCTCGCGCGGCCCGTGCCCGTCGACGTGATCGCGCTGCTTCCCGACGACGCGCCGCTAATGTTCGTGTGGCGCGGTAGGCGCTTCGCAATCACGCGCGGCGATGGCCCCGAGCACCTGCACGGTGAGTGGTGGCGCGACGGCGGGATCGAAGGCGAGCAGCCCTACACGGTCCGCGATTACTATCAGGTCGAGACCGCGACCGGTGGCTGCTACTGGCTTTTCCGTCTCGGCGACGGAGTGAATCCGTCGACCGGGCCGATGCGGTGGCTCATCCACGGGGCGTTCGCGTGAGCGGAGCCCCAAATTCAATCGGCGACGCCGCGGTGGAAAACGTCGTAGTTCTTGTTGGCGGGATGCCTGCATCGGCGACGGCCTGGCGCGCCGCATCGAGCGCACTCACGATGGCGGGACGCTTGGCGGTCGCACCGAAGGCGTGTTCCATCGCATCAAGCCACGCTTGCGCACGGTCAGTTCTGCCGCCGCCGGGCGAAGCGAGTCCCTGATGTCGCGATACGTCTTGGCGGGCTCTTCCGTGTCACTCCCGGGTGACTGCAAGCGCAACTGCCATTTTGCCTGACGAAAATCCCTGATCGGTCCGAGAATACGGCCGGGATTGAGCATGGCGCCGGCGCGGCCGCCTTTCATACTCGACATCTGCGATCGCGCGATATCGGCAAGCGCGGTTCTTGCTGAGCATGGCGTAGAGGCATCTTATCTCGGGCGCGGTGCTGGCGAATTCCGACGCCCAAGTGCTGCTGAACGCCGCGTCGATCATGTCCCAGTCGATCGCGTTCGACACCGCAGAAAATACCAGCAGCCGAAGATTGGTTCCGACTGTCTGGTCGAGACCGTCGCCCCCGATACGCCTGGACGAGGTTCTCGGTGACGGCGGGAGTGGAGAAAACTCTGCCTGTGGACCGCAACCGAAAGTTCCGGCAGGCGGTGGGTCTGGGGGCGTTTCGACCCGAACAGGCGGACATTCTGTGGCCAGGGCACCGTGCGCGAGATGGAGGCGGCAGCGTGGTTTCCGGCGAGCACGAAGGCCAGAATGCCAGCCTGATCCAACCGACCGATCGCCCGGGCGAGGTGAGCTCGGTCCCCAGGGCGCGCCAGTCGCCGTCGAAGAGCTCACCGGCGATGACGACGAAGTCCACTCCAATATGGGATCAGTGTTGGAACACCCGGAATCAATTGAGCGCATTGAGGCATGGATGGCGGCGAGCATACCGAACCGTGACGGCGAGCGGCTGCACGATCGCGCTCGGTCGATGGAGGGTCCTGAAGTTACGGAACTCGCCGATTTCCTCGACGACCTTCCATGGTGAGTCGGGATGAGCGCGCTCGGCGATCTGTTCGGCGTCTCGGCGGTCCCGGGACTGTCGAGCGCAACCGGCCTGGTGCGGGAGGCGGACGAGGCCGCACTCATCGGGCGGATCGACGCATGCGACCTGGCGCCCCCTTCCAGTTCTATCAATGGACCGGGAAGCGGATGCGCTTCAGACGGCGCCGCATGGACGGCTCCGACCGCGCGAGCGCCGACCTGGCGCCACGCTCGGTATCCCCTCAACGGCGAGGTCCGTCACGGGTAGGACACAGTATTGCCGATGGAGCGTCCCCGCAGGTCGACCACGTTCCGCAGTCTGTCCACCCGCACCCACTCCGCCCTGGCTCCTGCGGACGGGGCGCGCTGAATGGCGCAGGCCACCGCCACCGATGCCCTGATCAAGCGGCTCGGTTGAGTCTTGCATTCGGTTTTCGTGGGAGGGCGACAATTCCCGCCGTGCAGCATCGGCAGCCGGCGAACCCTTGTTCCATACTTGACCGCATGGTACGCTAGAATCCGGTATGAGAGGGATAGCATGTCATACGAAGTGGCGCTGAGCGACAAATACATGCTGGATCAGGGGCGCGTGTTCCTGTCCGGCACGCAGGCGCTGACCCGCGTACTCCTGTCCCAACGGCGATCGGATGCGGCGCAGGGACTCAACACCGGCGGCTTCGTCTCGGGCTATCGCGGCTCGCCGCTGGGCTCGCTCGACACTGCCCTCTGGGCGGCGCGGGGCGCGCTGAAGGACGGGGGGATAGTCTTCCAGCCCGGCGTGAACGAGGAACTGGCCGCGACCGCCGTCTATGGTTCCCAGCAACTCGGCTTCTTTCCCGGCGCGCGCCATGACGGCGTGTTCGCCGCCTGGTACGGCAAGGGGCCCGGGGTCGACCGGGCCGGCGATGCGCTCAAGCACGGCAATCTCGCGGGGGCTGCCGCGCTTGGCGGGGTGCTGGTCCTGGCCGGGGACGACCATTCGGCCAAGTCGTCGACGACCGCGCACCAGTCCGAACAGGCGCTCGTCGCCTCGCTAATCCCGGTGCTTTATCCCGCATCGGTTGCCGAATTCCTGGAATTTGGGGCGTTCGGGATCGCGCTGTCGCGCTTTTCGGGGCTGTGGGCCGGCTTCAAATGCATCAACGACACCGCCGACGCGACCGCGACCGCGTCGCTGGGCGATCCGCTGCGCCGCTGGCTCTGCCCCGAAGTGGAGATGCCCCCCGAGGGCCTCAACATCTTCCAGGGCGAAACGCAATTGTCGATGGAACGCCGGACGACCGATTTCCGACTGCCGGCGGCCCAGGCGTTCATTCGCGCGAACCGGCTCGACCGGGTGCTGCGCGACGGTGATCGCCGGACGCTCGGCATTGTCACCGCCGGGAAGGCCGCGCTCGATGTGATCGAGGCGCTGAATCAGCTCGGCCTGAACGACGCGCGCTGCCGCGCGCTCGGCATCCGCGTGCTGAAGCTGGCGATGACCTGGCCCGTCGAGCCGGACGTGACCAGGGCCTTCGCGCGCGGGCTTCGCCAAGTGCTGGTGGTGGAGGAGAAGCGCGCGTTCATCGAACCGCAGGTCGCCTCGCTGCTGTATCACCTCGATGCCGGCGAGCGCCCGGTGCTGACCGGAAAGGCCGATGCGACCGGCCGCCCGTTGCTTCCTCAGAACGGGGAACTCGGACCCACCGAGATCGGCGCGGTCCTGTTCGGCCAGCTCGAGGCGCTCGGCCTTGTCGACGAGCCACTGCGCACGCGCCGCGCGGAGATTGAGGCAAGGCTCGCGGCGGGGAGTGCGGCGTTGACCCCTTTCAACCGCATGCCGTTCTTCTGTTCTGGGTGTCCGCACAACACGTCGACCGTCGTGCCCGACGGATCGGTTGCGCTGTCCGGGATCGGCTGTCACGTGATGGCGGCGATGATGCCGCATCGCAAGCACGTCTGGCCGGTGCAGATGGGGGGCGAGGGGGCCAATTGGATCGGCGTCGCCCCGTTCACGGACACCAGGCATATCTTCCAGAATCTGGGCGACGGGACCTACCATCACTCCGGTTCGCTGGCTGTCCGGGCCGCGGTGTCGGCGGGTATCGGCATCACCTACAAGCTGTTGTTCAACGATGCGGTGGCGATGACGGGCGGCCAGCCCGTCGAGGGGCAAATGACGCCGTGGCAGATCGCGTCCGAGCTGTTGCAGGAGGGGGTGCGCAAGGTCGTGGTCGTCGCCGACGATCCCGACAAATATCCGTCCACAGTGCGTTTCCCGGACGGCGTCGCGATCCGCCCGCGCGAGGAGCTGGACGCCGTGCAGCGCGACCTCGCCACGATCGACGGCGTGACCGTGCTGATCTATGATCAGGTGTGCGCGGCGGAGAAGCGCCGTCGCAGAAAGAAGGGGACCTTCCCCGACCCGGCAAAGCGGATCTTCGTCAACGACCTGGTGTGCGAGGGATGCGGCGACTGTTCGGTCAAGTCGAACTGTGTCAGCGTACAGCCCCTCGAAACCGAATTCGGCCGCAAGCGTCAGATCGACCAGTCGAACTGCAACAAGGATTTCAGCTGCATCAACGGGTTCTGCCCGTCCTTCGTGACGGTCAGCGGCGGCAACCTTAAGGGGCGTGCCGCCGTCGCCCGGGCTGCGGCGATCCCTCCGCTACCCGCCCCGCCGCCGCCCGTCGAAGGCGCGCTCGCGATCCTGATCGCCGGGATCGGCGGCACCGGCGTCGTCACCATCGGCGCGGTGCTGGGGATGGCGGCGCATCTCGACGGCAAGTCCGCCAGCATCATCGACGTGACCGGGCTGTCGCAGAAGAACGGGGCGGTGTTCAGCCATCTGCGGATCGCGCCGAGCGATGACGCGATCGCGGCGGCGCGCATTCCGGTCGCCGGTGCGGAGCTGCTGCTCGGGTGCGACATGATCACCGCGGGCGGGGCCGAGGCGATGGCATTGGTTCAGCCCGGGCACACGCGCGGCGTCATCAACGAAAATCTTACTCCCACGGCGGCCTTCACGATCGACACCGGCATAGACTTTGCCGGCGCGCAGACGCTGCGACGGTTGCGCGAAGTGCTGGCCGCGGATTCCGCGTTCGTCGACGCCACGCGGGTCGCGGCCCGCCTGATGGGCGACGCCATCGGCGCGAACATGTTCGTCGTCGGGGTCGCGCTGCAGCGTGGCCTGCTGCCGGTATCGCTGGCGGCGGTGGAACGCGCGATCACGCTGAACGGCGTCGCGGTCGACTTCAACCTGCGCGCCTTCGCGCTGGGCCGGCTGGCCGTGGTCGAGCCCGGCGCCATCGAGGCGCAGCTCGTCGACCAGGTTGCCGCGGTTGCAGAGGGATCGCTCCGGCTGTCGACGGATACCGGCGACGCGATCGAGCGGCGAGCTGCGCTTCTCGCCGACTATCAGAATGCGGCCTATGCCGCGCGTTTTGGTCGGAAGATCGCGGCGATCGCCGCAGCAGAGGCCAGGGTGGCGCCAGGCCGCACCGAGCTCAGCGACGCGGTGGCGCGAAACCTGTTCAAGCTGATGGCATACAAGGACGAATATGAGGTCGCCCGGCTCTATACGTCCGGTGAATTCCGCGCAAAGCTGGGCGAGCAGTTCACCGGCGACTACCGCGTGTCCGTCCATCTCGCGCCGCCATTGTTCGCGCGCAAGGATCCGTTGACGGGGTTGCCGCGAAAGCGAGAGTTCGGGCCATGGATGCTGGCCGCCTTCGGCCTGCTGGCGCGGGCGAAGCGACTGCGCGGAACCGCGTTCGACCCGTTTGGCCGTACCGCCGAACGGCGGATGGAACGCCAGTTGGTTCGCGATTATGAGGCGGTGCTCGACAGCATCGCGACCCATCTCGACCCCGTGAAGTACGACGCGGCGGTGGCGCTGGCCCGTTATCCGGACAAGATCCGCGGCTATGGCCATATCAAGGACCGGTCGGTGCCCGGCGCCCTCGCCGAGCGCGACAGCCGGCTCGCCGCGTTCCTCGTGCCGATCGAGGAACTCCAGGCGGCCGAATGATCGGCCGCCGGACATCGCCGATCTTAAAGTCGGGGCCGCTGTAGTTGAGGCGCCGGCGGCCCGCACTCGTCGTCCGGTGCATCGGACGACGAAGCGCGCTTCGATCGCGGCGGCGCAGGACAGGAGATCCGCCAAATGCCGCTCGGCGATTTCTCCGGGCGCCACGACGCGCCGAAAGAAGATGATATTGATGGCGCCCAGGACCCGCCCATCGCTGCGGATCGGAACCGCGATCGCGCCGACGTCGGAATCTGGAGAAGCTATGGGGCGAGCGGCGGCGGTATGGCACCATCGTCGTTCGATAGAAGCGACAGAGAGGTGCCCCATGACCCAGGTTAACGATTTGAGCCGTTCGCTTGTCTCGTTTGAGCAGAATAGCAGCGTGACGGTCGTTGTCGAAATGAGTGAATCGAGCTGGCTGGTGGCGGGACAGGTTCCCGGTCTCGACCGCCAGCCCCTGAAGAAGCTGGAACCGGATCCAGCCGCGCTGCTGCGCCTGGTGGAACGTTGGCGCGACGAGGCGGTGAGGGCGGGCAGGACGATCAAGCGGGTCGCGCTGGCCTTTGGGGCGGGACGCGACGGGTTCTGGCTGGCGCGGTGGCTGCGGGCACGCGACATCGAGGTGCATGTCATCCATTCGACCAGCGTTGCGGTGTCGCGCGAGCATCGCCGTGCGAAGACCGACCGGTTGGAGACGGCGATGCTGACGCGCGTTTTTCTGGGCTGGTTGCGCGGCGAGCGCGGGCATTGTGGGATGGTCGTGATCCCGACACTCGAGGAAGAAGATGCCAGGCGCCCGAGCCGTGAGCGGGAAAGTCTGGTGGACGAGCGCACGCGGATCATCAACCGCATCAAGGCGATCCTGGCGTGGCTCGGGATCCGCGGCTTCAATCCCAAATTGCGCAAAGCGGTGGAGCGCCTTGACGCGCTGCGGACACCGGACGGTGTACCGCTGCCACCGAACACGATTGACGAACTGCGGCGCGATATGGCTCGACTCACCATGATCCGCGAGCAGATCAAGGTGATCGAGGAGGCACGCCTCGCGCGTCTGGAACAGGCCCCCGCGACGGGGCCACATGCGATGGTGCGTCTGATCGTCAGCGTCGTTGGCATCGGCGTCGAGACCGCCGACATGCTGGTGCAGGAGGTGCTATCCCGCAACCTGCGCGACCGACGGGCGGTGGCCCGCTATGCGGGGCTCACCGGCGCGCCTGACGAAAGTGGCTCCAAGCGACGCGAGAAGGGATTGGCGAAGACAGGCAACGCCCGCGTGCGCCGCGGGCTGATCCAGCTCGCATGGCGCTTCCTGCGGTTCCAGAACGACAGCGCGCTCGCCCAATGGTACCGGGCGAGAACGGAGGGCCCGAGCGGTACGCGCAAAACGAAGATGATCGTAGCGCTCGCCCGCAAGCTGCTCATCGCGTTGTGGCGCATGGTCAAGATCGGCGAAATCCCGGTGGCGTCACGCTGCGACAGCCGGCCTGAGCAGGTCTGCGAGGAAACCAAACAAGCAGGTCGACGTACGGTCGTTTTTCTGACCGGCCGTCGATGATCCGAGGTGGTGGTGACCCGAACAGAAACCTGGCTCCGATGCCGTCTGGAGAATGGGCCCGCCGCCTCGGAGCCTTGCCGCCGAAGCGAATGGATGCTTCATGGTCGGGATCCAGCACGGATCCCACCGAATACAAGGTCGCGGCGCATGTGGTGCGCGCGATGGTGGGCTCCCCTCGGATCCTCTCAAATCAGGCGGGGCTATCGACTCGTCGGAATCGGCAACGGAAAAAAACAGGAAAGTGGCAGCCGCGTGATGGCTTGACAAACAAATCCCCATACAAGGGTTCTGTGAGGTCGCGCACCGCGCCAAGATCGTCGCTCACCGCCGCGCGACCTCACAGAACCCTCCAGATTCAGATGAGCGGCATTCCAGGAATATGGAGCGATGTGCGAGGGTTCTGATATTGCGCGGTTTGGAGGCAGCCGGCGGAGCGATTAATCGGCGCAGTCGACGACGAGGTCGGCGAAACCGGACATGGCGAGCCGGTAATGGCGGCCGGCCGTCATCGGCGCCAGCGGTCCGAACGCGCCCGACAGCACGATGTCGCCGGCGGCAAGGGGACGGCCGACCTCGACCATCTTGCGCGCCAGCCATGCCAGCGCCGTCACCGGGCTGCCCAGGCAGGCGGTTGCCGGACCATGCGACACCCGCACGGCGTCCTCGAAGAGTTCCATCGTCAGGGCGTCGATCACGGCGCGGTCGAAGGGGCGGCGGTCGTCGCCGATGGCGTAGCGCGCGGAGGATGCGTTGTCGGCGACGGTGTCGGCGATCCTGATCTTCCAGTCTCGGACGCGGCTGCCGACGATCTCGATCGCGGGCGCCATCCACTCGACCGCATCGCCCACCGCGGCGTCGTCGACCGCGGGATCGGTCAGCGCGCCGCGGATGCCGAAGGCCAGCTCGCCCTCTGCGCGCGGCTGCGACACGCTCGCCGCCGCGAAGGCGCCGCCGGGCGCGACCGCCATGTCGGCGAACAGCATGCCGAAATCGGGCTCGCCAACCCCGAGCTGGGCCTGGACCGCGGGTGAGGTAAGGCCGATCTTGCGGCCGACCAGTTGCCGGCCCTCGGCGATCCAGTGGGCTGTGTTGATCTCCTGGATTCGATAGGCAATCAGGGGGTCGTTGGGCACCAGCCGGTCGACGACTGGGTCGATTGCACCTGTGTGATAGGCCTCGCGCAGCTCCAGCGCGGCACGGTGGACAGCATCCTCGGTCATTCTTCCTCCTGTCAGATCCTCGCCAGCAACCCGCCATCGCTGACGATGACGGTGCCGGTCATGCCGCGCGAGTTATCCGCCGATGCGAGCAGCACGTAGGCGCCGGCATGGTCCTCCGGGGCGGCCGCGAATCCCAGTGGGGTGGCCGCTCCAACTGCCGCGACGATGCGATCGTCATCTTCCAGCCGGCGTCCGGCGCTGCCCAACGAATCGATTCCTGACAGGCCGGTCACGGTGCCGCCCGGTGCGACGGCGTTGACCCGTACGTCGGGTGCCCATTCATGGGCAAGCTGATAGACGAGGCCGCGCACCGCGAACTTGCTTGCGGTATACAGCGCGCCGCCACCACCTCCGCGGAAACTGGCCGTGGAGCAGGTCATCACAAGGCTGCCTCGGACCTCCTTCAAATGCGGGTAGGCTTCGCGAGCCATCAACGCGTGCGACCGCACGTTAATTGCGAACATCTCGTCGTGCGCGGCCATGCAGTCCTCGGGCGAAAGACGGTCGAGCCGCTTGTGCCAATCGAATACTCCGACGTTCGAGATGACGGTGTCGAGGCGCCCGAAGCTGGTGATTGCGGCGGCTACGGCGCGAGCGTTGGCGTCCGGGAGCGAGGCGTCGCCCGCCACCGACGTGCAGGCCGAACCGAGCTCTGCCCGCAGCGTCGCGAGCCCTCTCTCGGCGCGGTCAACAGCGACTACGCGCGCTCCCTCGGCCACAAATCGCACAGCGACCGCTCGACCGATGCCAGACGCGGCACCGGTGACGATCGCCACCTGTCCTTCAAGCCACCCCATGCGCATCCTCCTGCCGATCAACATACGCATTGGTATTGTCTGTGGCAATGTCCGGCACTGCGAATGAAACCCTGTCAGTCAGATTGACTTGGAAATTTGGCGATGCTAGGCACAATACCATAAAGTATGGAGAGGCGTTGCCATGGTACTTCCCGACATTGGCCGCACCATTACAATTGGTGGCGTGACCACCAACTATCACGAAGCAGGCGCCGGCCGCGCGGTCGTGTTGCTGCACGGCTCCGGGCCGGGTGTGACGGCCTGGCAGAACTGGCAGCGAATCATCCCCCGACTGGCGGAGCGCTATCGTGTCATAGCTCCCGACATTGTAGGTTTCGGCTTCAGCCCCAAGCCCGAGGGTGAGAAGCCTGGCATCAAGCTATGGCTGGCGCACCTCGTTGGCATCCTTGATGCGCTCGAGATCGAGGAGGCGACGCTGGTTGGCAACAGCTTCGGCGGCGCCCTGTCGCTGGCCATGATGGCGCGCCATGCGGATCGTGTCCGCGCTTTGGTGCTCATGGGGACGCCCGCAGGCGAGTTCGAGCAAACCGGGGGCCTGGCGGACAGTTACGCTTTCGAACCCAGCTTAGAGAATATGGGCGCAATGATGCGCCGCTTTCCCTTCGATCCCGCGATCGTGAGCGACGAAATGATCGCTGCGCGTTTCGCAGTGGCTCAGCACAACGCCGGGCTTGAGACGATACGCGAGCTTCAGCCCCGTCCGACGGACGGGAGGCGTGCGACGGTACGCGGTGTCCCGCTTGAGCAACTGGAGGCAATCGACGTACCGACGCTGATCCTGCACGGTCGGGAGGATCGCATGATCCCGCTTGACGTCGCCATTCGGGCGCATCGCCACATTGCAAAGTCGCAGTTGCATGTCTTCGGTCAGTGCGGCCACTGGGTGCAGGTCGAGCGCGAGGAGGAATTCCTGGCTCAAGTCGCCATGTTCCTTGCCATGACGGAGTCGCCGCAATGAGCATCAACGCTGTCGAGCAATGTATCTTCGACCTCGGTAATTCGGGGCGGGTGCGCAAGGGTTATTCCGCCGAGCCTGAGGCCTTCCTGGCGCGCTACGCGCTGAGCGACGAGGAGAAGGCCCTTATTCGTGAGATGGACGTCGCTGAACTCTTCCGGCGCGGCTTGAACCCGATGTTGCTGATGGGATTCTATATGGGTTTTCATGGGCCCGCGTCGATGGTTGACTATCTGAGCAAGATGCCGACCCTTGCATCGACGCTCGGCACGGGAGAGTAATGATGGGCAAGATAGTGGGCGGCTTCATGATGCCGCACGATCCAACGGTCTTCATTAATCCCAAAAAGCTGGACAACAGCCACCTGATGGACGCGTATGCCGAAATCCGGCGCCGTATCGTTGCGCTCGGGGCGACCTCCGCAGTGATCGTCGGCGCCGATCATTACATCCTATTCACCCCGAAATGCCTGCCGCAGATCCTGATCTGCCTGGGTGAGCTCAATGGGCCTGTGGACCAGCTGCCGGGACTGCCCGGCCGTCCGATCCCGCACAATGCCGCGCTTGCCGGGTATATCTTCGATCATGCCCAGGATGTCGGGTTCGATCTGGCGGTCGCGCGGTCGCTCGGCGTGGATCACGCCATCGGGGCGCCGGCCCACCTCTGCCTGCCGGAGGACGGCTCGGTGAAGACGGTGGCGGTTTATATGGCAAGCGGCGTCGCGCCGTACCTGCGGCTGCGCCGCGCGCACGCATTCGGCGCGATGGTGAAGGCTGCTGTCGAGGCCGCGAACGACGAAGAGCGCGTCGTGGTGCTGGGTAGCGGCGGCATCAGCCACTGGGTCGGCACGGGCGAGATGGGACGTACCAACCCGGCGTTCGATCGAATGGTGCTCGATGCCATAGTCGCGGGCGACGCGGACTCGCTGCTCGCTCTGACCGACGAGGAAATCCTGCGCGAAGGAGGCAATGGCGCGATGGAGATACGGCATTTCCTGGCCGTGATGGGCGCGATGCCCGGCGGCTCGGGCGAGGTGATCGCCTATGACGCGTGGGAGGGTGCAGTGACCGGCCTGGGTTTCGCTCAGATGAGACCGGCGGCATGACCACGCCGCTAGGGCAGGGCATTACGCCGGCGGAGCTGCCGCGCGACCGGGCGCCGGCCCCGGATTCCGCACCGCTCGATGCCGCGACGATACGGGCGATGGTCGACGGCGAACAGGGCTGGATCGATCGGCGGATCTTCTGGGATCCCCAGGTCTATGCGCTGGAGATGGAACGTATCTTCGCGCGCTGCTGGATCTTCGTGGCGCATGACAGCCAGATCCCGGAGGTCGGCGATTTCGTTACGACCTATGTGGGTGAGGACGCGGTCATCGTCGCGCGGGCCCGCGACCGCCGGGTGCATGCCTTCATCAATTCGTGCAGCCACCGCGGCAACCGCGTGTGCTTCGCCGAGGCAGGCAGCGCGCGACGGTTCACCTGCAACTTCCATGGCTGGTCCTATGCGCTGGACGGGTCGCTGTCCGGGGTGACGGCCGAGGAACTTTACAAGGACAACCCCAGCTTCGACCGCAGCAAGCTCGGGCTGCATAATGCGCGGGTCGAGAGCTATGGGGGCATGCACTTTGCCTGTTTCGATCCGGAGGCGCCTTCGCTCGCGGATTATCTTGGCGACTTCCGCTGGTATCTCGACGTGCTGCTCGACAACGATGAGGGCGGGATCGAGTTCACCGACGGCAACATCAAGTCGCGGCTCAAATGTAACTGGAAGTTCCCGGCCGAAAACTTCGTCGGCGACGCGTACCATGCGACCTGGACGCACAGCTCCGCATTGCAGGCGCTGTTCGGCGGCGCGCCGACAATGAAGGCGGATCGATCGTTCCAGGTCAACGCCAATGGGCATGGCTGGGAGTTCGGACTCGACTTCATCGGCAACGCCGCGACTCTGTGCGAGCCGGAGATCGTAGACTATCTGCGCGAGAACGAAGCAAAGTTCGCCGAACGCCTCGGCAAGATGCGGAGCCGAATGGTTGCCTCGCTGAGCTCCGCAACGGTATTCCCCAACCTGTCCTTCCTTGCCGGGCACAACACCTTCCGCACCTGGAATCCGAAAGGCCCGAGCGAGACCGAGCTTCACACCTGGGTGTTCCTCAATCGCAACGCGCCGGACAGCCTGAGGGAAAAATACCGGCGTGGCGTCATGCTAACGTTCTCGCCGGCGGGGATCTTCGAGATGGATGACGGGGAGAATTTCGAGCATTGCACCGCGTCGAACGCGGGCGTGGTCACGCGCCGTCGCAAGCTGCATACCGGCCTTGGCCTCGGATCGGAGGTCGACCACCCCGAACTGAAGGGGCATGTGCACCGCAATCAGGTGAACGAGGCCAATCACCGCGCTTTCTATCAGCGCTGGAGTGACCTTATGACCGCACCCCGCTGGTCGGACGTGCCGGCACGATGAGCGGCATCGAAGGCAATGCGGGGGCCGCCCGCGTCGACCGCGACCTGGCGTTCGAGATCGAGCAGTTCCTCTATCGCGAGGCGCGGCTTCTCGACGCGGAGCGCTATGACGAGTGGCTGGCGATGATGGCGCCCGACATCCATTACTGGATGCCCGGGATCCAGGCCCGCTACCGCGCAGACAGGTCGGACGTGCTCAGCCGGACGCGGATGGCGTTTTTCGACGACGACCTGGATTATCTGACCAAGCGCGTCGATCGCGCCAAGCAGACCACCGCTTGGGCGGAGGACCCGCCCACGCGGCACTTCCACATGGTCGGCAACGTCGAGGTGGAGGCGACGGCGCTGCCGAACGAATGGGTGGTCCACTCGCTCGTCCACAATCTACGGCACCGCAACGAGACGGAAGAGCAGACGCTGACAGCCCGCCGCCAGGACCTCGTCCGCCGTGACGGGACCGGAGCGTTGAAGCTCGCGCGTCGGCTCATCCGCCTGCAACAGACGGTGTTGCAGGCAAAGAACATCAATACGTTCTTATGAACGGCGTGACGCAGGCGGGTGGCGGGCCGTCGCCGGCGGATGACGACGCGGCGTTCGACCGCGCCGACTTCGCGACGGTCGTCGACATGTTCTGGGAGGCGGTCGACGCGGCGGGCGACCGCATCGCCCTGATCGATGGCGAGCGGACGCTGAGCTACCGCGACTATGGCGCCTCGGTCGCGGCCCTGGCGGCGCGGCTGGTGGCGATCGGCGTGGGGGGGGAGCGGGTCGCGATCCAGGTGCCGAATTCGATCGAGGCGAACGTCGCGATCTACGCGGCGCTGGCCGCCGGCGCGCAGGTCGCGCTGCTCAATCCGGGCTATGGCGCGGATGAACTGGCGCCGCTCTTCGACATCGCCCGGCCCAAGGTCATCATTGCCGGGGTCGGCGGCGCGCGGGCTGCGCGCGGGATCGCCGCTGCGCACAGCATTGACCACCTGCTGGTGGTCGGCGAAGGCGACCTGTCAACACCGGCACTGGTGGCGCAGGCCGCCACGCGGCCGGCGGTGAGGATCGACCGCGGCGATCTGGCCACCTTGCTTTTCACCGGCGGCACCACTGGCGTGCCGAAGGGCGTCGATCGCCCCCACGGCACCCTGGTCGAGATAGTCCACGGGATGCATCAGGCGTGGCCGACCCGCATCGACCAAGAGGTGTGGCTGAATGTCGCGCCGGTGTTCCACGTCTGGGGTTCGCTGATGGGGTGTCTCAATCCCGTCTATTGCCGCAGCCCCGTGGTGATCATATCCCGCTACCAGCCCGATCTGGTCCTTGCCGCGCTGGAACGGCACCGGGTGACGGTGTTCAGCGGCGGGCCTGCCGCGATCTATGTCGGCCTCCTTGCCGCAGCGGGAATCGATCGCACCGACCTGTCGTCGCTGCGCATCTGTCCCGGCGGCGGATCGCCGTTCCTGATGGAGACGCTGACCGCCTGGTATGCGCGAACTGGGGTTCCGATCCTCGAAGCCTTCGGCATGACCGAAGGCGGGCCAATCTGCGCCAACCCGACCGACGGCACCCACAGGTTCGGCACCGTCGGGCGCCCGCTGCCAGGGCTCGAGGTTTCGATCGCGGCGCTCGACGATCCGGAGCGCGCGGTGCCGACGGGCCAACTGGGCGAGATCCGCATCCGTGGATCGCGCGTCGTCCACGCCTATCGCGGGCAGGGCGCGGGGCGGGCGGATGGCTGGCTGTACACCGGAGATGTCGGCGTGTTCGACGCCGACGGCTATCTCCGGCTGGTCGACCGGACCAAGGACATGCTGATCGTCGGTGGCTTCAACGTCTACCCGCGCGAGATAGAGGAAGTGCTGGCGCGCCATCCCGCTGTCGCCGAAGCGGCGGTGGTGGGGACGCCCGACGCGCGCAAGGGCGAGGTGCCCGTGGCCTTCGCGCGGCTGCGCGACGGGGCAACGGCCAGCCCCACCGCCCTCGCGGATTACTGCGCCGCCCATCTGGTCGCGTACAAGCGTCCGCGTTCGGTGACGCTGATGGACGCGATCCCCAAGACTCCTGCGAACAAGATCTGCCGCAAGACGCTCGCAGGCCTTGCGGCGGAGCAGCAGCCACCAGGAGAGAACGAGTGAGTAGAATCAAAGCAGCCATAATCGGCTCGGGCAATATCGGCACCGATCTGATGATCAAGATGCTGAAACGGCCGGGAAATATGGAACTGGTCGCTATGGTGGGCATCGATGCCGGCTCGGAAGGGCTCGCGATGGCAAGGGAACGAGGCGTGGCGACCACTCACGACGGGATCGACGGACTGGTAGGGATGGACGCCTACCCGGACATCGGGATCGTGTTCGATGCGACCTCCGCCTATGCGCACCGCCATCACGACGCGGTTCTGCGCCGTGACGGCAAGCAGGTGATCGATCTGACGCCGGCAGCAATCGGTCCGTTCACGGTGCCGCCGGTCAACATCGACGAGCACCAGGACGCACCGAACGTCAACATGGTGACCTGCGGTGGTCAGGCGACAATCCCGATGGTCGCCGCGGTCAGCCGGGTCGCGCGGGTTCGCTACGCCGAAATCGTCGCGTCCGTATCGTCTCGCTCGGCGGGGCCGGGAACGCGCGCCAATATTGACGAATTCACGCGCACGACGGCGCGCGCCATCGAAGTCGTTGGCGGGGCCGAGCGCGGCAAGGCAATCATCATCCTGAACCCGGCAGAGCCGCCCATGATCATGCGCGACACTGTGTTCACGCTGTCGGACATGGCGGACGAAGATGCGGTGCGCGCTTCGGTCGCGACGATGGTGGCGGCGGTGCAGCGTTACGTCCCCGGTTACCGGCTCAAGCAAGAAGTGCAATTCGAACGGTACGGCGCGAACCGGCCGCTCCTGATCCCAGGACAGGAAGACTTTATTGGCCTGAAGACGGCGATTTATCTGGAGGTGGAGGGTGCGGGCGATTACCTGCCAAGTTACTCGGGCAATCTCGACATCATGACAGCGTCGGCCCAGGCCACGGGCGACGCAATCGCCGCGCGCAAGCTTCGGACGGTGGCGGCATGACCCGCAATCCCGATCAGCGCCTCTATATCCAGGACGTGACGCTGCGCGATGGCATGCACGCCGTGCGCCACATGTACACGCTCGATCATGTCCGGGCCATCGGCAGGGCACTTGACGAAGCGGGAGTCGACGCAATCGAGATCGCGCATGGCGACGGTCTTTCGGGTGCGTCCTTGAACTATGGGTTCGGGGCGCAGACCGACTGGGAATGGATCGCAGCGGTGGCTGACGTGGTGGAGCATGCTGTTCTGACCACGCTGATCCTGCCCGGCATCGCAACGGTGGACGAGCTGCGACGGGCCTACGATCTCGGCGTCCGCTCGGTGCGCGTGGCAACGCACTGCACCGAGGCGGACGTTGCCCGTCAGCATATGCGGATCGCGCGCGACCTTGGCATGGACGTGTCGGGCTTTCTGATGATGAGCCACATGATCGATGCCGAGGCGCTCGCGCAGCAGGCGCTGGTGATGGAAAACTGTGGTGCGCATTGCGTTTACGTCACCGATTCGGGCGGTGCGCTAGACATGGACGGGGTTGCCGATCGGCTCCGTGCGTATGACCGTGTGCTCAAGCCGGAGACTCAGCGCGGGATGCACGCGCACCACAATCTCTCGCTGGGCGTCGCCAATTCGATCGTCGCTGCCCAGGAAGGCGCGGTGCGGATCGACGCCAGCCTGGCCGGGATGGGCGCTGGAGCCGGCAACGCGCCCTTGGAAGTGTTCATCGCTGCGATCGATCGTAAGGGATGGCAACACGGCTGCGACGTGATGAAGCTGATGGATGCCGCAGAGGAACTGGTCCGCCCGCTCCAGGATCGGCCGGTTCGGGTCGACCGCGAAACCCTGACGCTGGGATATGCGGGGGTCTATTCCAGCTTCCTGCGTCATGCCGAAAAAGCGGCTGGCGAATATGGCCTCGATACCCGCGAGATCCTGGTGGAACTCGGCCGTCGCAAGATGGTCGGTGGTCAGGAAGACATGATCATCGACGTCGCGCTCGACATGCTCAAGGCCCGCGCGGCCTGATCGAAAGACCCTTTCATGAGTGAAGTGCTTATTGTTGTCCCCGAAGCCGACGGCATGGGCGATGGCGACGTCCGCCGCCTGTGTTCGCCAGCGACCGGCCCGGTCGCGCTCTTCCGCATGGATGGCGCGTTTTACGCCATCGCCGACACGTGCAGCCACGGCCAGGCGTCTCTGGCCGAAGGCTGGCTCGAAGGGTTCGAGATCGAATGTCCGGTCCATTCGGGGCGATTCGACATCCGGAGCGGAGCGCCGCTCGCCTTTCCGGTCACCGAGCCGGTCGCCACCTACGCTCTCCGCCGCATCGACGGCGTGCTGCACGTGGTGGTGCCTGCCTAGCCTTCGCGTCGCCGGGCCTCGCGCTCGCGTAGCGCGAGGCGTGAGATCTTCAGGTTCTCGTTGCGAGGGATCTCGTCGACGATCTCGAGCAATTTGGGGATTTCCATCGGCGACAGAAGGTCGGCCAGGAACAGCCGCAGATTCTCGATCGTGAGTCCGGCGGCGTCGCGCAGGCTGACGATCGCCTTCACGGTCTCCCCGCGGTAGGCGCAGGGTACCCCGATCACTGCGGCTTCGCGCACCGCGGGGTGCTTTAGGACCGCGCTTTCCACATCGGCAGGATAGACGTTGTAGCCGCTGGCGATGATCACGTCTTTCAGCCGGTCGAACACGGTGACCGCGCCATCGGCGTCCATGGTGCCGATATCGCCGCTGCGGAAGAAGCCGTCGACGAACGCCTGCGCGGTCGCATCGGGGCGCTGCCAGTAGTGCGGCATGACCTGCGGCCCCCGGATGCAGATCTCGCCCGGCTCACCGGTTGCCATGCGGATCGACGGATCGCTCGTCGAGCGGACCTCCACCTCGGTGAAGGGCAGAGGGATACCGGTTGCTCGCTCATGATGCGGGGTCGGTAAGGAATAGATCGCTGCGGGCGACGTTTCGGTCATGCCATACAGGGTCGTGATCGTCAGGCCCGTCGCGTCGCGAAATCGCTTCTTGAGCTCGGCTGAGACCGGCGCGGCGCCGCATTGCGCATTGCGCAGCGACGACCAGTCGAACTTGCCGCGCGTTTCCGCGGCATGCAGCAGCGCGGTGAACATGGTCGGCGGCGCCAACAGCAACGTAATCCTCCGCTGCTCGATGGTGTCCAGCGCCGCGTCGGCGTCGAACCGGGGCATCCAGGCCATCTCGCCTGCGATGTTGACCATGAAGTTCTGGATGGGTCCGACGCCCGACACATGCGTGACGGGTGCTGCGGCGAGCACGGATTCCGCACCAGGCCTCAGTTCGGGGAACCAGCTGTGCATCTGCACGACGTTGACCGACAGGTTCGCATGGGTCAGCACCGCTGCCTTGGGCGCGCCGGTCGTGCCGCCGGTATATTGCAGCACCGCCGGCTGCGTGAGCGGGTCGACCGTGGCGCGTGCGACCCGGCCCGCTCCAGCCATGATGGCAGCGGTGGTCAGCGTGCCTTCGCCGTTGCCAACCGATGCGGGCGCGTGGGGATCGCCGCTGCGCGCGCTCGTCGCGATCAGCGTCGGCTTCACCGCCGACGCGCGCCGGATCTGGGCCGCCTTGCCGAGCAGCGCTGCATCGTCGAGCGTGAAGATCGCCTTCAGTCCAGCATCGTTGGCCTGGTCGGTAAGGCGCCTGACGGAATAGAGCGGGTTCAGCCCGACTCCGATTGCGCCGACGTGCCACAGGGCGAAGGTGAAGACGGTGAATGAAGGATGGGCCGGGGCGAGGAAGCCGACCCTGTCGCCTGCGCCGATGCCCGCCGCGGCGAAACCGGCGGCGAGGTCCTCCACGAAGGCTGCGACCTCCGCGTAACTAAAGCTCTCCTCGGCGAAAGACGAACATGGGCGCGCGCCGAAGGTCGACGCTGCCCGATCGAGCAGGACGGACAGCGGCATGGGGTCGGGCGACGCCAGCGCTGCGGCGCGCGGATTATAGAAGCGGGCCCAGGGCTGGCGCGTTGCGGAGGTCGTCATGGCGGTCGTTATCCTCTCGATATCCTGACGTCGGTGCGCCTTGCCCGAAAACATACCTTTGCGTATGGCTGGATGCAACAGGAGGGTGGCGCGATGAAGGCTTGGGTGGTTGAGGGGTATGGGACGCTGGACCGCGTCAGCATCCGGGACGTTCGCATTCCCGTCGTGCCGGCAGGCTGCGCGCTGGTCCGTGTGCTGCGCGCCGGTTTGAATTTCGCCGACGTCATCAGCGTGCGCGGCGAATATCAGGTCAGGACCGATCCGCCGTTTATCCTTGGTGCGGAAATCGCCGGCCAGGTCGTCGATACGGGTGGCTTCGCACATCTTGCCTTTGGCGACCTGGTGATGGCGCAGGTTACCTCGGGCGCCTATGCGGAATATTGCGCAGTGGACGCTGCGCGGCTGATCCGTCTCGCGCCGGGCACAGACCCCACACAGGCCGCCGCGATCCCGATCTCCTATACGACTGCGTCGATCGCGCTCTTCGACACCGCCGGCTTGCGAGCGGGCGAGACCGTGCTGATACACGCCGCAGCGGGCGGCACCGGCATCGCCGCGACGCAGCTCGCACGCAACGCCGGCGCGCGCGTCATCGCGGCGACCGCCGCGCCGGAAAAGGCAGCGGTGGCGACCGCCAACGGTGCCAGTGCCATCGTCAACAACCGCGCCGCAGACTGGGTCGAAACGCTACGCGGGATCGCGCCGGGCGGGATTGATGTCGTGCTGGATCCGGTGGGCGGAGACATCACGCTGCAAAGCGTCCGCGCGCTCGCCTGGGGCGGGCGTCTTCTTATCGTCGGCTTTGCCAGCGGGGCTATTCCCGCGATCCCCGCCAACCGCCTGCTCGTAAAGGCGGCGTCGGCGCGGGGCGTGTTCTGGAAATTCGATGCTGATCCATCCGGCATCGCTGCGGTCCAGAGGGGGCTCGCCACGGCATTGGCAGAGGGAACTATCCGTCCCATAATCGGCGCGACAGTGCCGTTCGCGGCGCTCCAGGAGGGGCTTGTGGAACTTGCAGGCGGGCGCACCATTGGAAAGCTGGTTCTCGATGTGGAAAATGCTTGACCCGGAGTCATTGTGATTCCGGTTTGCCGACGATTGCGATATGGGCCCAGGCAATAACGGAGGTGGCGGTCTACATGGCAAAACAACAGGCGCATGCAAATGCCGATCAGTCAGAGCGTCTGTCGAAACACGACTGGATCGTGGCCGCGCTGCAAGAAGTCGGGAATGGTGGCGTCGCGCAGGTCCGCATCGAGGTGCTGGCACGCGCCCTGGGCGTGACGAAGGGCAGCTTCTACTGGCATTTCAAGGACCGCGACGCGCTGCTGGGCGAAATGCTTCGGTTCTGGCAGCAAAGCCTGACCTCCGCGGTCGGCCGCTTCGTGCGCACGAAGATCGAGACGCCCCGTGACCGCCTCTCATACCTTCTCGGACTAGCGTCGGAAGATCGCAGCGACGTCCCTGGCGGAACGATCGAACATGCGCTGCGCGAATGGGCGCGGTCTTCCGAA
>Ga0255338_1000617_pt1 | contig 98244 bp, 100 predicted proteins | sample MeOH1_35cm_T4_19_FD_203715 | JGI IMG/M metagenome (GOLD analysis project Ga0255338, IMG submission 203715) | Sandy soil microbial communities from University of British Columbia, Vancouver, Canada - MeOH1_35cm_T4_195 | ecosystem: Engineered > Artificial ecosystem > Sand microcosm > Unclassified...
TGCTGGTCGGCGGCACCAGCTCGGGCACGGCGCTGGCCATGTCGAAGGTGGCACTCGAGAAGAAGCGCCCCTTCCTCTCGATCGGCGCCGGCTCGGCCCGCCTGACCAACGAGGACTGCTCGCCCTACACGGTCCACTACGCGTACGACACCGTGGCCCTGGCCAAGGTGGCGGGCAACGCGCTGGTCAAGGCCGGCAACAAGAGCTGGTTCTTCCTCACGGCCGATTACGCGTTCGGCTACTCGCTCGAAAGCGACGCCTCGAACGTGGTCAAGGCCAACGGCGGCACCGTGGTGGGCGCCGTGCGCCACCCGCTGAACGCTTCGGACTTCTCGTCCTTCCTGCTGCAGGCACAGTCCAGCAAGGCGCAGATCCTGGGCCTGGCGAACGCCGGCGGCGACTTCACGAACGCGATGAAGGCGGCCAAGGAATTCGGCATCAACAAGACGATGAAGATCGCCGGCCTGCTGGTGTTCATCAACGACGTGCACAGCCTGGGCCTGAAGAATACCGAGGGCCTGCAGCTGGCCGACAGCTGGTACTGGAACCAGGACGACGCCTCGCGCAAGTTCGCCAAGCGCTTCTTCGACAAGTACAAGCGCATGCCCTCCAGCCTGCAGGCCGCCGACTACTCCGCGACCCTGACGTACCTGAAGGCCGTCAAGGCGGTGGGTACGACCGACGCCGACAAGGTCATGGCCGAAATCAAGAAGACGGGCGCGAACGACTTCTACAGCAAGGGCAAGGTCCGGGCCGACGGCCGCATGATCCACGACATGTACCTGTTCCAGGTGAAGGCCCCGGCGGAATCGACGAGCCCGTGGGATTACTACAAGCTGGTCCAGAAGGTGCCCGGCGAGCAGGCGTTCACCACCGTGGCCGAGTCCAAGTGCTCCCTGCTCAAGAAGTAAAAACCCGGAAATAGCCGGCCCTCGCGGGCCGGCTTCTTCCTTTCGCGAAGCGTTACCCCCATGGAGATTTTCGGCATTCCCCACCAGGCCTTCCTGGGCCAGCTCATGCTGGGCCTGGTGAACGGCGCTTTCTACGCCATGCTCAGCCTGGGCCTGGCCGTCATCTTCGGCCTGCTGGACATCGTGAACTTCGCGCATGGCGCGCTGTACATGCTGGGCGCATTCGCCGCGTGGATCATGCTGGACAAGTTCGGGGTCAACTTCTGGCTCGCCCTGGTCCTGGCGCCGCTCGCGGTCGGCATCCTCGGCGTGGTGATAGAACGCACCATGCTCAAGCACCTGTACGGGCTCGATCCGCTGTACGGGCTGCTGCTCACATTCGGGCTTTCGTTGATATTCGAAGGCATCTTCCGCGACCAGTACGGCGTTTCCGGGCAGAACTACCCGGTGCCCGACCTGCTCGCCGGCGCCACCAACCTGGGGTTCATGGTGCTGCCGAACTACCGCGCCTTCGTGGTGCTGGCTTCGCTGGTGGTGTGCCTGGGCACCTGGTTCCTGATCGAACGCACCCGGCTGGGCGCCTACCTGCGCGCCGGCACCGAAAACGCCAAGCTGGTCCAGGCCTTCGGCGTCAACGTGCCGATGATGGTGATGCTCACCTATGGCGCCGGCGCCGCGCTGGCCGCCCTGGCAGGCGTGCTGGCCGCCCCGATCATCCAGGTCAATCCGTTGATGGGTTCGAACCTGATCATCGTCGTCTTTGCCGTGGTGGTGATCGGCGGCATGGGCTCGATCCTGGGCTCCGTCATCACCGGCCTGGGGCTGGGTGTCGTGGAAGGCATGACGCGTGTGTTCTACCCCGAGGCCTCCAGTGTCGTCGTCTTCGTCGTCATGGTGATCGTCCTGATCCTGCGCCCCGCCGGCCTCTTCGGCAAGGAGGCGTGAACAAATGACCTACGACAAGAAACTGATCCGCGCCACCTATGTCGCGCTGCTGGCCCTGGCGCTCGTGGCGCCGCTGATCGGCCTGTACCCCGTTTTCGTGATGAAGCTGCTGTGCTTCGCGTTGTTCGCGTGCGCGTTCAACCTGCTGCTCGGGTTCACCGGCCTGCTCTCGTTCGGGCATGCGGCCTTCTTCGGATTTTCCGCCTACGTGACGGGTTATTTCGTCAAGTCGCAGGCCTGGTCCCCGGAGCTCGCGATCATCGCCGGCGTCGTCGTGGCCGGCTTTCTCGGGTTGCTGGTCGGCCTGATCGCCATCCGCCGCCAGGGCATCTATTTCGCGATGATCACGCTCGCGCTGGCCCAGATGGTGTACTTCATCTGCCTGCAGGCCCCGTTCACCGGCGGCGAGGACGGGCTGCAGGGCGTGCCGCGCGGCGCACTCTTCGGCGTGCTGGACCTCTCGTCCGACACCGTCATGTACTACGTGGTCGTCGCGATCTTCATCGGCTGCTTCCTGGGCATCACGCGCATCGTCACCTCCCCGTTCGGGCAGGTGCTCAAGATGATCCGCGAGAACGAGCCGCGCGCCGTGTCGCTCGGCTACGAGGTCGACCGCTACAAGCTGCTCGCCTTCGTGCTGTCGGCCGCGCTCTCGGGGCTCGCGGGGTCGCTCAAGACGCTGGTGATGGGCTTCGCCACCTTATCGGACGTCCACTGGACGATGTCCGGCGAAGTCATCCTGATGAGCCTGCTGGGCGGCGTCGGGACTCTCTTCGGCCCGGTGTTCGGCGCCGGCATCGTGATCGCATTGCAGGACATGCTGGCCGACAAGGTGGGCAGCTGGGTGACGGTGATCATCGGCGCGATCTTCGTGGTCTGCGTGCTCGCCTTCCGCAAGGGCGTGGTCGGCGAGCTGCGCGCCTGGATGGACCGGCGGCGCGCCCGCGCCTGAGCCGGCCCGGCCACCGCCGGGGGGTGTCATCCAGGTGATTGGCCGTCCGGCGGGCGGGCGCTAACCTGCCGCTGTCCCAACCTCGGAACAGCCATGAACGACCTCTTCTCGCTCCAGGGCCGCACCGCGCTCGTCACCGGCGGCTCGCGCGGCATCGGCCGCATGATCGCCAAGGGCTTCCTCATGCAGGGCGCACGCGTCTACATCTCCTCGCGCAAGGCCGCCGCCTGCGAAGACACCGCGAAGGAGCTTTCGGCCCTGGGCCCGTGCTTCGCGCTTCCCGCCGACGTTTCCACCGTGGAAGGCGCGCGGGGATTGGCCGCGGCCTACGCGGCGAAGGAAGGCGCGCTCGACATCCTCGTCAACAACGCCGGCGCGGCCTGGGGCGAATCGTTCGACACTTTCCCCGAGAAGGGCTGGGACAAGGTGATGGACCTGAACGTGAAGTCGCCCTTCTTCCTCACCCAGGCCCTGCACGATCAGCTGCGCAGCGGCGGCAGGGCGCATTGCGCCAAGGTGATCAACGTTGCCTCCATCGACGGCGTCTCCGTGAATCCGCAGGAGACCTACTCGTACGCCGCCAGCAAGGCCGGCCTGATCCACCTGACCAGACGCATGTCGCTGCACCTGGTGCACGACAACATCGTGGTCAGCGGCATCGCGCCGGGCGCCTTCGCCTCCGACATGAACCGGCTGGCGCGTGACCATGGCGACGAAGTGGCCAGGCGCATTCCTTCAGGGCGGATCGGCACCGAGGAGGACATGGCCGGCGTGGCGATCTACCTCGCGTCACGGGCCGGCGATTATGTGGTCGGCCAGACCATCGTCGTCGATGGCGGCGTGACGCTGGCGCGAGGTTAGGACTCCCACGCTCGGCACTGCGTGTCCTCGCTGCACCCCGAGGGGGCTGAGTGCCGCGGCTCCAAGCCTGCATGCGCAGGCTTGGACGGCACGAAGAGAAGCTGCGTCTCGCCGCGGGGCGGGCCTGCAAGGCCAACCCGCCTCGGGACGGCCCAGCGGCAGGTTAGAGCATCCAGTTCTGCGGGCCGCGGCTGGCGATCTTGGCAGCGCCCACCCGGTTGCCGAGCTCGGCGCAGCGCGCCAGCGGCCAGCCTTGCTCCAGGCCGTGCAGCAGCGCACCACGCCAGGCGTCGCCGCAGCCGGTGGGGTCCACGATCTCGCGTGCCTTCACCGGCGGCACGATCGTCTTCTCCCCGTCGATCCACACCTCGCAGCCCTCGCCGCCGAGCGTCACGACCAGGCCCTCGACCCGGCGTGAGATTTCCGCGCTGCTCCAGCCCGTGCGCTCGCCCAGCATCTTGCCTTCGTAGTCGTTCACCGTGACCCATGTCGCCTGCTCGATGAATCGGGCCAGCTCCTTGCCGTCGAACATCGGCAGGCCCTGGCCCGGGTCGAAGACGAACGGGATGCCGCAATCCACGAACTGCTGCGCGTGCTGCAGCATCGCGTCGCGGCCGTCGGGCGAGATGATGCCCAGCTTGACGTCCGGCCGCGCCTCGATGCGCGTGACGTGGGCCTGCATCATCGCGCCGGGATGGAACGCCGTGATCTGGTTGTTGTCGCGGTCGGTCATGATCATCGCCTGCGCGGTGTAGGTGTCGCCGACCGCCTTCACGTATTGCGTGGCGATACCCAGCGCCTCCAGCCGCGCCAGGTAGTCCGCGCCGTCGCTGCCCACGGTCGCCATCGGCAGCGGCTCGCCGCCCAGCATCTTCAGGCTGTAGGCGATGTTGCCCGCGCAGCCGCCGAAGTCGCGCCGCAGCGCCGGCACCAGGAAGGAAACGTTGAGGATGTGCACCTGGTCCGGCAGGATCTGCTCGGCAAAGCGCCCCTCGAAGTCCATGATGGTGTCGAAGGCAAGGGAGCCACAGATCAATGCTGCCATGGGGATGGTTCCGTCAGGGTGGTCAAGGGTAGAAAGCCAGCAGGCGGTAGCCGGCGATCCGGGCGCCGGCGCCGTTGCCGGCCACGGCCAGCGCGAGCGAGCCGGACCACTCCGCCGCGGCGTCAATGACGCCGGGATGGGTCCCGAGGTCCGCCGGCAGCAGCACGCGCCGTACCACGGGCTGGTCCCGGCCATCGGTCAGCGTCAGCTCCAGCGCGGGCATCGCGACCTGGATGGTGGCCTGGTTCTTCAAGGTGAAGTTGAGCCGGTAGGCATCGCCGCGCAGCTTGTTGAACGACGAACTGTCGATCACGATCGCGTCGATCTGGCGCGGCGGTGCGATGCTGCACTTGAGCGGCTCGCACAGCCGGGCCAGCCAGGGTCGCAGCGCCGGCTGTGCGGCGGCGAGACGGTCTCGGTCTTGCACGCCGACCTGCGCCGCCAGCATGAAGGCCAGCACGAGCAGCACGAGCACCAGGGCCGCGCGGATGCCGGGCCCGCGCCAGAACTCCTGGCTGCGCGCCTGGCGCACGAATGACAGGTCGTGGAGTTCGGGCTCGAGTTCCGATTCGGGAACGGGTGTGAATCGCGACGGCAGCGGCTCGGCGATGTCGTCGGCCTCATCCTGCCGCCGCAATTCGAACGGCCGGTCCAGCGGCGTCTCGCGCAAAGCCCGCGCCTCGGCTTCCAGCTGGGCCGAATCCAGCGCATCCAGCGCCATCGCCGCGTCCACCTCCGTGTTCAGCGACGACGGGAACTCCTCCGGTTCGGCTTGCCCCTCATCGATGCCCGGTGCCCCGGAGGGGGCCGCGACGGCGCCGCTCTCGTGCACGAGTGAGTCGGGGCTCTCGACGGGCGGGGATTCCGGCGCGACGGGGACATCGGCCTGCAGGTGCGCGGAGGCATCGAAGACGTCGGCGCAATGCCCGCAGCGCACCCATCCTTCCGAGATCCTGAGTTGGTCGGGCACGACTTTGAACATCGTCCCGCAGGCGGGGCAGCGCGTGATCAGGCTCATTCAGCCTCCGCCGAGCCGCCTCAAGGAGGCCGAAGCCCCCCAGGGGGGCAGCGCAGTAAACGAAGTGACAAGCGTGGGGGCCGGCATCAGCCAGCGATTGTAGCCAGCGGCCTTCCGGGGCCGCGAGGCGAACTCAGACCGTCGCCGTCATCAGCACCCAGCCCTCCTCGGCATCGGCCACGTCGAGCCTGGCGTAGGGTGCATACGCGGCCCGGAGCTCGTCGGCCTGGCGCTCGAGGATGCCGGCCAGCACCAGCGCGCCGCCTGGCGCCACGTACGAGCACAGCAGCGGCGCCAGCACCTTGAGCGGCGTCGCGAGGATGTTGGCCAGCACGGTGTCATACCGGCCGGTGGCCTTGTCGGGAAGGCCCGCGTTGAGCCGGACCCCATTGGCGCTGGCGTTGTCGAGGGTGGACTGCACGGCGGCCGGGTCGATGTCCACCGCGTCGATGTGCGCAGCCCCGAAGCGTGCGGCGCCCATGGCCAGGATGCCCGAGCCGCAGCCGTAGTCCAGCACGCGTTGACCCCCCATCGCGTGACGCGCGATCCAGCGCAGGCACATGCGGGTGGTGGGGTGCGTGCCCGTGCCGAAGGCCAGGCCCGGATCCAGCCGGATGACCTGCCGGGCCTGCGCAGGCGGTTCGTGCCATGTCGGAACGATCCAGAACTCGGGCGTGATCTCCACCGGTGCGAACTGCGACTGCGTGAGGCGCACCCAGTCCTGGTCGGGCACCGGCCCCACGCCGAGGAACCGGCAGCTGCCGAAGAAATCCTGGACTTCGAGCAACCGTGACGCATCGCGCGCCGCGGCTTCGGTCGCGAACAGGGCGATCACGCGGGAGCGCTGCCAGCCTTCCTTCGGCGGCGGCATGCCCGGCTCGCCGAACAACGCCTGCTCGGCATCGGTCTGCGCGTCGGCGTCCTCCACGGATACGCTGAGCGCGTCGAGCGCGTCCAGCGCCTCGCTCACGGTCTCGACCGTGTCCTCAGGACAGAGAAGACTGAGCTCGAACATGATCAAGTCCCCGACGGGCCGCCCCTCGGGGACTGGGGCCCCCTCGGGGGGCGCAGCAGCGGCGCAGCCGCAAACGTGGGGGCCATTTCGTCAGCGCTTGTGGTGCGACAGCCACTCTTCGAGGTAATGGATGTTGGTGCCGCCGTCCATGAACTTGGCGTCCACCATCAGTTCGCGATGCAGCGCGATGTTGGTGTTGATGCCTTCCACGACGGTCTCGAGCAGGGCGGTACGCATCCGCGCCAGGGCCTGCTCGCGCGTGTCGCCGTGCACGATGATCTTGCCGATCATCGAGTCGTAGTTCGGCGGCACGAAATAATTGGTGTACACGTGGGAATCAACCCGGACGCCCGGGCCGCCCGGCGCGTGCCACATCGTGATGCGGCCGGGCGACGGGACGAACTTGTACGGGTCCTCAGCGTTCACGCGGCATTCGATCGCATGGCCGCGCAAGGTGATGTCGCGCTGGGCGAAGGGCAGCTTCTCCCCGGCGGCCACCATGATCTGCGTCTTCACGATGTCCACGCCGCTGATCAGTTCGGTGACGGGGTGCTCCACCTGCACGCGCGTGTTCATCTCGATAAAGTAGAACTCGCCGTTTTCGTACAGGAACTCGAAGGTGCCCGCGCCCCGGTAGCCGATCTTCTTGCAGGCCGTGACGCAGCGCTCGCCAATCTTCTCGATCAGCTTGCGCGGGATGCCCGGCGCCGGCGCTTCCTCGATGATCTTCTGGTGGCGGCGCTGCATGGAGCAATCGCGCTCGCCCAGGTACACCGCGTTCTTGTGCTTGTCGGCCAGGATCTGGATCTCGATGTGGCGCGGGTTCTGCAGGAACTTCTCCATATAGACCGCCGCATTGCCGAATGCCGCGCCCGCTTCCGCCTTGGTCATCTGCACGGCGTTGATCAGCGCCGCCTCGGTATGCACCACGCGCATGCCGCGCCCGCCGCCGCCGCCGGCGGCCTTGATGATCACCGGATAGCCCACGGCCTTCGCAGTGCGGCGGATCATGACCGGGTCGTCGGGCAACTCGCCCTCGGAGCCGGGCACGCACGGCACGCCCGCCTTGATCATGGCCTGCTTGGCCGAGACCTTGTCGCCCATGATGCGGATGTTCTCGGGCGTGGGCCCGATGAACTGGAAGCCGCTTTTCTCGACGCGCTCCGCGAAATCGGCGTTTTCGGACAGGAAGCCGTAGCCAGGATGGATGGCCTCGGCGTCGGTCACCTCGGCGGCCGAAATGATGGCCGGCATGTTGAGGTAGCTCTGGGGCGAGGGCGCCGGTCCTATGCACACCGCTTCTTCCGCGAGCTTCACATACTTCGCCTCGCGGTCGGCCTCCGAGTAGACCATCACGGCCTTGACGCCGAGTTCGCGGCACGCGCGCTGGATGCGAAGGGCGATTTCGCCCCGGTTGGCGACAAGAATCTTCTTGAACATGAGTGCGTGCTTACTCGACCACGAACAGGGGTTGCCCGTATTCGACGGCCTGGCCGTTTTCGCACAGGATCTTCACGATGGTGCCGGCCTTGTCGGCCTCGATCTCGTTGAGTATCTTCATCGCCTCGATGATGCAGACCGTCTCGCCCTCCTTGACCTGGCTGCCGACCTCGACGAACGGCTTGGCGCCGGGACTCGAGGATCGGTAGAACGTCCCCACCATCGGCGACTTGACGACGTGGCCGGACGGAACGGGGGCGGCCGGCGCCGCAGCGGGTGCGCCGATGGCGGGCCCGGCGGCGGGAGCAGCCACCGCCATGGCCGGGCCCGCCAGCGGCTGCAGCGACGCTCCACCGCCCTTGACGATGCGGACTTTGCCCTCGGCCTCGGTGATCTCCAGCTCGGAAACGTTGGATTCCGACACCAGGTCGATCAACGTCTTTAATTTGCGCAAATCCATGTGATCTCCAACGCGTGCGAACGAAAGGAAGGCGAATTTACAGCAAAATTCGTTTAAATCGTGTTTCTGCAGTCATTTTTCATTTATTTTCTGCATTTCGCTTGACAGCACGGGTGATCCGGCAGCAACGGGGCCGGCGCGCTGCAGGCTACCGCAGCTGCGTCCACCCCGCCAGGTCGGCGGCGGTGACCCGGCCCATTTTACGCTGCAGCACATCCCCATTCGCGCCGACGACGACCGTGAAGGGCAGCCCGCCTCCCAGGTTGCCCAACGCATGACCGAGTTCGGTGCCACCCAGGCCGGCGAGCGCGATCGGAAAACTGACTGGCGTGCGCTCCAGGAACTTGCGCACCGCACTGGGCTGGTCGATCGCCAATCCGACCACTTGCCAGTTTTTCGATGCATTTTCGCGGTAGAAGCCATCCAACAGCGGCAACTCCTCCACGCACGGTGGGCACCAGGTGGCCCAGAAATTCAGCACCAGCGGCTTGCCGCGCAGTGACTGCATCGCAAGCGTGGCGCCCGCCGGGGTGTCGAAATTCATCGGCCAGAGGACGGCCGCTGCATCGGGCCGGCCTTCCTCGACTCGCCATTTCCAAAGCGCCAGGCCGGCGCCCGCCAGCGCTGCGGCGCCAGCGACCCCGGTGTAGAGAAGGCGGCGGCGCGCAGGACCGGCCGGCGCTGGTGGGATGTCGGAATCGGCGTTCATGACGCCCGATTGTCCACCAGCGCGCGGACCGCGGCGACGTCCCCGCGCGGAGTACGGCCCCTGGCGTCGGGCTTGAGGGCGCCTCGAACGTCGTCGTGGTCATGGATCATCAGGTGGACACCGATCGGTTCGCCGAGCTCCCGGCTGACGCTCGACAGGCTCAGCGCCTCGACCGGCTCGCCGTTGAACCCCGTGACCGTCCGGGGCTCGTAGTCCACGTTGTTGTCGATCAACGCCATCTCGGCCGATTTCGGGTCGTCGCAGAACAACTGGATATAGATGTCGGACAGCCGCGTGGCCGTCCCGTGCCAGACGGCGCCGCCCAGGTAGGGCCGGAACGGGGCCAACCGCTCCATCCACGTCAGCGCCAGCTTTCTCAACGCGGCCAGTTCCACCGGCTGGGTGTCGGCGCAGAAAAGCTCGATGTACTCCCGGACCGCGTCCTCGAGGGCATCGTTGTCGGGCAAGGCGCTGCGACCGTTCAGGCCGAGCTGGCGCACCGCCCGCCGCTTGGCGGGCCCGTATTCCAGGCCCTCCTCCACCACCATCCGTGCCGCAGTCGCCGCGATCTCCGCCTTTGCGCTTTCCATAGGGTCATTCTGCATTGATCGCGGCCGCCCGGGCCGTACAGTGGCCATGGAAAAGTCAGCCCCCACGCTTTGCGCCCCCCGAGGGGGCCGTTCTTGCCTACGGGCGGCCCGGCGTCAAAAAGGAGACCCGCATGCGAAGCACGATGATGGATGTTCCCCTCTCGCTCAACCACCTGCTCGAGCGCGCGGGAAAACTGTTCGCCGGCAACGAGATCGTTTCGCGCCTGCCCGACAAATCCCTGCGCCGGCACACTTTCGGCGATTACTACCGCCGCACCCGCGCACTGGGCTCCGCCCTGCGAAAGCTCGGCCTGGAGAAGGGCGACCGGGTCGCGACGCTGTGCTGGAACCACCACGCCCACCTGGAATGCTATTTCGGCATCCCCGCAGCCGGCGGCGTGATGCACACGCTCAACCTGCGTCTGTCGCCGGACGAGATCGGCTGGATCGCCGGCAACGCGCGGGACCGGTTCCTCGTGATCGACGACGTCCTGCTGCCGCTCTACAAGCAGTTCGCGCACCTGCACAAGTTCGAGAAAGTCATCGTGTTCCCGTATTCCGGCGCACCCGTCGCCCCGGAGTTTGCGGACTACGAGGCGCTGCTGGTCGCGGCCGACCCGGACGGCTTCCAGTACGCCGAGCACGACGAGAACGATCCGGTGGCCATGTGCTACACATCCGGCACCACCGGCCGCCCCAAGGGGGTCGCCTACTCGCACCGCTCCACCATCCTGCACACGCTGGTCGCCAGCCTGGGCGACTTCTGGGGCCTGCGCGGCACCGACGTCGTCCTGCCCGTGACGCCCATGTTCCACGCCAACAGCTGGGGCATGCCCTATGGCGCGGTGATGATGGGCGTGAAGCTGGTCTTTCCGGGTCCGCACCTGCACCCGGAAGACCTGCTGGACCTGATCCAGCTGGAGCCGCCGACGCTGTCGCTGGGCGTGCCCACCATCTGGATGAGCCTGATCCAGACCTACGACGCCGCGCAGGCGCCGGAGTCGCCCCACCACGGCCGATGGAGGCTGCCCCGGGGCATGCGGTCGCTGGTCGGTGGCGCGGCCGTGCCCGAAGCGTTGATCCGCGCCTTCGACAGGCACGGCATCTGGATCCTGCAGGGCTGGGGCATGACCGAGACCTCGCCGGTCTGCACCATTTCCTACCCGCGCGCCGAGCTGCGCGACGCGAGCGCCGACGAGCGCTACCGCCGCGCCGCGATGGCGGGCGTCCCGGTGCCGCTGGTGGACCTGCGCGTGCGCGGCGACACCGGCGGCGACCAGCCCTGGGACGGCAAGAGCGTCGGCGAAATCCAGGTGCGCGGGCCCTTCATCACGGCGAGCTACCACGAGGTGCCGGTGGAGGCGGAAAAATTCACGGCCGACGGGTGGCTGCGCACGGGCGACGTCGCCTCGGTGGACCCGCTGGGCTTCGTCAAGATCTCGGATCGCACCAAGGACCTGATCAAGTCCGGCGGCGAATGGATCAGCTCGGTGGACCTGGAGAACGCCATCATGGCGCACCCCGCGGTCGCCGAGGCCGCGGTGATCGCCATCCCTGATGAAAAGTGGAGCGAGCGGCCGCTCGCCTGCGTCGTGCTGCGCCCGGGCCAGTCGGCAACGCCCGAGGATTTCAATGCCCACCTGTTGCGCCACAGTTTCGCCAGGTGGCAGCTACCCGATCGCTACGAATTCATCGAAGCCGTCCCGCGCACATCGACGGGCAAATTCTGGAAGATGAAGTTGCGCGAGCGCTTCCCTCGATAGCCGCGATCGGGCGGCGCCGGGCCGCCCCAACGCGCGGTGAGCGAGCGTGGGGGTCACATAATCGGGGACATGCACATCCATATCCTCGGCATCTGCGGCACGTTCATGGGAGGCCTTGCCGCGCTCGCCCGCGAGGCGGGCCACAAAGTCACGGGCTGCGACGCGGGCGTGTACCCGCCCATGAGCGACCAGCTGCGCGCGCTCGGCATCGACCTCATCGAAGGTTTCGGCGCCGACCAGCTCGCGCTGCGGCCCGACGCCTGGATCGTGGGCAACGTCGTTTCCCGGGCGCGCAAGCCAGACGGCACGCCCCGCTATCCCTTGATGGAGGCCATCCTGGACGCGGGCCTGCCCTACACCAGCGGACCGCAGTGGCTGTCCGAGCACGTGCTGCAGGGCCGGCATGTGCTGGCCGTGGCCGGGACGCACGGCAAGACCAGCACCACGTCCATGCTCGCCTGGGTGCTGGAACACGCCGGGCTGCAGCCCGGCTTCCTGGTCGGCGGCGTCCCCACCAATTTCGGCATCTCGGCGAGACTCGGCGCCCCCACGCGCCCCGCGTCGCGCTCGCTGTTCGTGATCGAGGCCGACGAGTACGACACGGCGTTCTTCGACAAGCGCAGCAAGTTCGTCCACTACCGCCCGCGGACAGCCATCCTCAACAACCTCGAGTTCGATCACGCCGACATCTTCGACGACCTGGCGGCGATCGAGCGGCAATTCCACCACCTGGTGCGCACCGTGCCGTCCACCGGGCGGGTGATCGCGAACGGCCTTGAAGAGAGCGTGCAGCGGGTGCTGCACATGGGGTGCTGGAGCGAGCTGCGCAGCTTCGGCGCCGCCGTGAGCGATTTCTGCGCGCAGGGCGAGCCGCACAGCTTCGACGTGCTGGAACGCGGCAAGCCGGTCGCCCGCGTGGCGTGGGACCTCACCGGCGTGCATGACCAGCTCAACGCGCTGGCGGCCATTGCCGCCGCCGAGCACGTGGGCGTCCCGCCGCAAGCCGCCGCCCGCGCGCTGCGCGAGTTCCGTAGCGTCAAGCGGCGCATGGAGGTGCGGGGCAGCGTCGCCGGGGTCACGGTGTATGACGATTTCGCCCACCACCCCACGGCAATCCGCACGACGGTCGATGGCCTGCGCCGCAAGGTGGGCGCGCAACGGATCCTGGCGGTGTTCGAGCCGCGCAGCAACACCATGAAGCTCGGCGCCATGAAGGCGCAGCTGCCCTGGAGCCTGGAGCAAGCGGATCTTTCCTTCTGCCACAGTGGCGGCCTCGATTGGGACGCGGCGGAAGCGCTCGCGCCCATGGGAGGGCGGGCCCGGGTGTGCGCCTCCATCGATGAGGTGGTGCGCGAAGTCGCACAGGCGGCCCGCCCCGGTGACCACGTCCTGTGCATGAGCAACGGCGGCTTCGGGGACGTGCACGCGAAGTTGCTGCGCGCGCTGGCGGCGCCGCAACCCGAAGCGGCCTAATCCGCCGGGTCCGGGTCCGGGTCGGCGGGCTTGCGGTGTTCCAGCAGTGCGGGCGCCGTCAGGTCGCGATGCTGTTGCGGCGGGTGTGAGTCGTTGTTGAACACCGAATCCATCATCGACTGGGAAGAAGGCGCCTGGCGTTCGTGCGGTGACTCGACTGGCGCCGCAGCCTTGTCCCGGGTGGTCGTGATGGCGTAGGCGTAGTAGAGGCAACTCAGGTCGTGCTCGATGGTCGCGAGCGGCAAGCCGGTGCGCTGGCGCAGCGCCTCGATGGTCCCGGGCTCGGCCGAGAGCTCCCGCAACAGCATGAGCTGCGAGTCCCGCAGCCACCGCAGGGGAACGCCCGGGACATGGCGGTAGTAGATCGTTTGCGAGCGGTATCGCTCGGGCAGCATGTCGCGGTCGGTGCGCCGCACGTACGTCCAGGTCAGGTGCGCCGGCGTCATCGGCACGAAACCTTCGGGCAGGCCATGGGCCCCGATCGGGCGCTTGAGCCATTGCGCCTGCCAGAGGTCGACAGAGTGCGCGCGTGGCGCGATCGCCGCCTTGCCATGGTGGAAATCGAGCACTGCCAGCAGCTTGCCGGCGTGGCCCACGTGATAAACGTCGCGGCGCAGCTGCGCGGCGCGGTCGACGATCTGCGCGCCCAGCACGAATTGCGAGCGGACAAGCCAGAGCCAGTGGTCGAAATGCGAGAGCACGCCATCGATGCTCGGCTGCGACACGGGGTCGAAGGTGTACCGGGGCTCGAAGTCGTCTCCGGACAGCGGCAAGGCGAAGGCGATCGGCCGGTCGACTTCGCTGGGGTTGAGGTTCAGGGTGCGCTCGGTGGGCAGGCCGGGCGACACCTTCAAGTTGCCTTCCGGTGTCGGCCGCACCTTGGCGCCATTCACCCACCAGGCGTCGGCATCCACGAACGCGCCGGGACGCCAGCGCGGCAGGCCGCCGGACCGGTCCAGGGAAGCCTCGAGTACCGCCCGCTCCTTCGGAGCGAAGCCCGCCATGCCCAGCCAGAGGATCGGCTGCTCCACAGCCGCGCCGGCTGTCAATTCGTTGTTCACCGGGGTACTTCCTTGTTATTGGTGATTTCATCCCGAGGCGTCCCCGCCTCGCCGCCCCATCATGGCGCGTTGGGCCGCGCCCGTCGCCCCCCATTTGGGGGAGAAGACCGGCCCGCGGCTAATGCCGCCCCATGGGCGCCGGCGCCGTCAGGTCGGACCGGCTGGGCGCGCGAGCCTCGTCTCGCGGCAATCCGCAGTCCAGGCTCGAAGGCAGGCTGCTGTGCGCGGTGGCCGAGTCGACGTGGTCGGCGCGGGGCGCCTGGTACAGGGGCGCCCGCTTCGGGTTCGAGGTGATCGTTCCGACGAAATACAGGGCGGCCAGGTCCTGGGCAAGCCGGGCGGGGTGCAGGCCGGTGGCGCGCTGCAGCGCCTGGAAGCTGGCGGGCCCGCAGGCCAGTTCGCGCATCAACAGCAAGTGGGAGTCGCGCAGGAGGCGGTTCGGCAGCCGCGGCGGACGCCGGAAGTAGAGCAGGCCCGTGCGGTAGTGGCGCGGAAGCAGGTCCCGCTGCGTGCGGACGCTGTATTGCCACATCAGCTGCGACATGCTCGCGCGCGCGAGATCCTCGGGCATGTGGCCCGAGGCCCGCCGCCGCCATTCGGCATCCTCGAAATCCGCCGGTCCGGCACCGGGCAGCACGCCGGCCTCGCCATGCATGTCGACCACCGCCAGCAACCGCCCGTCCAGCCTCACCTCGAAGACGCCGCTGCCCAGCGCGGCCTGGTGCTCGACGATGTGCGAGGCCAGACACAACTGCGCCGCCAGGGGCGACAGCCAGTCCTCGAACTTGCCGAGGACGGCCGCCATGCTGCCCGGCGACGCGACGTCCAGGCTGTACGCGGGCTGCAGCCCTTCGCAGGAGAGCGGCAGCGTGAAGGCCACCGGCCGGTCGATATCGGGTAAACGCAGGCGCAGGGACCGAGCTGTCGCCTCTGCGGCGGCGACCTTGACCGTCGCCTCGTCCAGCATGCGCAGCCGTGCGCCGTTCACCCACCAGGCATCGGCATCCCCGAGTTCGGCCACCACCCACGCCATGGCCCCCGGGGCGACGGCCGGAACGGCCGCCCTGATCTCGTCCTGTTCCCGTGCCGAGAAACCGGCCAGGCCCAGGCGCAGCACAGGATGTTCAATGGTCATATCGCTGGCAGCCCCCCGAGTCGCACCGCGGGGCCGGGAGCAAATCTAACCTAAACGTTACTTTATGTAAACAGTGTTTCCGTATACGGCAGCGTTTTCAGAGGGCGCGGCGTATCCGTGGCGATCCGGACTGGTTGTCATGCATCGAGGCCCAGGGACCGCAGGCCGGCCCGGGCGATCGCTTCGTCCTGTGCTTCACTGCCGCCGGACACGCCGATGCCGCCGATGCGCGCCCCGCCTTCCACGATCGGCAATCCGCCGCCGAAAGCCACGAAGCGCGGGCGCAGCACCAGCCCCTCGCGCACGGCCTCGGAATGCGATGCCAGCGCCGCGTGCCACGCGTTCGTGGGCAGGCCGAAGCTCGCCGCCGTATAGGCCTTGTCGGTGGCGATGTCCACCGAATGCAGCGGCGCGCCCGGCATGCGCACGAATGCGGCGAGCAGGCCCGCCGGGTCGACCAGCGCGATGTTCACAGCCACGCCCAGGCGCGCAGCCTCCCGCGCTGCCGCGCCGGCGGCCGCATGGGCGGCACGCCAGTCGATGCAGCGCTGCGGCACGCTGTGGCAGCCGTTGGTCTCCATCAGGTGTAAACGTCGGTAAACGAGGGCACGAGATCGCCCGTGTGGTAGAAGATGCCGCTGCCCAGGCGATCCTCGCTCCAGGTGGTCACCGGTCGGTCGGGCTGCGCCAGGTAGCCCAGGCCCGCGAAGGTCTCGTTGCGGTTGCCGCTCGGGTCGAAGAAGTAGATGGTCTCGCCACGGGTGATGCCGTGCCGCGTGGGCGCCACATCGATGCGCACCTTGTTCTTGGCCATCACGTCGGCGGCCTTGAGCACGTCGTGCCAGGAATCGAGGAAGTAGGCGATGTGGTGCAGCCCGCTGCGCGGACCGCCCACGAAGGCGATGTCGTGCGGCGTGGTGGTGCGCGCCAGCCAGGTCGCCGCCTGGATCTTGGCGTCGGGTCCCACCAGCACCTGCTCGGTCAGGAAGAAGTCAAGGCACTCGGTCAGGAAGCGCGTGTTCTCGGCCACGGTGTTGACGCCCGTCTCCGGGTTCAGCTCGCACATCAGCAGGATGTGGTCGAGCCAGTGCGCGCCGGCGCCGCGGACGCCGTCGGGCCAGGGGTCCGGGTTCACCGTGCCCACGTCGGTGCCCACATACTCCTTGTGGGCGTACAGGCGCATGTCGTGGCCGCTGGGCAGGTTGAACTGCAGCATGCGTCCCACCGAAGGCAGCGAGCCTTCGGGCAGCAGGGTGGTTCGGATGCCCCAGGCCTCGATGCGCGCCTGCAGCGCGTCGAGGTCGGCGTCGTCCTTGACCTTGTAGGCCACGTGGTTCAGCCCGGCCTGGTCGCAGGGGGTGAGGATCAGCGAGAACTTGTCCCACTCGTCCCAGCACTTGAGGTACACGTTGCCGGAGCCGTCCTTCATCACGGCCCGCAGGCCAAGCACTTTCTCGTAGTGCTGCACGGCGGCCTCGATGTCCATCACTTTCAGGCTCGCGTGGCCTATGCGCAGAATGCCCATGTCATGTCTCCTAGTATGGTTGGGACGGTGGGGAAAGCGCGGGGGCACTGGCGGCACCCGCGTGGGGAAATGAGCGGGCCACAGGAGCGGCAGGCGGCTTGGCAAACGGTTTGGACAACCGCGCGGCGACTTCCAGCAGCACCGACGCCGTCGCGGGCGCCGCGCGGCAGGCCAGGGTGTAGCCTTGCGCCTCTTCGGACACGCTGACATGCGCGCGGCTGACCGGGCCCAGCGGTCGCACACCGCCCTCGACGATGCGCACCTTGCACACCCCGCAGCCGCCGTTGACGCAGCCGACGGGAATGCCCTTGCGGCCCAGGCGCAGCATGCCGCGCAGCAGGCTTTCATCGGAGGAGCAGGCATAGGCCTCGCCGGTCTGCGTCACGCAGACGCTGCTGCGTGCGGAGGCGGCGGGGGGAAGCAGTCCGGACTCGCTCATTGCGGCCACCGTGCCAGTTCGGCCTGCAGCATGTCGGCCAGATCGCGCTGCCAGGTGGCATGCATGTCGAAGCGGCTGACCAGCCACAGCTGCGTGTCGACGAAGACATCCGAGGGGTGGGCGATCAGCTGGGGATATTCGGCGGTGAGAAACTTCGGCAACAGCGCCAGGCCCTGGCCGAGCGCGCACAGCCGCGCCAGCGGCGCGAAGCTGTCGGACTGCAGGCGCACCTGCCCCGACAGCCCGAAGCGCGACCATTCCAGCTGGGCGTAGATGAAATCGTGGTCCTGGTGGAAGAACTGCAGGTTCATCGCCAGCAACTGGTGCCTGTCATGGCCCGTCGCTCGGGCGCGCTCCAGATAAATGCGGCTGGCATAGGCCCCGACCGCGACGTTGCCCAGCTTGCGCACGCGCAACGCGTTGCTGGTGCGCTCCGGGCGGGCCAGGCGCACGGCGATGTCCACCTGGTCCTGCTCCAGGTTGACGAAATGCGCCTCGGTGGTGATGGTGAACACCAGCCGCGGGTACTTCTCGCTCAGCGCGGCGAACACCGGGGCAAAGCGCTGGGCGAATACGTCCATCACGCTGATGCGGATGACGCCGGCGCCGGCCTGGTGATCCTGGCAGAAGCTGCGCGCGGCCTCCTCCATGTGCTGCGCCGCGGAAATGAGCGCGTGCAGATCGGCCGACGCCCGCCACCCGCCTTCGGCGCGCACAAAAAGGGCCCTGCCGAAATGCTGCTCCAGCTGGCGGATGCGCCGGCGCAGCGTCGAGTCGTCGATGCCTTCCAGCTCCGCGGCTATGTCGTAGCTGCCGTGCCGCTCCAGCGCCAGAAATGCGCGGATGAGATCCCAGGGAGGCGTGGCGGGTCCGTCTCGGGTCATGGGGTGCTCCTTCGATGGCGCGTGGCTGTCCGCAAACTCCGGCGTCAGGAAAAGCGCACCTGCAGCGCCGGGCTGGCGGCCCGTGAGCGGCAGGCGAGCAGCCAGCCCGCGCCCACGTCGTCCTCGTCGAGCACCGAGTTGTCCAGGCGCTGCACCTCTCCCGACACGAGGCGGCACATGCATGAGGCGCACTCGCCGACGCGGCAGGCGTGCGGCGCAGGCAGTCCGGCCCGCAGCATGGCGGCCAGCAGCAGCTCGCCAGCATGCACCGGCACAGTGTGCATCTGGCCTTTCATATGAACGGTCAGCAGCGATTCGGTGCCGTCGGCCATGACTTGCCCGGCCGCGCCATCCACCGCGGCGCCGAAGTCCTCGTGGTGCACGCGCTGTGCATCGAAGCCGGCGGCCTGAAGGCCGGCGCGCACGGCGCGCATGAAGGGCTCGGGGCCGCACAGGTAAGCATCGGCATGCTCCAGCCCTTGCGCCTGCTCGGTCAGCGCGGCCTGCGCGGGCAGGCCTTGCTCGGCGTCGTACCAGTGGACGATTTCCAGCCGGCCCGCCGCAGCATCCTGTAGCACCCGCAGTTCCTCGAGGAGCATGGCCGAGGCTCGGTCGCGGTTGGCGTAGAGCAGCCGCACACGTGCGGCACCGCGCGCCAGCGCCTCGCGTGCCAGCGCGAACACCGGCGCGATGCCACTGCCGCCCGCATACAGAAGCACCGGCTGTCCCGGCCGCGCCAGGGTGAAGCGCCCTGCGGGCGGCATCACCTGGACCTGCTGGCCGGGCCGGGCATGGTCGCATAGCCAGTTGGAGACGCGCCCGCCGGCCACGCGCCGCACCAGCACGCTGATCGGCTGGCCGGCCACCGGCTCACTGGTGATCGAATAGCAGCGCCAGTGCTCGGTGCCCTGCACATGGGCCGCCAAGGTCAGATACTGGCCGGGTTGGAAGCCAAAATGCGGCTGCTGCTTGCCGTCCACGCCCAAGCTCAACAGGATCGCGTCGCTCCCCTGGGGGGAAACGCCGGTAATGGTGAGGAGATGCGCCCGCTTCGCCATGCCGCCGCCTTCAGAGGAAGAATGAGTTGTTGCCCTGCGGGCAGTCGCAGTCGATCAGGTTGACCTGCTTGAGCACGATGCGCAGGCCCTCCCCCGTCTGGCGCAGCACGAAGCCATTCCAGCCCGCCAGCAGGCGGCGCTGGCCTTCGCGCGACTCCGCCACCGTGAAGTTATAGCGGGCACGCCATTCATCGGTTCGCCCGGGGCTGGACCAGACCTCGAGACCGCTGCACTGCCGCGCGGTGCGCGAGGCCGGGGACTGCGAGAACGCCAGCCCGGTGCCCAGGCGCGCGACCCGGTCGAGCAGCCGGCGGCGATCGTGGAACTCCAGCGTGACACGCTGGCGGGGGTCCGGCGCGGGCGACGCGGCAGGAATCCAATAGGCGCATTCCTCGGCGAACAGCGCCAGCCAGTGTGCGTAGGCTTCCTGCGTGAGCGCTCCCTGATCCAGCAGTCGCGCTTCTATCGTCAGCAACCGGGCGATCTCGCGCTCACGCACCGCATCGACGCCGCCGGCCTCGCGCACCACGGCCTGCGCCAGGTCGGTGGAGACCTCCATGAGCCAGTCGTAGAACGAAGCTACGACATACAGCGACGGCGGCTGGAGGCGGTAGCTGCGCTGCCCCGAAGTGGATTGTTGCGTCGCAGCGCTCATGCCAGCCTCCCCTTGTCCATGCGCAGCGTGGGCTCCGCCCGCATCAGACGCTTCCATTGCGCATAGTAGTTGCGCATGTGCAGATCGGTGGTCACCGGGCCGCGGATGATGCCGTCCTCGGCCTGCACGTCCTTGCCGGTCTCGTGATGCCGGCTCATGTCGACCCATTCGTCCTCGGGGCTGTTGCACAGGCCTCGCTGGCACTCCTCGAAGTTGGCCGCGTCATCCATCTCACCCATCACCGGGAAGTCCTCCTGGGTGCGCAGGCGCATGCTGTTGACCTCGGCGTCCGCGTCCTTGCGCTGCGTCGCATACCAGTGCACGCCGGTCGCGGCGACGGCCGACGGCTGGATCACCTGCACCTGGTTGCCGATCAGTGCGAGGTTGGGAAAGATGTTGAGGTTCATGCCCGCGCCCACCGTGGTGTCGAGCACGCGCCGGGCCTGATCGCCGTAGGCCGCCGCCACATGCTCCTCGTAGGGCTCGCGGCCGGGCTGGGGGCGCTGCAGGCGCCAGGCCGAGTCGCCGTGCATCTCCGGGCGCTGGTCGATCACCGTGTGGCCGTTGTCCAGCGCGCTGTTGGTCATCCTGGAGCGGTCGGCATCGGCGAAATAGGCCATGTCGCCGCCGCCGTAGCGCTCGTTGGTCATCACCAGCAGCGACTGGTGCGAGAACGGCACGTGGTAGCCGTCGCCGGCGTTGTCCCAGACCAGCTTCCAGTTGCAGGCCAGGCGAAAGCGCTGTGCGCCCGCCAGGCGCAGGTTCTCAGCACCGCCGTTGTGGTCGATCCAGGCTTCCAGGTAGCGCGCCGCATTGCCCAGGTGCTCGATGAGCGGTGGTGCGTCGGGATTCAGCGTGGCGAACACGAATCCCTTGTACGAATCGACCTGCGCCGGCCGCGCCAGGTGCATGTCGCGCGACTTGAAGGTCGGGCCGTAGGCGCTCTTGCCCGGGATGCCGAACAGTTGGCCGCGGTTGTCGAAGCGCCAGCCGTGGTAGGGGCAGGTGAAGCTGGCGGCGTTGCCCCGGTGTTCGCGGCAGACGCTGGCGCCGCGGTGCGAGCAGCGGTTGGAGAAGACGCGGACGGTGCCTTCCTCGTCGCGCGCGACGATGACTTCGCGCACGCCGATCCAGGCCTGCTTGAAATCGTTGGGCCCGGGGATTTCGCTTTCGTGGGCCAGATAGACCCAGGTGGCGGCGAAGACGTTGTTCATCTCGCGGGCGAAGATACTCTCGTCCGTATAGACGCGGCGATGCACCCGATCCTGCTGCACCAGTTCGTCCCAGGTTTCTTCAGCGGCCGCCTGCCGCGAAATGACATGGAGTTTGGCGGTGGTCGTCATTGAAATGGTTTCCTTGTGGCTTCGTGGGGGGATCCCCCGGTCTTCTAGGCAGGTAGCGCGGAACTGTCCCGCGCGTGCTGGCGCGCCGTGGGCAGCCACCCCGCGTCGAGCAGGCGGCGCCCCAGCGCGATCACACGCCCCGCATCCAGCGCCTGCTCCGATTCCCGCTGCACGCGCTCCCACTGGGCGTCGTCGAACAGCGGTCGGTGGTAGACCATGAATTTCTGCCGCAGGAACTGCCCGTCCACTTCCGGGTGCCCCTGGATGCCCAGGAACCGGCCGTCCACCACAAAGACTTCGTGGGGGATCGTTTCCGAGGAAGCAAGGCAAACGCCGCCCGGGGGCAGGCTCGCCACGCATTCGCCGTGGCTTTGCACCAGCACCGTGGGGCCGCCGTCCATCTCGGAGCCGAACAGCGCCTGGGCCTCGGCGCTCCATTCCAGGCGGTCGACGCCGAGCTTGAAGCGCCCCGACGGATTCCTGTCGACCCGTCCCCCGAGCGCGGCGGCAATGGCCTGGGAGCCGAAGCACAGGCCCACCACCGGCACGTCACCACGCTGCGCCGCGGCCCGCAAGAACTCCAGCAGATTTGTCACCAGCGGTGCATCGGCGTCATCGACCACCGACTTGGGGCTGCCGCTGATGACGTGGCCCGAATAGTCGAAGGCCCGTTCGAGGAAATCATCCTTGACGGGATTCAGGACATCCCATCTCTCATTCTCCCGGCCAAAGGCCGAAATCATTTTTTCCTGCAGTTCCTCGTCGCCTGGAAAATCGGAGCACCATATCACGGCATATCTTTTCACGCTCACCCTTCAGAACAGCTCGAAATACTCTCGGTGCTCCCAATTGGTCACCGCATCGCTCGTGAAATCCACCTGGCCCTCGGCGGCGACAAATCGATTCCATTCACTGCGACGCAGGTGCAGCCAATATTGGATGAACTCCTCGCCGAACGCTTCCCGGAAGAAAGTGGAGGGTTGCAGCATCTCCAATGCTTCGGACAGGTTGTGCGGCAGGATCGTCACGTCGGCCGCATAGGGCATTTCCTGCAGCGGCCCCGGATCGAGCTGGCGACGGATGCCGTCGATGCCGGAAAACACCTGCGATGCCAGGTAGAGGTACGGATTGGCAGCCGGTTCGCCGATCCGGTTCTCGACCCGGCTGGCCGAGTCGCCGGGCGAGGAGATCACGCGCGCCATCGCGGCGCGGTTGTCCTTGGCCCAGGTCACACGGTCCGGCGCCAGCGAATACGGGCGCCGGCGGCGGTAGCCGTTGACCGTCGGCGTGGTGAAGCTCGATGCCGCGCAGGCATGCTCCAGCAGCCCGCCCACATAGGCCCGGCCCAGCGCGGACAGAGCCTCCCCCGGCTGCGGGACAAAGACGTTGGCACCCGTGTCGCGCGCCTTGAGCGACTGATGCAGGTGCCAGCCCGAGGAATAGAACCCCTGGATGGCGGGCTTGCACATGAAACTGGCGAGATAGCCGCGCCGGCGGCAGATCTGCTTGACCGCGTTGCGGAACAGCACCATCGTGTCCGCCACGTCCAGGCCGGGCATGACATCGAAGGTCGTCTCCATCTGGCTTGGCGCCCATTCGTCCTCGATGCTGCGCAAGGGCAGGCCCATGGCCAGCAGGTGCTGGCGCACCTCGGCCATGATGGGCTCGACCTCGTCCAGGTGGTTTTCCAGCAGGTAGGAATATCCCTTGGCCACCGGCATCACCTTGGGCGGCGCCGCAGGCGTGCCGGGGCCGCCGATGGTTTCGGGCTCCAGGCAGGGATCGACGATGCGGGTCAGATACCACTCGACTTCGAGGCCCGCCTGGAAGTCGTAGCCCAGCCCTTGCATCTCGCGCAGCGCCTTCTTGAGGATGGCGCGCGGGCTCAATGTGAACGGGCGCCCACTGGTCATATACAGGTCGGCCAGCATCCAGCCGGTGCGGTCGGCCCAGGGCAGGATGCGAAACGTGGTGGGATCCGGCACCATCACCACGTTGGGACTGCCGGCCAGTTCGGCACTTCCGAGGCCGCCGTCGGCCGAGAAGGGGTTGAAGACGATCGCGCTGGCGGTGTCGAAGAAGAACGGCGCCATCGTGATTTCCGAGCCGCTGGCAAAAGCAGACTTCAAGGCGGCGATCGAGAGCATTTTTCCGCGCAGAAGACCATATTGGTCCGGCCAGGAAAGGCGGACCATCTGCAGGCCCGCTTTTTCAGCCTGCTGCAATACCTCGGCCGCCGCGGATCTCTGGGCGTCTGTCCAGAGTCCATGCATTTCAATGAATTTCTTGCTCATCTTGTCTCCTGGTTTTATAGGGCGTGGGATGCCGGCCGTGGGCGGTGGCTTTTTGAAAAAAGCATTGAACTCGCTCACCTTTGCATTGTCTTGGGTCAAGAAAGGTGCGTACATGCCGCTGTTGCGATTCCTGTTCGCAATATTGAGACTGGTGCAACGCAACAATCGCCGGCGTACCCCGCAATGCGCCGCGCGAGGGCGCACCAGGGTCGTTCAGCTGCAGAGCTGACCGTCTGGATGACGGCCTGATGAGGGCCACGGGCATGTCGTGACGAGAAGCAGGTTCACTGAGAACCAGATCGCGCTCTGCCCTTCGCGCCTGCCTGTCGCAGTCTGGCGTGCGCCTGGGCCCGGGCCCTGCGGGCCTTTCCCTCAAGACCCACCGGCGTCACGGATGCGGCGCCGCCGCACCGTTGCCGGCCTCAGCGCCCGCGCCGCCGGGCTTTCACCGCTTCCGACAGCAGTTCCAGCAACTGCAGCGAATCTGCCCAGCCCAGGCATGCGTCGGTGATGCTCTTGCCGTATTCCAGGGCCGCGGCATTGTCCTTGCCCGGTGTGAACTTCTGGGCCCCCGCGTTCAGGTGGCTCTCGACCATGACACCGAACACGCTGTGGGAGCCGCGCGCGACCTGGCTCGCGATCTCCCCCGCCACGTCGACCTGTTTCTCATGCTGCTTGCTGCTGTTGGCGTGGCTGCAATCCACCATCAGGGTGGGCGGCAGCCTGGCCGCCTCCAGGTCCTTGCAGGCGGCGGCGACGCTCGTCGCGTCGTAGTTGGGCGACTTGCCGCCGCGCAGGATCACGTGGCAATCCTTGTTGCCGTTGGTCTGGACGATCGCCACCTGACCATTCTTGTGCACGGAGAGGAAGTGATGGCCGCGCGCCGCGGCCTGGATCGCGTCGGTGGCGATGCGGATGTTGCCGTCGGTGCCGTTCTTGAAGCCGATCGGCGCCGACAGCCCCGAGGCCAGCTCGCGGTGGACCTGGCTCTCGGTCGTGCGCGCCCCGATGGCACCCCAGGAAATCAGGTCGCCGATGTACTGCGGCGAGATGACGTCCAGGAACTCGCTGCCGGCCGGCAGGCCCAGGCGGTTGATCTCGATCAGCAGCTGGCGCGCGATGCGCAGGCCCTCGTCGATGCGGTAGCTCTCGTCCAGGTAGGGGTCGTTGATGAGGCCCTTCCAGCCCACGGTCGTGCGCGGCTTCTCGAAATAGACCCGCATCACGATTTCCAGGGTGCCGGCGTACTTGCCACGCGCCTCCTTCAGCCCGCGCGCGTAGTCGAGCGCCGCACCGGGATCGTGGATCGAGCAGGGGCCGATCACGACGAGCAGGCGGTCGTCCTTGCCGGCCATGATGTTGTGGATGTTGCGGCGCGTGCCGGTGATCAGCGCTTCCACCGCCGTCCCGCGGATCGGGAAGAAGCGGATCAGGTGTTCCGGAGGGGGCAGCACGGTGATGTCCTTGATGCGCTCGTCGTCGGTCTCGCTGGTCTTGTCGACGGGGTGCGCATACCAGCCTTCGCTGGCGGCTGTGGCTTTGGCATTCATTCGCGGGCTCCTTCGGGTTCGGACAATGGGTTCGGGCAATTCAACCGCCTTGGCGGTTGAATTGCCGCTTGCAACTGCGCATTTCGCTTGTTAGCGGACACAAAAAAACCGCCGGGATCCGGCGGTTTTGCTAGGGGGTCGTTGCGTTTTTGCTGGGTACGCTCAGATCTCTCTGCCGCCGGTGGACGTGAGATGCCAAAAGTAGCCAAAAAAATACGCGCGAGCCGTATGCATGGAAGGAAATGTAGCACAACGCCGCACAGGTCCTACAGCCTCAGCTTCTTCCACCATTGCAGCGCGCGCTCCACCTGCGGCTCGCTCAGGGACGCCAGGGAGGACGGCTCGGGGTGGTCGCTGCCCGCCCACTGCTCGTACATGTCGATCAGCAGCATGCCTTCGCCCAGTGTGCGCCAGGCCACCAGCTCGAAATCCTCGGCAGAGACCAGCAGCTGCGCGCTGCGCTGGCCGCCGTCCAGCAGCCACTGGCCGATCAGCACGCGGAAGTTGTTCAGCGCCTGCAGGTAGGCGGCATATTCGTAGAGGCCGCGCCACGGCAGCCCCAGGCCGACGACGAGGTTGCGGTGCCCGCGCAGGACCGTGAGCAGGTCCACCAGCATCGGCGCGACCGTGACGCGCGTGCGGTTCAGGCGCAGGCCCGCGATGATCGCCTCGATGTGCACCGCGAGCTGGCTCATGCTGTCGGAAAAGTGCCGGCTGTCCTCGTCGGCGACCGAGCCGCGCAGGAAGTTGCTCAGCTCGCCGAACGAGTTGATGCTCGGCAGGTTGGTCGACGGGTCGATCGGAAGGCGCGGGTCGCGGGCCATGCGTTCTGTCCGCCGAGCGGTCAGCCCTGCGCCAGGCCGCTCCCCGGGAGGGCCGGGACCCCTCGGGAGGCCGCCGCCACAGGGAGCGTGGGAGCCGACATCGTTTCAGGCCGTGCCGCCCACGGTCAGGCCGTCGATGCGCAGCGTCGGCTGGCCCACGCCCACCGGCACGCTCTGGCCTTCCTTGCCGCAGGTGCCCACCCCGGTATCCAGCGCCATGTCGTCGCCGATCATGGTCACGCGCGTCAGCGCGTCCGGCCCGTTGCCCACGATCGTGGCGCCCTTGACCGGGTAGAGGATCTTGCCGTTTTCGACCCAGAAAGCCTCGCTGGCCGAGAACACGAACTTGCCCGACGTGATGTCCACCTGGCCGCCACCGAAATTGGTCGCGTACAGGCCCTTCTTGACGCTGGCCACGATCTCGTCGGGCTTGCGGTCGCCGCCCAGCATGTAGGTGTTGGTCATTCGCGGCATCGGGACGTGCGCGTAGCTTTCGCGGCGGCCGTTGCCGGTCGGCGTCACGCCCATCAGGCGCGCATTGAGCGAATCCTGGATGTAGCCGCGCAGGATGCCGTCCTCGATGAGCACGGTGCGCTGGCTGGCGTTGCCCTCGTCGTCCACGTTCAGCGAGCCACGGCGGTCGGCGATGGTGCCGTCGTCGAGCACCGTCACGCCCTTGGCCGCCACCCGCTTGCCCACGCGCCCGGAGAACGCGCTCGAGCCCTTGCGGTTGAAGTCGCCTTCCAGCCCATGGCCGATGGCCTCGTGCAGCAGGATGCCGGGCCAGCCGGGGCCGAGCACCACGGTCATTTCCCCCGCCGGTGCGGGACGCGACTCGAGGTTCGTGAGTGCGGCCCTGACTGCGTCGTCCACGTAGCTTTCGATGCGTTCGTCATCGAAATACGCCAGGCCGAAGCGGCCGCCGCCGCCGCCGGAGCCGACCTCCCGCCGGCCGTTCTGCTCGGCAATGACGGTGATCGACAGCCGCACCAGCGGACGCACGTCCGCTGCCAGGGTGCCGTCGGCGCGCGCGATCATGACCACGTCGTACTCGCTGGCCAGCCCCGCCATGACCTGGGCCACGCGCGGGTCCTTGGAGCGGGCGAGCTTCTCGGCGCGCTCCAGCAATTGCACCTTGGCCGTGCTGCCCAGCGTGGAGATGGGGTCCACACCGCCGTACAGCGAACGGCCGCCCGCGATCTTGCGCGTGGCCACCTTCACGCGGCCCTGGCCGGCCGCCGCGCCGATGGTGCGCACCGTGCGCGCCGCGTCCATCAGCGACGCCTCGGAGATGTCGTCGGAATAGGCGAAGGCCGTCTTCTCGCCACTCACTGCCCGAACGCCGACGCCCTGGTCGATGCTGAAGCTGCCGGTCTTCACGATCCCTTCTTCCAGGCTCCAGCCTTCGCTGCGGGTGTACTGGAAATACAAATCGGCGTCGTCCACCTTGTGGGTGGCGATCTCGGCGAGCGCGCGCGACAGATGGGCTTCGGTCAGGCCGAAAGGCTCCAGCAGGAGGCGTTGCGCCGTGGCCAGGCGCTCGATGGTGGGTTCGCGGGAAATCATCGGGCCATTCTAGGCTTTCGGGCCCGTAACGGTTTGCAGCAGCGCCCTCTGGTCCAGGTCGGCCAGGAGGGCCTGCGCCGACTCGTAACGGTCCTCCGGCCGCTTGGCCATCAGCCGTTCGACGACCGGCTGCAACGCCGCATGCGCGGGCGGCAGCGCGGGCGTCGGGGCCGTCAAATGGCGCGCCAACAGCAGGTCGAGCGACTCGGCGAGGAAGGGCCGTTCGCCGGCCAGCATCTCGAACATCATCACCCCGAGGCTGTAGAGGTCGGAACGCGGCGTGATGACCTGCCCCGCCGCCTGCTCGGGGCTCAGGTAGTACGGCGTTCCCACGACGTCGCCGTGCCGCGTCTGCGTCAGCGCCATGTTCTCGGCCTGCAGCATCGACTTGGCGATGCCGAAGTCCGCCAGCGCCACGCTGCCGTCGGGCCTGCGCATGATGTTCTCGGGTTTCAGGTCCCGGTGGATCACGCCGCGCTCGTGGATCGCCGCCAGCGCCTGCGCCACCTGCGCGACGATCGCCAGCACGCGCTGCTGGCTGATGCCCGCGCCGATCTCCGCGCGCAGGTCCCCTTGCTCGAAATACTCCATCGCGATGTACGCGTGGTCGTCGGTGAAGCCCTGGTCGTAGATCCGGATGACGTTGGGGTGCTCGATCCGTGACAGCAGCGCGTACTCCTGGATGAAGCGCGAGAGGTGCTCGCTGGCCGCGTTGCCGCTGGCGTCCAGCACCTTGAGCACGACCGGCAGGTCGTCGCTTTCGCGCGCCGCCAGGTACACCTCGGTCATGCCGCCCGCGCCGATCTTGCGGCTGAGGCAATAACCCTTCAGACGCAACGGGGCCTGCCCGGGCTCGAACTGGTGGTCCTTGAATGCCGACAGCTTGGACTGCAGCGCCCCCTTGACGGCGCGGGCCGTGATCTCCGAATTCACCTGCACCGCGTCGCGCACCTCGCCGGCGCGCTCGGTCAGGGTCGCCATGCCGTGGCGCTGGTCGTCGATGTTCGTCACCAGCCCGGTGATCTCCGCGACGTCGACGAAGGCATTCTTGCCGCGCACGGCGAGCGACGTCATGCCGCCGGTCTGGATGCCGTCGCCGGCCGTGCCCAGCACCGCGCTGCTGGCGACCACCGTCCAGCCCAGTTCCTTGCTTGCCGCCTCGAGACGCGCCGCGACGTTCACCGTATCGCCGATCGGCGTCGTTTCCTTGTTGTGGATGGTGCCCAGCCGGCAGATCGTGACTTCTCCGGCATGCACCCCCACGCCGATGGCGAACGGCGGCAGGCCGCGCTGCCCGAAGCGCCGGTCCAGCCAGCCGCGAAACTCGTGCGTGGCCAGCGCCATGCCCAGCGCCGCCGACACCGCGCGGCGCGCCGCCGGCAGCGGCGAGCCCCCGCTCAGGGTATCGGCAAAGACGCTCATCAGGCCGTCGCCGATGAACTTCAGGTGGCGCCCGCCGTTCTTGAGCACGGGCTCGCAGGTGCGCTCGAAATACTCGGTGAGCAGTTCGGCCACCTCGGTGGAACTGAGCTTCTCGGCGAGCGAAGTGAAGTTGCGGATGTCGGAGAAAAGCACCGTCGCCTCGATGACCGTGTCGGGGATCGCCCCCTGAGGCGCCTCCAGGGCGAACTTGTCCGGCAGCGCCGTGCCGCCGAGGCTTTCCGTGAACGCGCGGCGCAGGTGCTCCTCGCGCGCCTTCACGGCCGATTCGATGCTCTCCTCGATGCGGCCCTTCTTCCGCAGCAGCCCCTCCAGCGCCTCCAGCAGTTCCACCCGGGTGAACGGCTTGGCCAGGTAGTCGTCGGCGCCGGCCGTCATGCCGCGCCGCATGCTGGCGCGGTCGTCCAGCGCCGTGAGCAACATCACGGACGTGGCCGCGAGGTCGCGGTCGGCCCGGATCGACTCGATCAGCTGGAAGCCGTCCATCTCCGGCATGCCGACGTCGGAGATGACCACGTCGGGGCGCACTTCGCGCGCGCGCTCCAGGCCCAACCGGCCGTTGATGGCCGACACGATGTCGTAGCCCTCCAGCTTGAGCAGCCGGATGATGTTGTTGCGGATGGCGTCGTCGTCTTCGACGATCAGGATTTGCGTCATGGGCGGGGGCAGGCCGCCCTCCTTGCGAAGCCGCGGCCAGGCGCCAGTTTAGCGGCCCGGTGAATCCGGCCGCGGCGGCGGCTTCCACGGCGAGCCGGGTGTCTTGCTGCAACAGGGGTGACAGGGGTGCTCATGGCCTCGATCACCCTGCGCTGGCGCTCGAAAACCGCTTCGTCGCAGGCGACCAACGGGCTCATGGGGCCTTCGCGCCTTGGGGCGGCCCGGCGGCGGTCATTCCTGCCTTACGACTGCACCAGCCGCTTGGCCTTGGAGATCGACATCAGGATCCCCAGGCCCATGCCCAGCGTGACCATGGCCGTGCCGCCATAGCTGACGAAGGGCAGGGGCACGCCCACCACGGGAAGGATGCCGCTCACCATGCCCATGTTCACGAAAGCGTAGGTGAAGAAGATCATGGTGATCGCGCCGGCCAGCAGCCGCGAGAACACCGTCGATGCTTCGAGCGCGATGGCCAGCCCCCGCAGCACCAGGAACAGGAAGCCGGCGATCAGGCACAGGTTGCCGACGAGGCCGAACTCCTCCGAGAACGCCGCGAAGATGAAGTCGGTCGTGCGCTCGGGGATGAACTCCAGGTGGGTCTGCGTGCCCTGCATGAACCCCTTGCCGAGGAATCCCCCCGACCCGATCGCGATCATCCCCTGGATGATGTGGAAGCCCTTGCCGAGCGGGTCCTTGCCGGGGTCCAGCAGGGTGCAGATGCGCTGCTGCTGGTAGTCGTGCAGGATCGGCCAGCGCACGCCGTCGGCGCACAGCGGCCCCTCGAAGACGATCAGAAGCACCGCCGCCATGAGGCCGAGCACGACGGGGGGAAGTATCAGCTTCCACGACAGCCCCGCGAAAAAAATCACGGACAAGCCTGCCACCATCACGAGAATGGCCGTGCCCAGGTCGGGCTGCTTGACGATCAGGCCGACCGGGATCGCCAGCAGGATGCCAGCCACCAGGAAGTCCAGGGGCCGCATCTGGGACTCGCGCTTCTGGAACCACCAGGCCAGCATCAGGGGCGTGGCGATCTTCAGGATTTCGCTGGGCTGGATCACGATGCCGATATTGAGCCAGCGCCTGGCCCCCTTCTTGGTGAGGCCGAAGATCGCCACCGCGACCAGCAGCGCCACGCCCACGGTGTAGAGCGGCACGGCGAAGCTCATGAGCCGCTGCGGCGGCACCTGGGCCACCACGAACATGATCACGCCCGCGAGCACCATGTTGCGGCCGTGGTCGGCGAAGCGCGTGCCGTGGTCGAAGCCCGAGGAATACATCGTCAGCAGCCCGACGCAGGCGAGCAGGAACACGGCAAACGCCAGCGGCCCGTCGAAGCCTTGCAGCATCGGGGCCAGCCGGTGCGTGATGGGGGATTTTTCGAACACTGCTGCCATCTCAGCCTCCGCAGAGCCGCCTCAAGGAGGCTGAAGCCCCCTCGGGGGGCAGCGACAGAACGAAGTGACAAGCGTGGGGGTCCATGAAGCGGGCATTATCCCGCCTGGCCGCCGCAAACATGGGAACATCCCCACATGGCCCTCACCCACTTGCTTTACCTGCACGGCTTCCGATCCTCCCCGCAATCGACCAAGGCCAGGCAGGTCGCCGCCCGCGTCAGGGAGCGTCACCCGGAAGTCGTATGGTGGTGCCCGCAACTGCCGCCCTCCCCCCGGGCCGCGCTGGACATGGTCATGGGCGGTATCGGCGGCTGGCCGCGCGCCGCCATGGCCGTGATCGGCTCCTCGCTCGGCGGCTTCTACGCCACCTGCGTGGCGCAGGCCACGGGCTGCCGCGCCGTCCTGCTCAACCCCGCGATCGACCCGGCGCGGGACCTCGCCCGCCACATCGGCGAACAGACGGCCTGGCACGACCCCGGCCAGCACTTCTTCTTCGCCCCCGAGTACGTGGAGGAGTTGCGGCGGCTCGAAACCGGTCCGCTCATCCGCCCGGGGAATTTCTTCGCCGTGGTCGCCAAGGGCGACGAAGTCCTCGACTGGCGGGAGATGACGGCCCGCTACGCCGGAGCCAGGATCAAGCTGCTGGAAGGCGGGGACCATGCGCTGTCGGACTTCGACGCGCATATCGATGAGGTGTTCGAATTCATCGGGGTGGTCACCCCGGCCTGAGTCGCCGCAGCGTGGCGCCTGGGCACCTGCGCAGCGCAGGCGACTCCTATTCAGGCCTCCACTGTGCAGCGGAGCAGGCACGACGTTCCGGCCTGAGTCGCCGCAGCGTGGCGCCTGGGCACCTGCGCAGCGCAGGCGACTCCTATTCAGGCCTCCACTGTGCAGCGGAGCAGGCACGACGTTCCGGCCTGAAACATCCGCATGGGACAATCCCGCCCATGTTCGTATTGTTTGAAGAAGCCGGGAAATTCCAGGCGGGCCGCGTGTTGGCCGAAGCCGAGGCCTCGGCGCAGGTGGAGCTCGACAGCGGCAAGCGCGTGAAGGTCAAGGCCGCCCATATCCTGCTGAAATTCGAGAAACCCGCGCCCGCCGAATTGCTGCGCGGGGCCCAGGCGCTGGCGCAATCCATCGAGCTGGAACTGGCCTGGGAATTCGCGCCCGAAGAGGAGTTCGGCTTCGCGGACCTGGCGCGCGACTATTTCAGCGACAAGGCGACGCTGGAGCAGCAGGCCGCCGCGTTGCTGCGCCTGTTCGAGGCGCCCCACTACTTCCGGCGCGCCGGCAAGGGGCGGTTCAAGAAGGCGCCGGCCGAAATCCTGCAGCAAGCGCTGGCGGCGATCGAAAAGAAGAAGCAGGTGCAGGCGCAGATCGAGGCCTGGGCCGCGGAACTCGCCGCCGGCAGCTGCCCGCCCGCCATCCGCGACCAGCTGTTCAAGATCCTCTTCAAGCCCGACAAGAACGCGCCCGAGTACAAGGCCGTGGTCGAAGCATCGCGCCATACCCACCTGGCGCCGCTGGACCTGCTGCAAAAGGCCGGCGCCATCGCCAGCCCGTACCAGTTCCACTGGAAGCGCTTCCTCTTCGACAACTTCCCCAGGGGCACGGGTTTCCCGCCGCTGCAGGCGCCGGAAATCCGCGACGAGTTGCCGCTGGCCGAGGCGCAGGCATTCTCGATCGACGATTCGCACACCACGGAGATCGACGACGCCCTGTCCGTGCGCGGGCTGGGCAGCGGCACCGTCACCGTCGGCGTCCACATCGCGGCGCCCGGCCTCGCACTGGAGCCTTCGACGCCGATCGACGGCGTCGCGCGCCAGCGCCTCTCCACCGTTTACATGCCGGGCTACAAGGTCACCATGCTGCCCGATGACGTGGTGCAGGCCTACACCCTCCAGGAAGGCCGGGAGTGCCCGGCCGTCTCGCTGTACGCCACCTTCGACGAGGCGACGCTTCAGCTGAAGGAAACCCAGACGCGGCTGGAGCGGGTGCCGATCAGCGTCAACCTGCGGCACGACCGGCTGGACGCCGTCGTGACCGAGGAGTGGCTGCAAGGCATCGAGCCGGACGTCGATCTGCCCGACGCGGTCGCGGCCCTGCGCCTGCAACTGGGCTTCCTGCATCGCCTCGCCTCGCAGCTCAAGGCGCAGCGCGAGGTGGTGCGCGGCAAGCCGGAGAACTTCACCCGGCCGGATTACAGCTTCCGCCTCATCGGCAATGGCGGCGCCGAACCCACGGGCGACGAACAGGTGCAGATTTCCGTGCGGCGGCGCGGGGCGCCGCTGGATCTGATCGTCTCCGAGGCCATGATCCTCGCCAACAGCACCTGGGGCGCGTGGCTTTCCGAACTCGGCGTCCCGGCGATCTACCGCAGCCAGGCCAGCCTGGCCCCCGGCGTCAAGGTGCGCATGGGCACCAGGTCGCTGCCGCACGCCGGCATCGGCGTGAAAAGCTACGCGTGGAGCACGTCGCCCTTGCGCCGTTACACCGACCTGGTGAACCAGTGGCAGATCATCGCGGCGGCCCGGCATGGCCGCACCGCCGCCCTGGCCGCCCCGTTCAAGCCCAAGGATGCCGAACTGTTCTCCATCATCTCCGGGTTCGACGCCGCGTACTTCGCCTACCACGGACACCAGGCGGGCATGGAGCGTTTCTGGACGCTCAAGTACCTCCAGCAGCAGGGCTTGTCCGAGCTGACGGGCGTCGTCTTCAAGGAAGGCCTGGTGCGCGCCGACGACCTGCCGCTGGTGCTGCCGGTGCTGGGCAGCTTCGACTTGCCGCGGGGCGCCCACGTCCGCGTGAAGCTGGGCGAGGTCGACCTGATCACGCTGGACGTGAAGGGGACGGTGATCGAGCGCCTCGACCTCGCGGCCGAACCGCTGGAAGCCGAAGAGGAAGCGGAAGACGAGCCCGTGGCGGGCCCGATCGCGATCGCGGTGGATGTCGGCGAACCCTCGGAAGCCGAAGCGCCGGCATCCGCCGCGGCCAGTTGACGGGGTACAACAGTCCCCGCCGGCCGCACCGAGTCATTGCGGTGTAACTCATCCGCAATACCGGATAATTTCCTCTCGTGAACTGGCGTTCCTTCAGCACCCTGCAGATCGCGCTCGGCATCTCCGTCGCGGTGCACGCGGCGCTGCTGGGGCTGCGCATCGTCGATCCCGAAGGTTTCAACCGCGTGTTCGAGGACACGCCGCTGGAAGTGATCCTGGTCAACACCAAGACGAACGAGAAGGCCGACAAGGCCCAGGCCATCGCCCAGACGCGGCTGGCCGGCGGCGGCGACGCCGCCAGGGGCCGCGCCACGTCGCCCCTGCCGCCGTCGGCCCTGACCGAACTGGGCGATTCGCCGGAAGACGCGCAGCGCAAGATCGACGCGATGCAGGAGCAGCAGATGCTGCTGCTCGGACAAGTCAGGAAGATGCTGGCAGCCCTGCCCCCGCCGGACCCGAAGCAGCCCGCGAGCCACCCCGAAGCGCGGGCCCGCGAGGACAAGCGGCGCCAGCTGATCAAGATCCTCGCGGAGATCGAGCGGCGCATCAACGAGGAAAACGCCCGGCCCAAGAAGCGGTATATCAGCCCCTCGACACGGGAGGAGGTGTATGCGATCTACTATGACGGCCTGCGCCGCAAGATCGAGGACAAGGGCACGCACAACTTCCCGGAGGTCGCGGGCAAGAAGCTGTATGGCGAGCTCACGATGGTCGTCACCGTGAATTTCGACGGCAAGGTGCTGGACGCGGAAGTGGCCGAGAGTTCCGGCAGCCTCGTCCTGGACCGCCGTGCGAAGACGATCGCGCGGGCCGCCGGCCCGTTCGGACGCTTCAACGACGCCATGCGCAGGCAGGCCGACCAGATCGTCGTGGTGTCGCGCTTCAAGTTCACCCGCGACGAAACGCTCGAGACGAAACAGCTCGCACGATGACCCTCGATCTTTATTGCGTGATGGGCAACCCCGTGGAGCACAGCAAGTCGCCGTGGATCCACGCGCGCTTTGCGCAGCTCACCGGGCAGGACCTGCGGTATGGCAAACGGCTGGTGGCGCTGGGCGGCTTCGCGCAGGCCGTGCGCGAGTTCCGCGCGCAGGGCGGCAAGGGCTGCAACGTCACCGTGCCGTTCAAGTTCGAGTCGCCGGCTCTCGCGACGCAACTGACGCCGCGCGCACAGCTGGCGCAGGCCAGCAACACGTTGCGCTTTGACGGTGACGCCGTGCTCGGCGACAACACCGACGGCGTGGGCCTGGTGAACGATATCCGCGGCAACGCCGGCGTCGACGTCGCCGGGCGCGACCTGCTGCTCGCCGGCGCGGGCGGCGCCGCGGCGGGCGTGCTGGGCCCCCTGATCGAGGCCGGGCCGCGGCGGATCGTCGTGGCCAACCGCACCCGGTCCCGGGCCGTGGAATTGACCGGTCGCCACGCCGCGTTGGCGCTGCAGCAGGGCGTGGAACTGTCCGCTGCCGAGCCGGCCCGGGTGCGAGGCCCATTCGACATCGTCATCAATGCGACCGCCAGCAGCATGAGCGGTGCCGGCATCCCGATCCCCGTCACCGCCCTCAAGCCCGGCACGCTGGCCTGCGACCTGATGTACGGCCCGGCCGCGCAAGGCTTCGTGGATTGGGCGCGAGAGCACGGCGCCACCCCGCGCGATGGCCTGGGCATGCTGGTCGAACAGGCGGCCGAGGCCTTCCTGGTCTGGCGCGGCGTGCGCCCGCCCGCGGCGCAGGTGCTCGCCGAACTGCGCGCCACGCTGCCATGAGGGCGCTGGTTCGCTGGGCCGCGCTGGTGCTCGTCGCGGGGCTGGCCCTGCAATTCTTCTTCCTGACGCGGATCGCCCTGATGGCGACGATCGACCCGCAGTCCACCACCTTCCAGCGCTCCGAGGCGTGGCGCATCGCGACCCAGAAGGACAAGCTGCGCTGGCGCCAGCAATGGGTGCCGTACGGGCAGATCTCCGACAACCTCAAGCGCGCGGTGATCGCTTCGGAAGACGGCAGCTTCACCAGCCACGAAGGCGTGGACTGGGAGGCGCTGGAGAAAGCCTGGGATCGCAACGTCAAGGCCGAAGAGCAGGCGGCCCGGCGCACCGGCCGGGCGCGGCTGGCGCCGCGGGCCGTGAAACCGCCCAAGATCGTCGGCGGGTCCACGATCACGCAGCAGCTGGCGAAGAACATCCTGCTGTCCGGCGAGCGGACGCTGCTGCGCAAGGGCCAGGAGTTCGTGCTGGCGTTCGCGCTGGAGAAGATGCTCTCCAAGGAGCGGATACTGGAGATCTACCTGAACAGCGTGGAATGGGGCGAAGGGGTGTTCGGGGCGGAGGCGGCCGCCCGTCACTACTACCGCAAGGGCGCGGGGCAACTCTCCGCCTACGAGGCCGCGCGCCTGGCCGTCATGCTGCCGCGGCCCAAGTATTTCGAGCGCGTGCCGAACTCCGGCTACCTCGCGAACCGGGCCTCCACCATCGTGGCCCGCATGCGCGACGCCGACCTTCCCTAGCTCAGCCTTATCATCGGCGCATGCTTGCCAAGCTGATGAGCCAGTTCCTGCTGGGGCTGGTGCGCGTACTCACCGGCGCGCAGGCTCGCTGGTACGGCTGCCCGCCCAAGGCGGAGCAACGCATCTACTTCGCCAACCACCAGAGCCACGCGGACCTCGTGATGATCTGGGCGGCGCTGCCCAAGGAGCTGCGCAGCATCACGCGCCCGATCGCCGCGAAGGACTACTGGACGAAGTCGCCCTTCAAGAAGTGGATCACCACGGCGGTGTTCAACGCCATCTACGTGGACCGCGCGCGCACGGCCGACCAGGACCCGCTGGAGCCGCTCATCGACGCCCTGGAACGCGGCGACTCGATCATCATCTTTCCCGAGGGCACGCGAGGCAACGCCGAGGAGCCGCAGCCCTTCAAGGCGGGGCTGTTCAACCTGGCCCAGAAGTTCCCGCACGTCGTGCTGGTGCCGGCGTGGATCGACAACATCCAGCGCGTCATGCCCAAGGGCGAGGTCGTCCCGGTGCCCATCCTCTGCTCCGTGACTTTCGGCGCGCCGGTCCAGCTGGGGGAAGGCGAAGAGCGCCGCGAATTCCTCGACCGCGCGCGCCAGGCCGTGATCGCGCTCAGGGACGTCTGAGGCCATGCGATGAACCAGTTCCTGCGCAGCCTCTCGCCCACCCAGCAGGTGGCCGCCCTCTTCCTCATCGTCTTCGGCATCCTCATCGCCGTGAGCGTGACGGCGTTCCTGCTCTCGTTTCGCGCCGAGCAGCACGACGAGGCGTGGAACGCCGAGCTGAAGAACTTCCGCAGGCTCCTGGGCACCTCGTGGTTCATGGTCGTGGTGTTCTGGGTCGCCTGGGCCGTCGGCGACACGGTGGCCACCATCCTGTTCGGCCTGATCGCGTTCTTCGCGCTGCGCGAGTTCATCACGCTCTCGCCCACGCGCCGGGGCGACCACCGCAGCCTGGTGCTGGCCTTCTTCATCGTGCTGCCCATCCAGTTCTGGCTGGTGCGCACGGAGCACTTCGACCTGTTCACCGTATTCATCCCGGTCTACGTCTTCCTCGCGATCCCGGTGGTGAGCGCGCTCTCGGGCGACCCGCAGCGCTTCCTCGAGCGCAACGCCAAGCTGCAATGGGGCATCATGGTCTGCGTCTACGGCATGAGCCATGTCCCCGCGCTGATGCTGCTGGACTTCCGCAACTACGAGGGCAAGGGCGCGTTCCTGGTGTTCTTCCTGGTGTTCGTGGTGCAGACCTGCATGATCGTGCAGCACGTCGCCACGCGGCGGATGAAGGGCGCGCCCAGCGCCCCGGAGGTGAGCAAGAGCTTCAACTGGACCAGCTGGCTGCTCGGCGTGATCGTCGGGAGCGTGGTCGGCGGCCTGCTGTCCTTCATCACCCCCTTCAAGCCCGCGCAGGCCCTGGCCATGGCTTTCGTCGCCTGCGTCGCCGGCTCGATGGGGCACCTGGTGATGAAAGCGCTCAAGCGCGACCGCGGCGTCACGGCCTGGGGCCAGCGTGGCATGTCGGTCACGGGGGCCAATGGGCTGCTGGATCGCGTGGACGCTCTTTGCTTTGCCGCGCCGATCTTTTTCCATTCTGCGCGCTGGTATTTCGGAGCGTAGTTTTCACTTTGAAAAAGCGTTCCGCTTTTTCAAAGTGGCCTGATATGTTGATCGAAGACCGGCGGAGCCGGCTCTTCGATCAAAGGGCGGCCGCCTGGCGCGTTGCTTCAGTCGGCCGGTGCCCCTGCGGGGTCGGGCGAGAGCAGGCGCGGTGTGCTGGCGGCACGCCGTCTTGGTTGTTTGGACGCATCGAACGGGCACAACGCTGGATGGATCAGGGCGGCGGGGCGCTCTGCGCAGCGAAATCAAGGAGGAGCCGCCCTCCCGGCGGCGGGGGACATTCGCGGAGTAGAGTGCCCCGTCGCCCTGATCCCGCCCCCGACGCAGACTATGAACTTGCGGAACAGCACACCAGTCAGGCCACTCGCAAAATGCGGAACTCGCTTTTCGAGTGACAATGGTTCATGCGAATTCTCGGCATCGACCCCGGCTTGCAAACCACCGGTTTCGGCGTGGTGGACGTGGCGGGGCATGCCCTCACCTACGTGGCGAGCGGCACCATCACCACCACGCACCTGGAGCGCGGCGACCTTCCCGCGCGGCTGAAGGTGCTGTTCGACGGCATCGCCGAAGTCAAGGAGCGCTACAGCCCCGACGTCGCCGCCGTCGAGATCGTGTTCGTCAACGTCAACCCCCAGGCCACGCTGTTGCTGGGGCAGGCCCGGGGCGCCTGCGTCACGGCGCTCGTGGCGTGCAATCTCGCCGTCGCCGAATACACCGCCCTGCAGATGAAGCAGGCCGTCGCCGGCCACGGCAAGGCTGCCAAGGCGCAGGTGCAGGAGATGGTCAAGCGCCTGCTGAAGCTGCCGGGCCTGCCCGGCGAGGACGCCGCCGACGCGCTGGGGCTTGCGATCACCCACGCCCATGCCGGCGCCGCCATGAGCCGCATCGCGCAGGCTACCTCCACCGCCCGCAAGACCAGCGGGATGTACAAGGGCGGGCGGACTTACTAGCTAGGCCAGCCGCTCGAGGATCAGGATGGCGAAGAACGCGAATGCCGCAATCAGCGTCCACTTGAGCGTGACCAGGCCGTAGCGCTTGAACCGCACCTGCCCCGTGCCCGCGTAGAAGACAAAGCAGACGGCCGCCGCGAGCAACAGCAGCAGCATCGCCGAGCGGAAAAGCAGCATCGTGGGCTACCAGGCCCGCGCGGGCTGGGTGAAGCCGGCGGGCGCCAGTTTCTCGTCGTCGAAGGTGACGACTTCGTAGCTGCCCGGCTGCGCGAGCAGTTCGCGCAACAGCTTGTTGTTCAGCGCGTGCCCGGAGCGGAAGGCGCTGTAGGCGGCCAGCAGCGGGCGGCCGATCAGGTACAGGTCGCCCATGGCGTCCAGCATCTTGTGCTTGACGAACTCGTCGTCGTAGCGCAGGCCGTCGGCATTGAGCACGCGGTAGTCGTCCATCACGACGGCGTTGTCCAGGCCACCGCCCAGGCTCAGGCCGTTGGCACGCATCATCTCGACGTCCTTGGTGAAGCCGAAGGTGCGGGCGCGCGCGATGTCGCGGGCGTACGAGCCGGTGCTCAGGTCGAACTCCACGCATTGGCCGGTGGAGCTCACGACGCGATGGTCGAAATCGATCTCGAAGCGCAGCTTGTAGCCGTGGTACGGCTCCAGCCGCACCCACTTCAGGTTGTCGCCCTCGCCTTCGCGCACTTCCACGGGCTTGAGCACCCGGATGAACCGGCGCGGCGCGTTCTGCGCCACGATGCCCGCGCTTTGCAGCAGGAAGACGAACGAGGCCGAGGAGCCGTCGAGGATGGGGACTTCCTCGGCCGTGATGTCCACGTAGAGGTTGTCGATCCCCAGGCCCGCGCAGGCCGACATCAGGTGCTCCACGGTGTGCACCTTGGCGCCGCCGTTGGAGATGGTGGAGGCCAGCCGCGTATCCGTCACCGCCTGCGCGGACACCGGGATGTCTATGGGAATGGGCAGGTCGACCCGGCGAAAGACGATGCCGGTGTCCGGCTGGGCCGGCCGCAGCGTCAGCTCGACCCGCTGGCCGCTGTGCAGGCCGACGCCGACCGCTTTGGTCAGGGTCTTGAGGGTGCGTTGCTGGAGCATGGAGTGAATTTTAAGGCGGCGGGGCCGTGGCCCCTGTGTAGGAGCGGTAAATCCCCCTTGGGCGAAACCGCCAGAAAAGAAAATGGGGTGGGCACTTGCAAGGCCCACCCCCAAGTACTCCCCTTGGAGAACACTCTTTTATTCATCCCCCGCAGGGGCACCGGGCCGCACGAAACAACGTGCAGTGCGGCCCGGCCATGCGAGGCGTGCGGCTTTGCCGCGCTCCTCGCATCTGGCCAGGCCACTTGAAAAACGCGCAGCGTTTTTCAAGTGGCTAATCCGCCTGTTTGCGCAGGAACGCGGGGATCTCGAAATCGTCCATCCCGCCGTTCGACAGCGCGTCGACCTTCGCGGCCGCCTGCGTGCGGTTGGTGCGCCAGACGCTGGGCACGGCCATGCCGCCGTAATCCGGCTGCGTGGCATGCTGGGATTCGCGAGTGGCGATGGCGCCGGGTCCGCCCACGGCGTTGTTCACCGTCGGCACATTGAACGGCACGTTGTCGGTGCCGGTGCGCAGCACCTGCAATGGCGGAGCCGTGCGGCGCTGCTGACCCTGACGCGAGAGGCCCGTGGCGACGACCGTGACGCGCACTTCGTCGCCCAGGTCGTCGTCATAGGCCGTGCCGTAGATCACGTGCGCGTCCGGCGACGCATAGGCGCGGATGGTGTTCATGGCGAGCTTGGACTCCGACAGCTTCAGGCTGCCCTTGGCCGCGGTGATCAGCACCAGCACGCCCTTGGCGCCCGACAGGTCGATGCCTTCCAGCAGCGGGCAGGCAACGGCCTGCTCGGCGGCGATGCGCGCGCGGTCCGGCCCGTTGGCCACGGCCGTGCCCATCATCGCCTTGCCCGGCTCGCCCATCACGGTGCGCACGTCCTCGAAGTCCACGTTCACATGGCCGGGCACGTTGATGATCTCGGCGATGCCACCGACGGCGTTCTTCAGCACGTCGTTCGCATGGGCAAAGGCCTCGTCCTGCGTGATGTCGTCGCCCAGCACGTCGAGCAGCTTCTCGTTGAGCACCACGATCAGCGAATCGACGTTGGCTTCCAGCTCGGCCAGGCCGTTGTCGGCGTTGGTCATGCGGCGGCCGCCTTCCCAGTCGAAGGGCTTGGTGACCACGCCCACGGTGAGGATGCCCATCTCCTTGGCGATGCGCGCGATCACCGGCGCGGCGCCGGTGCCGGTGCCGCCGCCCATGCCGGCGGTGATGAACAGCATGTGCGCGCCGTTGATCGCGGTGCGGATGTCGTCCACCGCGGCTTCGGCGGCTTCACGGCCCTTCTCCGGCTTGCTGCCGGCCCCCAGGCCGCTCTGGCCCAGCTGGATGGTCTTGTGCGCCGCCGTGCGCGACAGCGCCTGCGCATCGGTGTTGGCGCAGATGAACTCCACGCCTTGCACCGCCCGGCCGATCATGTGGTCGACCGCGTTGCCGCCGCCACCGCCGACGCCGATCACCTTGATCTGGGTGCCGAGGTGGAACTCTTCGACTTCAATCATTTCGATGCTCATTTGAATCTCCTAGATACCGTTGCAGTTGCCAATTCGTAGATCGTTGTTGTGTGAGTCATGAACGTTCGACAGGCGGATCGGTGCACCGCCATCGCTCCTTTCTCTCGCCCGGCGGCGATGCCCGGGCCAGCCACAAATGCATTGACGCGGGGCCACCGCGGAACCGGCTTTGCCGGGCCGCTGGTGGCGCCCCCCTGGGGAGGAGGCGACCGCAGGTCGCTTCGGGGGGGGTCAAAAATTCCCCACGATGAAATCCTTGAAGCGGCCGAAGGCGGTCTTCATCGATCCGTTTTGCTGCGCCACCTTGAAGCCGCGGATGCGGGCGAGCCGCGCTTCTTCCAGCAAGCCCATCACGGTGGCCGCGCGCGGCTGGGTGACCATGTCCGCCAGCGCGCCCGAATACCTCGGCAGGCCACGGCGCACCTGTTTCAGGAACACGTCCTCGCCCAGTTCGACCATGCCCGGCATCAGCGCGCTGCCGCCGGTGATCACGATCCCGGACGACAGCACTTCCTCGTAGCCGGTGTCGCGGATCACGTTGCGCACGCACAGGTAGATCTCCTCCACCCGCTTCTCGATCACGTACGACAGCGCCTGGCGCGCCATCTGGCGCGGCTCGCGGTCGCCCAGGCCGGGCACTTCGACCTGCTCATCCGGGTTGACCAGCAGTTCCTTGGCGTACCCGTTCTCGACCTTGATGTTCTCGGCGTCCTTGGTGGGCGTGCGCAGCGCCATCGCGATGTCGCTGGTGATCAGGTCGCCGGCGATCGGGATCACCTCGGTGTGGCGGATCGCGCCGTTGGTGTAGATCGCGACGTCCGTCGTGCCGGCGCCAATGTCCACGAGCGCCACGCCCAGCTCCTTCTCGTCCTCGGTCAGCACGGCCTGGCTCGACGCCAGGGCGTTGAGCAGCAGCTGCTCCACTTCCAGCCCGCAGCGCCGCACGCACTTGATGATGTTCTCGGCCGCGCTCTGCGCGCCGGTGACGATGTGCACCTTGGCTTCCAGCCGGATGCCGCTCATGCCGATCGGCTCCTTCACGTCCTGGCCGTCGATCACGAATTCCTGCGGCTCGACCAGCAGCAGCCGCTGGTCGGTCGAGATGTTGATCGCGCGCGCCGTCTCGATCACGCGGGCGACGTCCGCCTGCGTGACTTCCTTGTCCTTGACAGCCACCATGCCGCTGGAGTTGATGCCCCGGATGTGGTTGCCCGTGATCCCGGTGTAGACGCGGGTGATCTTGCAGTCGGCCATCAGCTCGGCCTCCTTCAGCGCCTGCTGGATGCTCTGCACCGTGGCGTCGATGTTCACCACCACGCCGCGCTTGAGCCCGTTGGACGCGGACACGCCCAGGCCCGCGAGCTTGAGCTCGCCGCCGGGCATGACCTCGGCCACCACCACCATCACCTTCGCGGTTCCGATGTCCAGGCCTACCACCAGGTCCTTGTACTCTTTTGCCATATTCGTGTCGTCTTCTAGTCAGTTGGGGACAGAGCTGAAGATCTGTCCCGCAAAGCCGTTTATCTTTTGTCCGCCGCGTCGGCACCCGTCGTGCCCACGCCCCTCAACCGCACCGCATACCCGTCGCCGTGGCGCAGGTCCGCCGACACCAGCGCGTCCGGGCGCCGGCTGTAGCGGGACGTGACCTGCGTCAGTGTCTGCAGGAAGCGCTGCGTGCGCGCCACCACTTCCTCCGGCGTACCGCGCCCCAGCTCCACGTGCGCCCCGTTGTCCAGCTCCACCTGCCAGCTGCCACGCGAGGTCAGGGCCACGTGCTCCAGCCCCAGGTCGAGCGCCTCGAACATCGGCTGGAGCGCCTGGTACATCGTCAGCAACAGCGCCGCCTGCTCCTGCGGGCCGGAGAGGCGAGGCAGTCCGTCGGGCTCGACGTCGCCAGGATTGGCCTCGAACACCTCGCCGAAGTTGTTGACCAGGCGACCCTCTCCTTCGGCCCCCCAGAAAGCCGCGGCGCGGTGCTCCTCGAGCGACACGCGCAGCCGGTTCGGGAATTCGCGCCGGACCACCGCCGCGCGCACCCACGGCACGCCCTCGAAGGCCTCCCGCGCCGTCGCCAGGTTCACCGTGAAGAAGTTCCCGGCCAGGCGCGGCGCCACGTTGGCCCGCAACGTGACGGCGTTGTTGTGCGTCACGTCGCCCTGCACGGTGATGCCGGAAATCGCGAAGAGAGGATGCCTCAGCGCCCACCAGAACGCCGCCGCGAGCAGCAGCACGATGCCGGCCGCGAACAGCGCCGTGGCGGCGACATTCATCAGCTTGACGTCGAAGGGCTGCTGCAGGGGGGCTTTCATGGCCGTTGCACCTCTTTCTCCTGGTCCAGCGCGGCCGAGGCCAGCAGCTGCACGCACAGGTCCTCGTAGCTGATGCCCGCGGCGCGCGCCGACATCGGCACCAGCGAATGCCCGGTCATGCCCGGCGACGTGTTGATCTCCAGCAGGTAGGGCTTGCGCGTGGCCGAATCGACCATCACGTCCAGGCGGCCCCAGCCGCGGCAGCCGAGCACGCGATAGGCCTTGAGGACGATCTCCTGGATCGCCTCTTCCTCGCCGTGGGGAAGCCCGCACGGCACCAGGTACTTGGTGTCGTCGGTGAAATACTTGTTCTGGTAGTCGTAATTGCCTTCGGGCGCGACGATGCGGATGACGGGCAGGGCCCGGGCCTCGTCGCCGGCGCCGAGCACCGGGCAGGTCACCTCGTCGCCGCTGATGAACTGCTCGCACAGCACGTCGGCATCCAGCGCCGCGGCCTGGTCCACGGCATCGGCCATGTCGGAGTAGCCATGGACCTTGGCCACGCCGATGGACGAGCCCTCGCGCGCCGGCTTCACGATCAGCGGCAGGTTCAGGTCGTCGGGCACGGCGCGGACCTGCTCGCGCGTGTAGGAGCCCCGGCGCAGCAGCACGTATTTCGGCGTGGGGAGCCCTTCGGCCAGCCAGACGCGCTTGGTCATGACCTTGTCGATGGAGATGCTCGAGGCCATCACGCCCGAGCCCGTGTAGGGGATGCCCAGCAGCTCAAGCGCGCCCTGCACCGTGCCGTCCTCGCCGAAGCGGCCATGCAACGCGATGAAACAGCGCCTGAAGCCCTTGCGCTTGAGTTCGGACAGGTCGCGTTCGGCCGGGTCGAACGCGTGCGCATCCACGCCCTTCGACTGCAGGGCCTTGAGCACGCCGCTGCCGGACATGAGCGACACCTCGCGCTCGGCCGAGCGGCCGCCCATCAGGACGGCGACTTTCCCGAATTCGCTGGTTGGCTTGGCCGAGGTCATGTGCCGCCCCCCATTTCCACCAGTCTTGCCGGCACGCCGCCGATCGAGCCGGCGCCCATGCACATCACCACGTCGCCGTCGCGAGCCGTCTCCAGGATGGCGTCGGGCATCGCGGCAATGTCGTCGACGAACACGGGCTCGACCTTGCCCGCCACGCGCACGGCGCGCGCCAGGGAGCGGCCATCCGCCGCGACGATGGGCGCTTCGCCGGCGGGGTACACCTCGCCCAGCAGCACGGCGTCGGCGTGGCCCAGCACCTTCACGAAATCCTCGAAGCAGTCGCGGGTGCGCGAGTAGCGGTGCGGCTGGAAGGCGAGCACCAGGCGCCGGCCCGGGAAGGCGCCGCGCGCGGCGGCCAGGGTCGCCGCGACTTCCACCGGGTGATGGCCGTAGTCCTCGATCACCGTGAAGCGCCCGCCGCCGTGCTCCGCCTTCACCGGCAGCTCGCCATAGCTCTGGAAGCGGCGGCCCACGCCGTGGAATTCCGCCAGCGCCTTCTGCACGGCTTCGTCGGGGATGTTCAGCTCCACCGCCACCGCGATCGCCGACAGCGCGTTCAGCACGTTGTGCATGCCCGCGAGGTTGAGCACGATCTTCAGGTCGGGCAGCGTGACGCCGTTGCGCCGCTGCGCGGTGAAATGCATTTGCGGGCCGACCGCCCGCACGTCCACGGCGCGGACCTGCGCGTCCTCGCCGAACCCGTAGCTGGTGATCGGGCACTGCACGTCGGGCACGATCTCTCGCACGGCCGGGTCGTCGGTGCACAGGATCGCGGTGCCGTAGAACGGCATGCGGTGCAGGAACTCGACGAACGCGCCCTTGAGCCGGTTGAAGTCGTGCCCGTAGGTCTCCATGTGGTCGGCGTCGATGTTGGTCACCACCGCCATCACCGGCATGAGGTTCAGGAACGAGGCATCCGACTCGTCGGCCTCGACCACGATGTAGTCGCCGCCGCCGAGCTTGGCGTTGGCGCCGGCGCTGTTCAGGCGCCCGCCGATCACGAAGGTCGGGTCGAGCCCGCCCTCGGCCAGCACACTGGCCACCAGGCTGGTGGTCGTCGTCTTGCCGTGCGTTCCGGCGATGGCGATGCCCTGCTTCAGTCGCATGAGCTCGGCCAGCATCATCGCGCGCGGCACCACGGGGATCTTGCGCTTGCGCGCCGCCAGCACTTCCGGGTTGTCCTCGTGCACGGCGGTGGAAGTCACGACCGCGTCCGCGCCGATCACATTGCTGGCCGCATGGCCCACGAACGTCTTGATCCCGAGTCCCTCCAGCCGCCGCAGCGTCGGGCTGTCGGACAGGTCGGAGCCGGAAATCAGGTAACCGAGGTTGCGCAGCACCTCCGCGATGCCTGACATGCCGGCGCCGCCCACACCTACAAAGTGAATATGTTTGATGGCGTGCTTCATGATTTCCTCGCCAATGCTTCGCAGGCCGCGACGACCTCGGCCGTGGCCCGGGTCTTCTGCATGGATTTCGCCGCGATCGCGCGCTGGATCAGCTCGCCCCGCTCCACCACCTGCAGCAGGTGGGCCAGCCATTCGGGCGTCAGGTCGCGCTGTTGCACCAGCCAGCCGCCGCCCTTCTCGACCAGGAACTTCGCATTGGTCGTCTGGTGGTCATCGACCGCGGAGGGAAACGGCACGAACACCGCGGCGCAGCCGACGGCGGCGATCTCGGTGACGGTGCTGGCCCCGGCGCGGCACACGATCAGGTCCGCATCGGCATAGGCCTGCGCCGTGTCCTCGATGAAGGGAGTGAGTTCGGCCTGCACACCCGCCGCTTCGTAACTGGCCCGCAGCGCGTCGATCTGCTTCTCGCCGCTTTGATGCAGCACGATCGGCCGGGATACTTCGGGGATCAGTGCCAGCGCCTTCGGCACCGTGTCGTTCAGGGCTTTCGCGCCGAGGCTGCCGCCCACCACCAGCAGGCGCAGCCGGCCGGCGCGCGATCCCAGCCGCTCGACCGGGCCCGGCTGCTGCAGGAAACCGGCGCGCAGCGGATTGCCCACCCACAGCGCCTTCTTCAATACATTCGGGAACGCGGTGAAAACGCGGTCGGCGACGCCGGCCAGGATGCGGTTGGCCATGCCGGCCACCGAGTTCTGCTCGTGCAGCACCAGCGGCTTGCCCAGCAGCACGCTCATCATGCCGCCCGGGAAAGTGATGTAGCCGCCCAGGCCGATCACCACGTCCGGCTTGACGCGCCGCACGACGGCGATGCTCTGCCAGAACGCCCGCAACAGCCGCAGCGGCAGCAGGACCAGCGTCTTCAGGCCCTTGCCCCGCACGCCCGAGAAATCGATGGCCTCGAAGGTGAAGCCGCGCGGCGGCACCAGGCGGCTTTCCATGCTGCCCGGTGCGCCCAGCCAGTGCACGCGCCACGCCTTCTCGCGCAGGGCTTCGGCCACGGCCAGCCCGGGGAAGATGTGGCCGCCCGTGCCGCCGGCCATGACGAGTGCGCAACGCGTCATGAGCGGCCCCCTCGCATCAGGACCTTGTTCTCATAGTCGACCCTGAGGACGACGGCGATCGCGACGAGGTTCATCAAGATGGCGGAGCCGCCATAACTCATCAGCGGCAGCGTGAGGCCCTTGGTCGGCAGCGCGCCGAGGTTCACGCCCATGTTGATGAAGGCCTGGAAGCCGATCCAGATGCCGACGCCTTGCGCCACCAGCCCGGCAAACACGCGGTCCAGCGCGATGGCCTGGCGGCCGATGTGCATGATCCGGCGCGTCATCCAGAGGAACAGGCCGATCACGACCAGGACGCCGACCAGGCCGAACTCTTCGCCGATCACGGCCAGCAGGAAGTCGGTGTGCGCCTCGGGCAGCCAGTGCAGCTTCTCCACGCTGCCGCCGAGGCCGACCCCGAAGATCTCGCCGCGTCCGATGGCGATCAGCGAGTGCGACAGCTGGTAGCCCTTGCCCAGCGCGTGCTTCTCGCTCCACGGATCCAGGTAGGCGAAGATGCGTTCGCGCCGCCAGTCGGACAGCGCGATCATCAGCACGAAGGCGATGGTGATCACCAACGCGATCAGGAAGAACATGCGGGCGTTGACGCCGCCCAGGAACAGGATGCCCATCGCGATCACGGCGATCACCATGAACGCGCCCATGTCGGGTTCGGCCAGCAGGAGCATGCCGACGATGGCCACCGCCGCGGCCATGGGCAGCACCGCACGGAAGAACCGCTCCTTCACGTCCATCTTGCGCACCATGTAATCCGCCGCGTAGAGCAGCACCGCGAACTTGGCCAGTTCCGACGGCTGGAAGCTCATGAATCCCAGGCCGATCCAGCGGCGCGCGCCGTTCACGCCCTTGCCGACGTGCGGGATGAGGACGATGATCAGCAAGACCAGGGAGGCGACGAAAAGCCACGGCGCCACCTTCTCCCAGGTCGCGATCGGCACCTGGAACGCCAGCAGCGCGGCGACGAACGCGAGCACCGTGAAGATGGCGTGGCGGACCAGGAAATGGTTGTGCGCGTAGCGGGCGAACTTGGGGTTGTCCGGAAGCGCCACCGACGCCGAATAAACCATGACAAGGCCGAACGCGAGCAGCGCGACCGTCACCCACAGCAGGGCCTGGTCGAAGCCGGCCACCGGCGTCGCCGCGGTTGCGCGCCCGTAGCCGGTGCCACGGATGGCCGGGCCCGGGTCGCCCACGGGCGACAGGCCGCCGAACCAGCCGTTGAGGCGCTGCATGAGAAAGCTCATGCGGTGCCCTCCAGCTGCACGCCCGCGTCGTCCGCGATGGCGCGTACCGCTGCGCGGAAGACCTCGGCGCGGTGCGGATAGTTCCTGAACATGTCGAAGCTGGCGCAAGCAGGGGACATGAGGACCGCGTCGCCCGCATGGGCGCGCTGTGTCGCCAGGGACACGGCCTGCTCCATCGATTCCGCATCCAGCAGCGGCACGCCGGCGGGCTCCAGCACGGCGCGGATCAGGGGCGCATCACGCCCGATCAGCACCGCGGCGCGCGCGTAGCGTGACACCGGCGCCGCCAGGGGCGAAAAGTCCTGGCCCTTGCCGTCGCCGCCGAGGATCACCACCAGCTTGCGCTCGGCGCCCAGGCCCTGCAGGGCGGCCACCGTCGCGCCGACGTTGGTGCCCTTGCTGTCGTCGAAATACTCGATGTCGTGGATCACGCCGATGGGTTCGGCGCGATGCGGCTCGCCCCGGTATTCCCGCAGGCCGTAGAGCATCGGGCCCAGCGCGCACCCGGCGGCGGTGGCCAGCGCCAGGGCCGACAGCGCGTTCACGGCGTTATGGCGCCCGCGGATGCGCAGCGCGTCGGCGGGCATCAGGCGCTGGAAGTGCAGCTCTTCGTCGTTGTCCTTGCGCTTCTTGAGCGTTTCATCTGCTTCGAGAGCGCGCACCAGCCATGCCATGCCGTTGACGACTTCGATGCCGAAATCGCCGGGCCGCTGCGGCATGTCGCCCCCGAAGGTGAGGTACTCGCGCCGCTCCATCTTCCCGCCCTTGAGTCTCACGGGTTCGGGCAGCATCTTCATCACCAGCGGATCCTCGCGGTTGAGGATCATGAGGCCGCGCTTGCCGAACACGCGCGCCTTGGCCTGCGCGTACGCCTCCATGCTGCCGTGCCAGTCGAGGTGGTCTTGCGTGAGATTGAGCACGGCCGCGGCGGTGGGCTCGAACTCGCCCGCGGCCTCCAGCTGGAAGCTGGACAGCTCGATCACCCACACCTGGGGCAACGCCTGCGCATCGATCTTGCCGGCCAGGGTGTCCAGCAGCGACGGCCCGATGTTGCCGGCGACGGCCACGGTCTTCCCGGCGCGCTCCACGAGCTGGCCGGTGAGCGCCGTGACGGTCGTCTTGCCGTTCGTGCCCGTCACCGCGAGCACGGCCGGCGCGTAACCGTCCTGCGCGCGCAGCCCGGCCAGCGCCGCGGCAAAGAGGCTCAACTCACCCCCGCAATGGACACCCCGCTCGGCTGCGGCCGAGACCACGGGCTCGACCTGCCCGGGCGACAGGCCCGGGCTGCGGAAAACCGCCTGCACCTCGCCGTCCAGCAGCGAGGCACCGAATGCGCCACCGATGAACTGCGCCTGCGGCAATTCATCGCGCAAGGTTGCCAGCTGCGGCGGCGCGTCCCGCGTGTCGGCCACGGTCACCCGCGCGCCGTTGCGCGCGCACCAGCGCGCCATCGCCAGCCCGGACAAGCCGAGGCCGAGGACGAGGACGTGGCGATCTTGGAGTTGTTCCACGGTTATCTCAGTTTCAGGGTGGAGAGGCCGACCAGGCACAGCAGCATCGTGATGATCCAGAAGCGCACGACGACCTGCGTCTCCTTCCAGCCGCTTTTCTCGAAGTGGTGGTGCAGCGGCGCCATCTTCAGGAAGCGCCGGCCCTCGCCGTACTTCCTGCGCGTGTACTTGAAGTACATGACCTGCGCCATGACCGACAGTGCCTCGACCACGAAGATGCCGCCCATGATGGCCAGCACGATCTCCTGCCGCACGATCACCGCGATGGTGCCGAGCGCGCCGCCCAGCGCCAGCGCGCCCACGTCGCCCATGAAGACCTGGGCCGGATGGGTGTTGAACCACAGGAACGCCAGCCCCGCGCCGGCCATGGCGGCGCAGAAGATCATCAGCTCGCCCGAGCCGGGGATGTGGGGAAAGAACAGGTACTTCGAGTACACGGCGCTGCCGGTGACGTACGCGAACACGCCGAGCGAGGAGCCGACCATCACCACGGGCATGATCGCCAGGCCGTCGAGGCCGTCGGTGAGGTTCACGGCGTTGCTCGAGCCGACGATCACCAGGTAGGTCAGGATCACGAAGCCGAACACGCCCAGCGGGTAGCTCACTTCCTTGAAGAAGGGCAGCAGCAGGCCGGCCTTGGGCGGCAGGTCGACGTCGAACCCGGAGGCCACCCAGGTATAGAACAGCTGCAGCACGCGCCAGTTGGAGCTCTCCGAGATGCTGAACACCAGGTACAGCGCGGCCAGCAGCCCGATCACCGACTGCCAGAGGTACTTCTCGCGCGAGCGCATGCCTTCCGGGTCCTTGTTCACCACCTTGCGCCAGTCGTCCACCCAGCCGATGGCGCCGAAGCCGAGCGTGACGGCCAGCACGATCCACACGAAGCGGTTGGTGAGGTCGAACCACAGCAAGGTGGAGATCGCGATGGCCAGCAGGATCAGGACGCCGCCCATGGTGGGTGTGCCCGTCTTGGTCAGGTGCGTCTCCATGCCATAGCCACGCACCGGCTGGCCGATCTTGAGGTGGGCCAGCCGGTCGATCACCCAGGGCCCCGCCATCAGGCCGATCAGCAGCGACGTCATCGCGGCCATGACGGCGCGGAACGTGATGTACTGGAACACCCGCAGAAAGCCGAATTCCGGCGACACCGTTTGCAGCCACTGGGCGAGGCTAAGCAGCATGGCCGGGCTCCTTCGAATCTTGTTCTTGTTGCGAGCGGGTCGTGATCGCCTCCACCACGCGTTCCATCCGCATGAACCGCGAGCCCTTCACGAGCACGCTGGCGACATGAGGCAGTTCGGCGAGTACGGCGGCGTTCAGCGCATCGATCGCCGTGAAGTGGCGGCCGCGCATGGCCGTGGACTGGTCGCCCATCGTGAAGAAGTGCTCGATCGCACGCTGGCGGGCATGCTCGCCCACCTCGGCGTGAAACTGCGGGCCCTGGTCCCCCACCTCGCCCATGTCGCCCAGCACCAGCAGGCGCGGCCCCGGCAGTTCCGCCAGCACGTCGATGGCGGCGCGCACGGAATCGGGGTTGGCGTTGTACGTGTCGTCGACGAGCGTGATCGTGCGCCCGCCCAGCGGCACCGCCAATGCGCGCGAGCGCCCCTTGACCGGCTCGAACGCCTCCAGCCCCTGCGCGATGTTTGCCAGCGGAACGCCGGCGGCGAGTGCGCTGGCCACCGCGGCCAGCGAGTTGCGCACGTTATGGCGGCCGGCGATATGGAGTCGGTATGCCACCGGGCCGGCGGGCGTCTGCACGCGCACCTGCCAGAGCCCCTGTTGCCATTCAGTCCCGGCCAGAACGATGTCGCAGGCGGAGGCGAAGGCGCCACCCGGCTCCCCGAAAGTCATGCAGGGCCTCGCGCCCGCCAATTCCTTCCACAGCGGCGTGAACTCCTCGCCGGCCGGGAACACGGCCACCCCGACCGGCCCCAGGGCGGAGAACACGGAGCCGTTCTCCCGCGCCACCGCCTCGACGGTGGCCATGAATTCCTGGTGTTCCCGCTGGGCGTTGTTCACGAGCGCCACGGTGGGCCGCGCGAGGCCCGACAGATAGCCGATCTCGCCCGGATGGTTCATGCCCAGCTCCAGCACGGCGACGCGATGCTCCGCGCGCAGCCGCAGCAGTTGCAGCGGCAAGCCGATGTCGTTGTTCAGGTTGCCCTGGGTGGCGAGCATCGCGTCGGGCTGCCACGCACGCAGGATCGAGGCGATCATCTGCGTCACCGTGGTCTTGCCGTTGCTGCCGGTGACGGCGATCAGGGGCGGGTCGAACTGCGAGCGCCAGCCCGCGCCGAGAGAGCCGAGCGCGAGCTTGCTGTCCTCCACCTCGATGCCCGGCAGGCCCGGGGGCAACCTGCCGCGGTGCGCGATGGCGGCGACGGCGCCCCTGGCTTTCGCGTCGGCGAGGAAATCATTGGCGTCGAAGCGCTCGCCCTTGAGCGCGACGAAGAGGTCGCCCGGCTGCAGGGTGCGCGTGTCGCTGTGGACGCGCAGGACTTCCGTGCCGCCCTCGCCCACCAGCGTGCCGCCGGGAATCCACTGCAGGGCCTGCGCGAGCGTGAACATGCCGCTCATGCTGCGCTCCTCGCGTCCAGTGCGCGCTGCGCATGGACCTTGTCCGAGAACGGATGCCTGACGCCCGCCACCTCCTGGTAGTACTCGTGGCCCTTGCCGGCGATCAGCACGACGTCCTGCGTGCCGGCCGCGGCGATGGTTTCCGCGATGGCCAACGCCCGATCCGCCTGCACCTGCACGCACTGGTGGTGCGACAGCCCCAGCAGGACCTGGCTGATGATGTTCTCGGGCTTCTCGCCGCGCGGGTTGTCGCTGGTGACGACCACGCGGTCGGCATTCTTCTCGACCACCGCCGCCATCACGGGGCGTTTCGTCGGGTCGCGGTCGCCGCCGCAGCCGAACACGCACCACAGCTTGCCGCCACGTTGTGCCGCCAGCGGCCGCAGCGCCTGGAGCGCCTTGTCCAGCGCATCGGGCGTGTGTGCATAGTCCACCGCGATCACCGGCTTGCCGGCTTCCTGCAGGCGTTCCATGCGCCCCGGCACGGGCAGCAGGCTGCCGCAGGCCGCGACGGCGTCGGCCAGCGGCACGCCCAGCGCACGCATCGCCGCGATCACGCCCAGCAGGTTGGAAACGTTGTACTGGCCGATCAGCTGCGTCGCAAGCCCGTGCCGTTCGGCGCCTTCCACCACCACGAAGCGCAGGCCCGGGTCGTAGCCGATGTCCTGCGCCGCGAGCCGCGCGGGCTGCTGGCATGACACCGTCCACAGGTCCAGGCCGCCCTGCAGCGATTGCGAAAGCGCTTCGCCCTTCTCGTCGTCGATGTTGATCACCGCGGCCCGCAGCCCGGGCCAGCGGAACAGCCCGGCCTTGGCCTCCCAGTACGCCTCCATGGTGCCGTGGTAGTCCAGGTGGTCCTGCGTGAAGTTCGTGAAGATCGCGACGCGGATATGCGTGCCGTCCAGCCGCCGCTCGACGACGCCGACCGATGACGCCTCGATCGCGCAGGCCTTCAGGCCTTCGTCGGCGAAGCGGCGGAACTGACGCTGCAGCAGCACGGGGTCGGGCGTCGTGAGGCCGATGAACTCGACGTCCGGCGGGCGGCCGGTGCCCAGCGTGCCGATCAGGCCGCACGGCGTTGCATGCGCGCCCTGCAGGTTGGACAGCGCCTGGGCCAGCCACCACGCCGTGGAGGTCTTGCCGTTCGTTCCCGTCACCGCCAGCACCTGCAGCTGCTCGGTCGGCTGGTCGAAATACGCCGCGGCGATGGGGCCGGTGGCCGCCTTGAGCTGTGCGTATGCCGAGATCGCTTCGCCTTCGAAACCGAATGCCTCGACGCCTTCCCGCTCGACCAGGCAGGCCGCCGCGCCTCGGCCCAGCGCCGACGGCACATGCGTGCGGCCGTCGGTCGCCGCGCCCGGCCAGGCGATGAAACCGTCGCCCGAGCCGATCTTGCGGCTGTCACTGTGCAGCGTGCCGGTGACCCGGCCGCGCAGCCATTGCGCGGCCGCCTGAGGGCTGTGGAGTTCGCGCATCAGAACGACTCCTCCACGGCCTGCACCACGATCTGCGGCTTGACGTTCATGTCGGGCTGCACGCCCAGCATGCGCAGCGTCTGCTGCACGGTGGCGCTGAACACCGGCGCGGCCACCTCGCCGCCGTAGTACTTGCCGTTCGAGGGTTCGTCCAGCATCACGGCGACGATGATGCGGGGCTTCTCGATCGGCGCGATGCCCACGAACCACGAGCGGTACTTGTTGGTGACGTAGCCCTTGCCCACCTGCTTGTACGCGGTGCCGGACTTGCCGCCCACCGAGTAGCCCAGCGTCTGCGCCTTGGGGCCCGTGCCGCCGGGGCCGGCCGCCATCTGCAGCATGGTGCGGACCTCGGCCACGGTCTTCGGCGAGAACACGCGCGTGCCGGTGGCGGGGGCATCGGTCTTGAGCATGGTCGCGGGGATGATCTGGCCGTCGTGCGCAAAGATGGTGTAGGAGCGCGCCACCTGGAACAGCGACGCCGACAGCCCGTAGCCGTACGACATCGTCGCCTGCTCCACCGGCTTCCAGCTCTTGTACGGGCGCAGCCGGCCCGTCACGGCGCCGGGAAAGGCGATCTGAGGCTTCTGCCCGAAGCCCGCCTTCGTGAACATCTCCCACATCTCGCGCGGCTGCATCTGCAGCGCCAGCTTGAGCGTGCCGACGTTGCTGGACTTCTGTATCACTTCCTGCACGCTGAGCACACCGTGGGGATGCGAATCGGAGATCCTCCGGCCGCCGATCACCACGAAACCGGGTGCCGTCTGGACGGGCGTCTTCGGCGTGACCAGCCCGCTTTCCAGCGCCAGGCCAATCGTGAAGGGCTTCATCGTCGAGCCGGGTTCGAACACGTCGGTCATCGCGCGGTTGCGCAGCTGCTCGCCCGAGAGGTTCTGCCGGCGCCCCGGCACATAGCTCGGGTAATTGGCCAGCGCCAGCAGCTCGCCGCTCACGGCGTCCAGCACCACCACGCTGCCGGCGCGGGCCTTGTGCTCGAGCACGGCGTCGCGCAGCTTCTGGTAGGCGAAGAACTGTACCTTGCTGTCGATCGACAGCTGCAGGTCGCGGCCGGGCACCGGCTGCACCTGCTCGCCGACGTCCTCGACCACGCGGCCGAGCCGGTCCTTGATGACGCGGCGCATGCCGGCGCGGCCGGCCAGGTCCTTCTCGAACGCGAGCTCGACGCCTTCCTGCCCGCGGTCCTCCACGTTGGTGAAGCCGACCACGTGTGCCGCGGCCTCGCCCTCGGGGTACTGGCGCTTGTATTCCTTGCGCTGGTAGATGCCCTTGATGTCGAGCGCGGTGATCTGCTGGGCGACGGCGTCGTCCACCTGGCGCTTGAGCCACACGAAAGTCTTGTCCTCGTCCTCGAGCTTCTTCTCGAGCTCGGCCAGCGGCATTTCCAGCAGCTTCGCCAGCCGCGAGAGCTTGGCGCGGTCGCGCTCCACGTCCTCGGGGATCGCCCAGATGCTCGGCGCCGGAACGCTGGACGCGAGCAGCAGGCCGTTGCGGTCCAGGATGCGGCCGCGGTTGGCCGGCAGCTCCAGCGTGCGCGCGAAGCGCACCTCGCCCTGGCGCTGGAAGAAATCGTTGGCGAACACCTGCACCCACGCGGCGCGGCCGGCGAGCACCACGAAACCCATGGCGATCGCCGCCACGATGAACTTGCTGCGCCACACGGGCGTCTTGCTCGCCAGCAACGGGCTCGAGGTATAGGCGACGCTGCGGGTCATTGGAGGACCCTCCGCGCTGCGCGCCGCGGGATTCGCCTTGGGGCGGCCCGGCGGCTCATGGCGCCGCGGCCGGCGACGAAGCGGGCCCCTTGCGCTGGACGTATTGGGTGATCGCAGGCGAGGCGCTGCGCATCTGCAGCTGCTCCTTCGCGAGCTTCTCCACGCGCAGCGGCGTGGCTTGCGCCCGCTTTTCGACCTGCAGGCGCTCGTTATCCTGCTGGATCTTGCGCGCTTCGCCCGCCGCCTTGTCGATCTCGGCGTAGAGGCTGCGCGATTCGTACTGCGTGCGCACGAGGTAAAGCGCACTCGCGATCACCGCGATGAGCAGGACGAGGTTCAGTCTCGTCATTGGGCCCCCACGCTTGCAGCCAAGGCTGCCGCACTGCCCCCCGAGGGGGTGCAAGCTTGCTTGAGGCGGCTCGGCGCGGCGCTCATGCGTCCGTCCTCTCGGCCACGCGCATGATCGCGCTGCGCGAACGCGGGTTCGCCGCGACTTCTTCGGCGGACGGCTTCACGCGCCCCAGGGCGTTCAGCTTCATGGCCTTCGGCGCGGCGAACGGCGCGCGCCGGTCGAAGACGTTCTTCGAGTGGAGCGCGATGAACTGCTTGGCGATCCGGTCTTCCAGGGAGTGGAAGCTGATCACCACGAGCCGGCCCTGGGGTTGGAGGATGTCCAAGCTGGCCTCTAGCGCCTGTTGCAGCTCTTCAAGCTCGGCGTTGATGAAAATCCGAAGAGCCTGAAATGTGCGCGTTGCAGGGTCCTGGCCCGGCTCGCGGGTTTTGACCGCGCCAGCCACGAGCTGGGCCAGTTCGGCGGTGGTTGAAAGAGGCCCCCGTTCCTGTCGGCGAGCCACAATCGCCTTTGCAATCTGAACAGCAAACCGTTCCTCGCCGTAGTCACGTATCACCTCCGCGATCTGCCCGGCTTCGGCCGTGGCGAGCCACTGCGCCACGCTCTCGCCGCGCGTGGTGTCCATCCGCATGTCCAGGGGCCCGTCGCCCCGGAACGAGAATCCGCGCGCCGGGTTGTCGATCTGCGGCGAGCTCACGCCCAGGTCCATCAGGATTCCGGCCACGCTGCCGCCTTCCAGGTCGCGCAGGCCGCTGAAGCCCTCGTGCCGGATGGAAAAGCGGGTGTCCTCGATGGCATTGGCGACGGCAACGGCTTCCGGGTCCTTGTCGAACGCGATCAGGCGGCCGAGGGAATCGAGCCGCGAGAGGATGAGGCGCGAGTGGCCGCCGCGGCCGAAGGTCGCGTCGATGTAAGTGCCGTCCGGCTTGGTGAGAAGAGCGTCTACTGCTTCGTTCAACAAGACGGTGGTGTGTTGCCATGTGCTTTCCACCGCCTGCTCTCAAAAGGAGAAATCCTTGAAGACGTCGGGCATTTCGCCGCGCAGCGCCTCCGCTTCCTTGGCCTCGTACGTCGCCTTGTCCCAGAGCTCGAAGTGGTTGCCCATGCCCAGGAGCATGGTTTCCTTCTCGATGCCCGCCGCGGCACGCAGCTCCGGGGAGACCAGCACACGGCCCGTGCCGTCGAGCTCCACGTCCATTGCGTTGCCCAGGAAGATTCTCTTCCACCACTGGGCAGCCATGGGTAACGCTCCGATACGGTCGCGGAATTTTTCCCATTCCGGCCGGGGGAAAATCATCAGGCAGCCATGCGGGTGGCGGGTGATGGTGAGCTGGTTGCCGGCGGTCGCGCTCAGGACGTCCCGATGCCGGGTCGGCACCGAGAGCCGGCCTTTGCCATCGAGACTGAGCGACGAAGCGCCTTGGAACACCTGTGTGAGCCCTTGCTATGGAAAAAGCGCAACAGTGGAGGTGCGAAGGCACTTCTCACCACTTAATTGCACTTTTTTGCACTGTAGCAGGAAAACTCAGCGATGCAAGCCGCGCCGCTGCCAGTTTTTGTAATGAAATCAAGGACTTAGAACGGCTTTGACATGGCGCAAGACGATAAAAGCCCTTCTAAATTAAGCACTTAGCGTGTGCTGTGAATGTGAATCCTCAGCACGCTGGCTAGTGTTAAAGAATGTAGCGCGACAGGTCGTCGTCTCGGCTCAGTTCCTTCAGGCGGGCGTCGACGTAGGCCGCATCGATACTGACGGTCTGCCCGCCGAGGCGGGCAGCGTCGAAGCTGACCTCGTCCAGCAGCCTCTCCATGACTGTCGCCAGGCGCCGCGCGCCGATGTTCTCGGTGCGCTCGTTCACCTCGAAGGCGATATGCGCCAGGCGCGTGATGGCGCCGGGCTGGAACTCCAGTGTCACCCCTTCCGTCGACAGCAGCGCCTGGTATTGCTTCACCAGGGACGCGTGCGTCTGCGTGAGAATCGCCTCGAAGTCCTGCACCGAAAGCGACTGCAGTTCCACGCGGATCGGCAGGCGCCCCTGCAGCTCGGGGATCAGGTCGCTCGGCTTGGACATCTGGAACGCGCCGCTCGCGATGAACAGGATATGGTCGGTGCGGATCGGCCCGTATTTGGTGGAAACGGTCGTGCCTTCCACCAGCGGCAACAGGTCGCGCTGCACGCCCTGGCGCGAGACGTCGGCGCCGCCCATCTCGCTGCGCGAGGCCACCTTGTCGATCTCGTCGATGAAGACGATCCCGTTCTGCTCCGCGTTGTGGATCGCGGCGGTGCGGATTTCGTCCTCGTTCACGAGCTTGGCCGCCTCCTCCTCGGCCAGCAGCTTCATCGCCTCGGCGATCTTGAGCTTGCGCGTCTTGCGCCGGGTGCCGCCGAACTGGCTGAACACCCCGCGCAGCTGCTCGGCCATCTCCTCCATGCCGGCCGGGCCCATGATCTCCAGCTGCTGGCGCGGCTCGTCCACATCGATCTCGATCTCCGTGTCCGCCATCAACCCCTCGCGCAGCTTCTTGCGGAAGGCCTGGCGCGCGGTGCCCTCGCCTGGCGCGTCCCTCGTGCGGGGCGAGGGCACGAGCACGTCCAGGATGCGGTCTTCCGCGGCATCCTCGGCCCGGGCGCGCACCTTGCGCATTTCAGCGACGCGCGTCTGCTTCACCGCCATCTCGGCCAGGTCCCGGATGATCGAATCGACGTCCTTGCCGACGTAGCCGACTTCGGTGAACTTGGTGGCTTCCACCTTGATGAAGGGCGCATCGGCCAGGCGCGCCAGCCGCCTCGCGATCTCGGTCTTGCCGACGCCCGTGGGGCCGATCATCAGGATGTTCTTGGGCGTGATCTCGCCGCGCAGCTTCTCGTCCACCTGCTGGCGGCGCCAGCGGTTGCGCAGCGCGATGGCGACGGCGCGCTTGGCGTCGGCCTGCCCGACGATGTGCCGGTCGAGTTCGGAGACGATCTCCTGGGGGGTCATTGAGGACATGACAGATGACTTATGACGAATGACAGATGCGGTTCGGCTCCGGTCGTCATCGACGCGAAGCGACGTCATCGGTCATAGGGTTTCAATGGTGTGGTGCATGTTCGTGTAGATGCACAGCTCACCGGCGATCTCCAGCGACTTCTTGACGATGTCCTTCGCGCCAAGTTGCGTGTTGTCCAGCAGTGCCTTGGCCGCCGCCTGCGCGTAGGCGCCGCCCGAGCCGATGGCGATGATGCCGTGCTCGGGTTCGAGCACGTCGCCGTTGCCGGTGATGATGAGAGAAGCCTCGGTGTCCGCCACGGCAAGCATCGCTTCCAGCCGGCGCAGGACGCGGTCGGTGCGCCAGTCCTTGGTCAGCTCGATCGCCGAGCGCACGAGGTGCCCCTGGTGCTTCTCCAGCTTGGCTTCGAAACGCTCGAACAGCGTGAAGGCATCGGCCGTCGCGCCCGCGAAGCCCGCGATCACCTTGTCGTGGTAGAGCTTGCGAACCTTGCGCGCCGTGCCCTTGACCACGACGTTGCCCAGTGTCACCTGGCCGTCGCCGCCGATCGCCACCTGCCAGCGGCCGTCAGCGTCCTTGCGGCGCACGCTGACGATGGTCGTGCCGTGAAATTGTTCCATCGTGATTAGATTGGGGGTTGCCACGCCGATTGCAAGGCAACCCGAAGGATACCGCCCGGCAAGCTCTGCAAAAGCCGCGGCTGCGGGCCGCAGGATGGGCTCAGTCGCTGCGCGCCAGCACCCGCGCGTGCTCGCTGATGCCGATGACGTTGAAGAACGCCGCCACCAGGCGGTGCACCTCGACGAACTGGACCTGCCGGCCCTCGGCCTGCCGCGCCGTCACCCAGTTGAGCAGCGTGCCGGCGGAGGAGAAATCGATGCGGATCAGCCGGGCGCAGGAGATCACCATGACGTCGGCCGCGCCCATCCTGTTTTCGAGCATGTCCAGCGCCTCGGTCGCGTCGCCCAGGATCTGCCCGGCCAGCTCCACGGTGGCGATGTTGGACATCTGTGAATTGGGCCCCGCGGCATGCGTGTCGCTGTAGCCCATGCTCATGCCGGAAGACAGCGAGTCGCGGAAGGCCTCGCCGATGATCGTGTGGCCGGGCACGTAGCTGCCATCTTCCTGCAGCGGCTTGTATTCGCAGCGTGCGCTGTCCCACGACGGCGGCGACACCTCGTACGTGACGCAGTAGTCGAGCGCCACCAGCTCGAACTCGTCGGGGCGGTGCATGACACGCAACACCTCCATCCGCAGCTTCCACCACGCCGGGGTCACACTCTTGTCGCCCGACGGGGTGGCGTTCTTGAGCACCTTCTCGAAGTTGTCCGCGCCGATGAAGCGCAGCTGCACCGCCTGCGAGGCCCACTGCGTGAAGAGCCTGGTCAGGCTTTCCACCGCGGCCTCGTCGATCGTATTGAGCTTGACCCAGGAGAGGCGCCACGGCGGCGTGGCCTTGCCCAGCGCGATCGCCATGGCTGCGACGGTCTGCGTCCCCATCGTCGCGGGGCAGGTCCAGTGGGCTGGCTGCTGCACGGCGCCCGCGGCCGCGGCTGCGGGCGCAGCCTGCATGCGGCCCACTGCCTCGGGAATGGAGAACCACTGCGGGGCGGAGCGGCCGAAACGCCCCGCGAAGTCGATGGCGGCCGTCTCGAAACGATCCTGCTGGCCGGTGGCACGGTACAGGTCGAACAGGGTCAGCCAGGTCTCGTCATGGTCGATGCGCGCGCCCTGCGGACTCAGCACCTCCATCAGGCCGGCTTCGGCGCCTGCGTCGTCGCCATTGGCGAAGCGGATGGATGCCTCTTCGAGTTCGGGGTCGTGCGCGAACTCGTCGACGTCGATCGCGAACAGCTTGGACGCCGAGAACCCCGTGCTGGAACTGGCGGGCTCCGAATGGGGCCCCGCGGCCGGCGTCACGGCGGAAATCGAGGGGACCGGCGCCGGCTTCGCCAGCGGCGTCGCTCCGCGCGCTGCAGCTGGCGGCACTCGCTCGGCGGGCGGCGCCGGGGACGGCAACGCCGCCGAGGACGGCGGCGCCAGCGAAAGGTGCGAGGCTGACTCCGCCGATTCGAAATCCATCATCGGCGCCAGCTCGGCGGGTTCCGTCTTCTCGTTGTGCTTGCTCGGCTCCAGCGGCTGGGGCTCCGTGCGCGTGTAAGCCGTGGAGCGCATGGGCGGCGCGCCCGAAGGACGCCCGGCCGCGTCGGGCGGAACGTGCGACGACATCGGGAAGTTCGTGCTGCTGCCGCCGCGGCTGGAGACCTCGCCATGCTTGGTCTTCCACCACTGCATCGACATCTGCGCCTCGATCTCGTCGATCTTCTTGAGCGTGGTCGCGCGGTCGTCCGGCTTGGACGGCATCGAGCTCTGGAAGAAGGACGGCCGCGCCGCCGGGTCCTGCCCCGCCATCACCTCGCTGCGACGCATCTTTCGCAGCATGTCGAACTCGCGCTTGCGGACGAAATCGTTGCGGCGCTTGCGCTCGATCATCTCCTTGAGCATCTGCTTGGAGTAGCTGCTCTCGCGGTCGGTTTCCTGCTGGTCGAGGTCGGCCCAGTTCGTCGTCGGGTTCTTGACGAACTTCACTACCTTGGACAGCAGGCCGGACGGCTCTTCCTTCGGCGGCATGGCGGGTAGTGTGGGCTGGCTACTGCTGCGGGTGGGTCGGGCTCAGACGGCGCCGGGCCGCCCGACCTTCGGCGCATGAGCCGGCGTGGCCAGAACGGGGGCCACCGCGGAGCCGGCTTCGCCGGGCCGCTGGCGGCGCCCCCTCGAGGGGGAGGCGCCGAAGGCGCTTCGGGGGTGCTTCATACTAATCGCCGAACATCTTCTGCTTGAGCTCGCGGCGCTGCTGGGCCTCCAGCGACAGGGTGGCCGTGGGCCGCGCCAACAGGCGCCCGACGCCGATCGGCTCGCCGGTCTCGTCGCAATAGCCGTAGTCGCCGGCGTCGATGCGCGCGATGGACTGTTCGATCTTCTTGAGCAGCTTGCGCTCGCGGTCGCGCGTGCGCAGCTCCAGTGCGTGCTCTTCCTCGATGGTGGCGCGGTCGGCCGGGTCGGGAACGATCACGGTGTCCTCTCGCAGGTGTTCGGTGGTTTCACCGGCGCTGTTGAGGATTTCCTGCTTGAGCTGGGCGAGCTTCAGGCGAAAGAACGCCATCTGCTTTTCGTTCATGTACTCCGAGTCCGGCATCGCCAGGACCTCGGCGTCGGACAGTTGCTCGACCGCCTTGCTCTTCCAGTTGTTGGCGAGCTTGGGGTCTTTCTTGATGGCCACCAGGGGTGGGGGAGTGAGGACGGAAGGGGACATGGTCTGGATATAACTGGCTTTGGCGGCGGTCGATGCCACGGATTGCGCCATCGAAGGCACCGTGATCTGCGCGAGCCGCGCCGAGGGTTTGGTGGCCCGTGCCGGTTCGGCGCCGAGGGCGGCCGCGTCGGGACGGGGAGGCATGGCCCGGGGCAGCGCCGGCCCTGCCGGGGCTTTCGCCTTGGCGGGGGTCTTGGCGGGAACTGCCTTGGGCTTGGTGGTCGCTGCCTTCACGGCCGGTTTGGCCTTGGGCGCTGCCACTGGTTTCTTCGCGGCCGGCTTGGCCGCCTTCGTCGGCGCCTTGACCGGCGCTTTCGCGGCCGGCCTGGCTGCCTTCTTGGCCACCGGCTTGGCCGGTGCCTTCTTGGCCGGGGCTGCCTTCTTGGCGGCCGGTTTGGCTGCCTTGGCGGCAGACTTGGCCTTGGCCGGCGGTTTGCCGACCTTGGTGGGGGACTTCACTTCTTGTCTCCTCGCGGCAGCGGCGACGGCATGGTCCGGCCGCGCACCCGCCCACTGTCCTTGTTCTGGTGATCCGTCGCCTTCATGAGAGCGAGTTATACCCCGATTGTCCCCCCCCGGGCGCCCGCCGTTGGGGTTTTCACCCCGGCGTTCGGACGCGCCACTGCGAAGGGGAAGACCCATAAGTTGCAGAATCGAGACAATCATCCGGCGCCCCCGCCCTATTTTTGGAAGGCGCTAGCCTAACTCAAATAGCCCTCATAAAAATCGCCGCAGCGATTTTTATGAGGCTGATCAGTGAGGCCGGGCCCGGGGGAGCCGGATCCTGTCCTCCAGTGAGATGGCGCGACGCGCTGCTGCGCGACTTTTTCGGATACTTAAACAAGGCACTGTTCAAGGCCCTGCATGAAGATATCTTTAGGCAGGTCGATGCCGATGAAGACCATCTTGCTGCCCCGCGGCTCGCCCTCGGCCCACAGCGGCCCCAGGTCGCTGCCCATCAGCTGGTGCACGCCCTGGAATATGACCTTGCGGTCGGTGCCCTTCATGTGGAGCACCCCCTTGTAGCGCAGCATCCGCGGGCCGTAGATGTTCACGACGGCCCCCAGGAAATCCTCCAGCTTCGCCGGGTCGAACGCCCGGCCGGCCTTGAAGACGAAGCTCTTCACGTCGTCGTCATGGTGATGGTGGTGCCCCGACGCGCCGGCGCGTCCTTCTCCATGCTCCTCGTGCGCATGGTGCGACGGATGGTCGCAATGCTCGCCGTGCTCGTGGTCATGCCCGTGTTCGTGGTCGTGCTCCTCTTCCTTCAGGAAGTCCGGGTCGATGTCCAGCTTGGCGTTCAGGTTGAAGCCGCGCAGGTCGAACACCTCTGAGAGCTTCACCTCGCCGAAGTGCACGGCCCGCTGCGGCGCGCGGGGGTTCATGTGCTTCAGGCGGTGGATCAACGCGTCGGTCTCGTCCTGGGCAACCAGGTCCGTCTTGCTGATGAAGATCTGGTCCGCGAAGCCCACCTGGCGCCGCGCTTCCTGGCGGTCGTTGAGCTGTTGCGCGGCGTGTTTGGCGTCCACCAGCGTCAGGATGGAATCGAGCAGGTAGGTCTCGGCAATCTCGTCGTCCATGAAGAAGGTCTGCGCCACCGGGCCCGGATCGGCCAGGCCGGTGGTCTCGATCACCACCCGGTCGAACTCCAGCAACCCCTTGCGCTTCCTGGCGGCGAGGTCCTGCAGGGTCGTTCGCAGGTCCTCGCGGATGGTGCAGCAGATGCAGCCGTTGCTCATCTGGATGATCTGCTCCTGGGTGTCGGACACGAGGATGTCGCTGTCGATGTTCTCCTCGCCGAACTCGTTCTCGATGACGGCGATCTTCTGGCCGTGCGCTTCCTCGAGCACGCGCTTGAGCAGGGTGGTCTTGCCGGAACCCAGGAAGCCGGTGAGGATGGTGGCGGGGATGAGACTCATGGTGGCGTCCAAATGCTTCGGAGGTGGGGCAGTTTAACGGGCAAGTCAAGGGACCGAGGGCAGTGAGGCTGCTGGCCCCGGCCCTGACCGGCGCACGATCACCAGCCCCTTGAGGTACTCCCCTTCCGGGAAGGCCAGCGTCATCGGATGGTCGGGCGCGCCGCCCAGCCGCTCGCCGATGTACCCGTCCACCCCGGCGTCGGCGCCGGCGGACGCGACGATCTTGTGGAACAGGTCGGCGCTGATGCCGCCCGAGCACGAATACGTGAACAGCACGCCGCCCGGCTCCAGCAGCTTGAGGGCCAGCCGGTTGATGTCCTTGTAGGCCCGGGCGGCACGGTCGGCATGGGCGACCGTCGGGGCGAGCTTCGGCGGATCGAGGACGATCGCGTCGAAGGTGCGACCCTCCTCGATGAAACGGCGCAACGAGCCGTTGACGTCGGCATCGAGGAAATCGGCCCGCGCCGCGTCGAAGCCGTTCAGCGCCACGTGCGCGCGCGCCCGCTCCAGTGCCGGGGCGGACGAGTCGATCGAAGTGACGTGCGCCGCGCCGCCCGCCAGGGCGGCCACGGTGAAGCCGCCGGTGTAGCAATAGCAGTTCAGGACGCGCTGGAACCGCAGCCGCCGCGTGTAGTCGGAGAACCTGCGCCGGCTGTCGCGCTGGTCCAGGTAGAACCCGGTCTTGTGGCCGCCGGCGATGTCCACCGTGAACGTCCAGTCGTTCTCCCGGATCGTCAGCTGCGTCGGCCCCTCGCCGCGCAACCAGCCGGCAGCCGGCGCCAGGCCTTCGAGCGGGCGGGCACCCGTGTCGGAGCGTTCGTAAAGCCGGGCCAGTCCCGTTTCACTCAGGAGCGCGTCCGCCAGCTGCGGCTTCCAGCGCTCCACGCCCGCGGACAGGAATTGAGCCACCAGGGTGTCGCCATAGCGGTCCACGATCAGCCCGGGCAGGCCGTCGGACTCGCCGTGCACCAGCCGCATGCTGTCGCTGCGGATGTCGAAGCGCGAGCGGGCCCGCACCGCGCGTTCGCAGGTGGCGGCGAGGAAGGCCGCGTCGATGCGCTGGGTCTCGTCGAAGCTCCAGGCGCGGGCACGGATTTTCGAGGCAGGACTGAAGGCGGCCCAGGCGAGAAACTGGCCCGCGTGCGATTCCACGCGCACGGTCTCGCCGGGGTCGCCGCCGCCCTTGGCGATGGCGGAATCGAAAATCCACGGGTGGCGCCGCAGCAGCGAGCGCTCCTTGCCGTCCTTCAGCCGGATTGTTTTCATGGCCCCGATTGTCCGGCCTTGTCGCCCGCGGGAAATCCCCCGGGGGCGCCGGGACGCACAATAGGCGCCTGAGGAGTGTCCGGAACATGGGGTTGAAGGAGAGCGGCCGCAGGCTGCTGGGAATCGTGTTGCTGCTTGTCACGGTCGCCGCGGCGCCCGCGGGGGCGCGCACGGTCCTGGAGCTGGACCCCGCGCGGCAGCCGGTGCAATTGCAGGATTGGGGCGACGCCTGGATCGACACGACCGGCCAGGCGTCCCCGGAAAAAGTCGCCACCGACCCGGCCATCGAGTGGGCGCCGACGCAACAGGGCCGCATCTATCCCCTCGACACCGGCAAGGCGCTGTGGATCCGCTTCACCATCCCCCCGGCCCCCGACGCCGAGCGCTGGTACCTCGACATCCCCTACGCCGCGGTCAACCGTGTCACGCTGTATACGCCCGACAGCCTGGGTGCCTGGGCACCGCAATCGGCGGGCGACACCCTGGCGGTCGCCGACTGGCCGGTGCCGCACCGCCACCCGCTGCTGCCGGTCGGCGTGTCCGCCGAGGAGCCGCGCAAGTACCTGCTGCGGGTCGAGAACCCGTTCAGCTTCAGCGCGCCGCTGAGTTTCGTGAGCGACAGCTACCTGGGCTGGAACGAGCAGCGCGCCGCCCTCGTCCTGGGCATCTATTTCGGCCTCGCCGGCCTCGCGGCCACCGTCGGCGTCCTGGGGGCGATCTCCCTGCGCGACAACGCCTACGGCTTCTATGCGCTCAGCGTCGCGCTGATGGGTCTGAGCCAGGCGGCGCTGACCGGCATTGCCGGGCTGCACCTCTGGCCGCACTCCCCGTGGTGGAACGACCTGTCGGCGCTCGTGTTGCCGGTGCTGGCCGTGGGATCCCTGCAGTGGTTCTTCTCGGCCGCGGTTGCCATGCCCGAGCGCTCCCGGGCATTTCACCGGGTGATGACCGGGCTGGGTGTGCTTTCGCTGTTCGTGGCGCTGGGAATGGTGTTCATCGAACCCTCGCTGCGATTCAAGCTGCTGGTGCCCTACGTCGTGCTGGCGGCCCATGCCGGCATCGCCGCCCTGGCCTGGGCCATCGTACGGGGCGACCGCTACGCCCCCTGGCTGCTCGCCGGGATGCTGCCCGTCGTCATCGGGTCGGCCTTTCCGGTGGCCAGGCTGATGGGCGTGATCCCCGTCGGTTTCTGGACCATGCACGGCATGCAGCTGGGCATCGCGATCGAGTTGCCCGTCATGCTGGTGATCCTGATCGTGCGCAGCCAGCAGCGGCGCGAGCACAACCGCCGCATCCACGGCCTGGACCGGATCGACCCGGCCACCGGCCTCATCAACGGGCAGGTCTTCATCGAGCGGCTGGCCCGCATGATGGCGCGCTCCGAGCGGCTGAAGTACCAGAGCGCGGTGCTGGTGATCGACATCGTCAACCTCGACCAGGTGCGGCGCACCTTCGGCGCGCGTTCGGCCGAGGAACTGCCCTTGCGCGTGGCCGGCCGGCTGCTGGCGGCCGCGCGCGAGATCGATGGCGTGGCGCGCCTGTCGGAACTGCGCTTCGGCATGCTGGTGGAAGGGCCACTCACGGCCGAGGACGCGGCGTCCACCGGCCCCCGTGTCGTGGCGCGCTGCCTGATGCCGTTCAAGAACAAGCCGATCGAATGGGTGGCGCAGGTTCGCGTTGCGCAGACGCTGGTGCCGACGCAGCGGGCGGATGCCCCGCAGGTGGTCGACCGGCTGTCCGCGCTGCTGAACAACGTCGCGCCCGACAGCAAGCGCGCGGTCTTCACCTTGACGAGCTGACGCCTACTTCTTGCGGTGCGCGCGCGGGTGCGCGGCGTCGTAGGCCTTCGCCAGGTGCTGGAAATCGAGCCGCGTATAGACCTGCGTGGTCGTGATGTTGGCGTGGCCCAGCAGCTCCTGGACGGCCCTGAGGTCGCCGCTGGACTGCAGCACGTGGCTCGCGAAGGAGTGGCGCAGCATGTGGGGGTGCACCGGCGTCGCCAGGCCCGCCAGCAGGCTGCGGCGCTTCAGGCGCTGCCAGATCGCCTGGGCCGTCAGCCGCGTGCCGTGCCGGCCGACGAACAGCGCGGCCTGCGCGCCGGGCCCGCCCTGCCCGCGCACCGACAGCCAATGCTTCAATGCCTCGACGGCCTTGCTGCCCACCGGCACGGTGCGCCGTTTGCTGCCTTTGCCCAGCACGTGGGCCTCGGCGGCCTGCAGGTCGATCCAGCCCCGCGCGCCGCTGCTGGCGGCCGCGTCCAGGCCCACCAGTTCGCCGACGCGCAGCCCGCAGCCGTAGAGCAGCTCCACCATGGCGCTGTCGCGCGCTTCGAGCCAGGGATCGGCATCGGCGTCCTCATAGGCCGCCAGCTGCACGGAGTCGTCCACGCTCAGGGCCTTGGGCAGGGGCTTGGGCGCCTTCGGTGCCCGCACGTCCTGCACCGGATTGCTGTCCACCAGCCCCTGGCGCCCCAGCCAGGTGTAGAAACCGCGCCAGCCCGAGAGGATCAGGGCGATGCCGCGGCCGCTGCGCCCCGCCCCGTGCATCTGCGCCACCCAGCGGCGAATGTGGGCGTTCTGCACGCGCGTGAGTTCCACGCCCGCCTGGGCGGCGTTGTCGCTGAGTCTGCGCAAGTCCAGCGAGTAGAGCTCCACCGTGCGAGCCGCGAGCCGCTTTTCGACCCGGACATGCTCGAGATACTTCTCTGCAAGCTCAGGATTGGCCCCCGCGCTTGCGGCCAAGGCCGCTGCGCTGCCCCCCGAGGGGGCGTTCGCGCCTTGGGGCGGCCCGGCGGCGCTCATGCTACCTGGCGCGCAGCCGCGACAGCGCCGCGCTCGCCAGCTCGGCGATGCGCTCGAGGAAATCCGTGCCCATCCCGCTCTGGAAGCGCTGCGGGTCGGGCGAGGCCAGCACCAGCATGCCGAATGCCGGACCCGTGCCGTTGGCGCTGCCCTCGCGCAAGGGGATCAGCGCGACCGACATCGCCATTGCGGTGTCGTCGAGCCAGTTCACGGCCTCGAAGCCGGAATTGACCCCGCAGTAGGGCTGCGTCAGCGACGAAGCGAAGCTCCTGGCGTCCTCGCTCACGCCCTCGGCGAACACCTCGGCGCCGTAGCGGCTGTCCACGTCCCAGACCTTGATCGCCACCTGCGGCACCATGAACTGGTTCTGGATTTCCGCGGCGATCGTGGCCGGCAGCGCCCGGCCCGACTGCACCTGGAACAGGTTGCGCGCCCAGCGGTGCAGCCGGTCCGCGATGATCACGTTCTCGTTGCCGTGGCGCACCATGTCCATCAGGCGATGCTCCAGCGCCTTGATCTTCTCGCGCAGCATTTCGGCCTGCCGCTCCTGCAGGCTCACCGCACGCGTGCCGTGCGGGCTGGAGAGCTGCACCGCGGCCAGCAGCTGCGCGTGCCGCGCAAAAAAGTCGGGGGTGTTCGCCAGGTAGTTGGCGATGTCGTCTTCGGTGATCGGGTTCATGCCATCGGTTTTCATATGGATTCGGGTACCTCGATTTCGCCTTCGAACACCGTGACGGCCGGCCCCGTCATGAGCACCGGCGCGCCGTTGCCGGCCCACTCTATCGTCAGCAGGCCGCCGTGCGTCTCCACGTCGACCATCGCATCCAGCCGGCCCAGGCGGATGCCGGCCACCACCGCCGCGCAGGCCCCCGTGCCGCACGCCAGCGTCTCGCCGGCGCCCCGCTCCCACACCCTCAGGCGGATGCGCGAGCGGTCCACCACCTGCATGAAGCCAGCGTTCACCCGGTTCGGAAAGCGCGGGTGGTTTTCGATCAAGGGGCCCTGCGTGCGCACCGGCGCGTGGTCCACATCCGCCACTTCCTGCACCGCGTGCGGGTTGCCCATCGAGAGGATCGCTACAGAAATGATAGCGGAATCGGCTCGGGCGCCAAGCGCCAGGTGCCACTTTTCCCACGGGCCGTCGGCCTGGGGCGACAGCCCGGCGGCATCGAACGGAATGGCGGCCGGATCGAACACCGGCGGCCCCATGTCCACCCTGACGCGGCCGTCCGGGTTCAGCTGCGGCTCGATGAGGCCCGAGGCGGTGCTCACCCTGATGCGGTCGTTGGCGGTCAGCCCCTTCTCCCGCACGTAGCGCGCGAAGCACCGCGCGCCGTTGCCGCACTGCTCGACCTCGCCGCCGTCGGCGTTGTGGATCACGTATTCGAAGTCGATGCCGCTGGCCGGCGACGGCCGCACCGACAGCACCTGGTCGGCGCCGACGCCGAAATGCCGGTCCGCCAGGAAGCGGTATTGGCCGGCCGTGAGGCCCAGCCGCCCGCGCGTTTCATCGAGCACGACGAAGTCGTTCCCGGCCCCCTGCATCTTGGTGAAACGGATCAGCATGGCCGCGATTATCGTCCGGCCGATGCGGGGCCGGCGCTCATGATGTAATTCCCGGATGGTGCGACCTTCCCAGCTTCTCCACGCCCAGCGCGAGCCGGCGGCCACGCGCCCGGCGGCCACGGTCCTGCTGCTGCGCGACGGCGCGCAGGGGTTCGAAGTGCTGATGACGCGGCGCTCGGCGAGCGCCAGCTTCGCGCCCGGCGCCTACGTATTCCCCGGCGGGGCCATCGACGCCGCCGACGCGCAATCCCATGGCATCGCCGCGAGGCGCCCGACGCAGGACGACCTGCGGCTGACCCAGGCCGTCGCCGCCATCCGCGAAAGCTTCGAGGAGCTCGGCGTCCTGCTGGTGCGGCACAAGGACGGGCGTGCCGCGGGGCCCGCCGACCTCGCGGCGATCGACCGCCACCGGCCCTTGCCGGATCAATGCCGCGAACGCGGCCTCCTGCTCGCCGCCGACGAGGTCTACGTGCTTGCCCACTGGATCACCGACCGCGACCTGCCGCGCCGCTTCGACGTGCCCTTCCTCGTCGCGCGCATGCCGCAGGGGCAGATCCCGGTGGCCGACGAGGCCGAGCAGTTCGAGCCGGTGTGGGTGCGCCCCGCCGACGCGCTGGAACGCCACAAGGCGGGCACCTTCTTCATGATCTTCCCGACCATCCGCACGCTGGAACGGCTGGCGAAGTTCGACAGGGTCGATGCGGTGCTCGCGGCGTGCGCGAGCGAGCAGCCGCTGTGGACCAGTTGTCCGCGCGCCGGCCTGCTGGGCAGCGCCGAAGCGCGCTACATGGAGCACGAGATGCCGTACGGCGAGCTGGCGCTGGTCAGCCCCGACGGCCAGATCGTGCACCACCTCGACTGGCGCAGCGACCAGCCGGTGCCGTTGCTCAACAACATCACACGCATCACCGCGCCCAATCCCGGCGTCATGACCGGCCCCGGCACCAACAGCTACCTGGTAGGCGGCCCGGCGAGCGGCTACCTCGTCATCGACCCCGGGCCCAACGAGCCGGAGCACATCCGGCGCATCTGGCGCGAATGCGGCGGCGACATCCGCATGATCGTCTGCACGCACTCGCATCCCGACCATTCGCCGGGCGCGCGGCCGCTGCAGTCACTGTGCGCGAACAAGCCGCCGATCCTGGGGCTGCCTTCCGCATCCACCGCGCGGGCCGCCAGCGAGTTCACGCCCGACCGCCCCTTGCGCGACGGCGAGCAACTCGTGCTCGAGGGCGGTGGGCAGCGCCACACGCTGCAGGTGATCCACACGCCCGGCCATGCGGCGAATCACCTTTGCCTGGTGCTGCTGGAGGACGGCCTGCTGTTCTCGGGTGACCACATCCTCAACGGCAGCACCACGGTCGTCGACCCGCCCGACGGCGACATGACGGCCTACCTGGATTCGCTGGACACCTTGTCCGCCGCGTGCCAGGCCCACGGCATCGAGTTCATCCTGCCGGCGCACGGCTGGGTGCTGGGCTTCGCGCGCGAAGCCATCGCGCGCCTGAGGTCGCATCGCCTGCACCGCGAGGCGAAGATCGTCGCGGCCATGCAGGCACGCCCGCAAGGCGGCCTGGAGGATTGGGTGGAGCTGGCCTACGACGACGTGCCGCCGCGCATGTGGCCCGTCGCGAAGCGCTCGCTGCTCGCGCACGTGCAGCGGATCGAATCCCTCGGCCTGCACAATCTCGATGTCTGAGTCGCCGAAGCGTGGCGCCTGGGCACCTGCGCAGCGCAGGCGACTCATGCTCAGGCCTGCACCATGCAGCGAGTAGGCACGGCGTTGCGGCCTGAGCCGGTCCGCCTCGCCAAGCGGGTGGCCGCGATGGTCCCCTGCTCGCGGCGCGAGGCGGAGCAGTACATCGAAGGCGGCTGGGTGCGCGTGGAGGGGAAGGTCGTGGAAGAACCGCAGGCCCGCGTCACGGACGAACAGCGCGTCGAACTCGATGCCGGCGCGACCGCCGCGAACCTGGAGCCGGTGACGCTGCTGCTGCACAAACCCGCCGGCATGTCCGATGACGAAGCCCGGCACGTGCTGTCCCCCGCCACGCGCGCGCCGGACGACGATTCGGGCGTGCGGTCCGTCAAGCGCCATTTCGCACACTTGGGCGCCCTGTTGCCCCTGCCCCCGCAAGCCAGCGGCCTCGCGGTGTTCAGCCAGGATGGGCGGATCGTGCGCAAGCTGACCGAGGACGCGCTGGCCATCGAGCAGGAGTTGATCGCGCAGGTGACCGGCACGATCGCCGACGGCGGCCTCGTGCGCCTGGCGCATGGGCTGGTCTACGAGGGCCGGCCCCTGCCGCCGATCAAGGTGAGCTGGCAGAACGAGACGCGCCTGCGCTTCGCGCTCAAGGGCATCCCGCCGTGGCTGGTCGAGTGGATGTGCGCCCAGGTGGGCCTGCGCCTCACCGGACTGAAGCGCATCCGCATCGGCCGCCTGCCGATGGCCGGCCTGCCCGAGGGCCGCTGGCGCTACCTGCGCGCCGGCGAGCGTTTCTGACCTGAGCCGCTGCCGGGCACCGCCCGACGCGACGCGAGGAAGAAAAAGTGTGAAGTCCGCCGATAAGCCGGATTCTGTGGCGACCGAACCCTCCTTGCGAAGGCCGGACGTGACCGCCATTCCTCTGGGCCGGTGATCGCTCACCGGCTCGGTGCTACCTACCCGTGGACTCAGCGGGCCGCCTCGATGTCCACCTATTTGGTATTGCTGCGCGTAGAGATTGCCCGTTTCACCCCCCGCGCCTTCCGGCCCGGGGACTCGTCTCTGTTGCTCTGATCCTCACCTCGCGGTGGAGAGGTATTACCTCCTACGCTGCCCTGTGCAGTCCGGACGTTCCTCCAGTGCCAGGTTTCCCATATGGCACCAGCGGCGGTCTGGCGGGCTTCACGAAGCGGATTATCCCCCGCCGGGGCAGAATGCGTTTTTCCTTCAGCCCGGAGACCCCATGATAGCCGCCAACATCCTCGAGACCATCGGCCGCACGCCGCACATCCGCATCAACCGCCTGTTCGGCGCCACCCACCAGGTGTGGGTGAAATCCGAGCGCAGCAACCCCGGCGGCTCGATCAAGGATCGCATCGCGCTGTCCATGGTGGAAGACGCCGAGCGCACCGGCGCGCTCAAGCCCGGCGGCACGATCATTGAGCCGACCTCCGGCAACACGGGCATCGGCCTGGCGATGGTGGCGGCCGTGAAGGGCTACAAGCTCGTCCTGGTGATGCCCGACAGCATGTCGATCGAGCGACGGCGCCTGATGCTGGCCTATGGCGCCGCCTTCGAACTGACCCCGCGCGAGAAAGGCATGAAGGGCTCGATCGCCCGGGCGCAGGAGCTGCTGGCGCAGACGCCCGGCGGCTGGATTCCGCAGCAGTTCGAGAACCCCGCCAACGTGGAGGTCCACGCGAGGACGACCGCGCAGGAAATCCTGGCCGACTTCCCCGAGGGCCTCGACGCGCTGATCACCGGCGTGGGCACCGGCGGCCACCTGACCGGCTGCGCCAGGGTGCTGAAGGCGGCCTGGCCGAAGCTGAAGGTGTTCGCCGTGGAGCCGGTCGCCTCGCCGGTGATCTCCGGCGGCCAACCCTCGCCGCACCCGATCCAGGGCATCGGCGCGGGCTTCATCCCGAAGAACCTGGACACTGCGCTCCTGGACGGCGTGATCCTGGTGGATGCGGAACCGGCGCGCGAGATGGCCCGGCGCGCCGCGCGCGAGGAAGGCATCCTGGTGGGCATTTCCTCGGGCGCCACGCTCGCGGCGATCGCGCAGAAGCTGCCCGAACTGCCGGCCGGCGCCACGGTGCTGGGCTTCAACTACGACACCGGCGAACGCTACCTCTCCATCGAGGGCTTCCTGCCCACCTGAGTCGCCGAAGCGTGGGCGCCCGGGCACCTGCGCAGCGCAGGCGACTCATGCCCAGGCCTCCACTGTGCAGCTACGCAGGCACGACGTTCCGGCCTGAGCTTATGATTCGGTGATCCCTGCCTGATCAATACAGGCCACAGGACACCATGATCAGACTCTCCGAGATCAAGCTCACGCTCGCGCAGGCGGAGCAACCCGAAGCGCACTTGCGGGCCGCCGCCGCCGCGCTGCTGGGCCTGCAAGCCGCCGACATCGCCGGAGCCGACGTCTTCAAGCGCAGCTTCGACGCGCGCAAGGCCGAATTGATGGCGGTGTACATCGTCGATGTGACGCTCGCCGACCCCGCGCGCGCAGCCGCTGTGCTCGCGCGCTTTCCCCGGCACCCGCACATAGCGCCCACGCCCGACATGGAATGGCGCCCTCCGGTTCAGGTCACCGCCCCCCTGCCCCGAAGGCCGGTCGTGGTCGGCTTCGGCCCCTGCGGCATCTTCGCGGCGCTGGTGCTGGCCCAGATGGGGCTGCGGCCCCTCGTGCTGGAGCGCGGCAAGACCGTCCGCGAGCGCACCAAGGACACCTGGGGCCTGTGGCGCAAGCGCGAGCTCGATCCCGAGAGCAACGTGCAGTTCGGCGAAGGCGGGGCCGGCACGTTCTCGGACGGCAAGCTCTACAGCCAGATCAAGGACCCGCGGCACCTGGGCCGCAAGGTCATGAAGGAGTTCGTCAAGGCCGGCGCGCCGGAGGAGATCCTGTACGTCGCCCACCCGCACATCGGCACTTTCAAGCTGGTGAAGGTGGTGGAGAGCATGCGTGAGCAAATCATCGCGCTGGGCGGCGAGATCCGCTTCCGGCAGCGCGTGACCGACCTGCTGATCGAGGGCGAGGGCGACGTGCGGCAACTGCGTGGCCTCACGGTGCTGGACCAGGCCACCGGCGGGACGGCCGAAGTGCGCGCCGACCACGTCGTGCTCGCGCTGGGACACAGCTCCCGCGACACCTTCGAGATGCTGCACGAGCGCGGCGTGTTCTTGGAGGCCAAGCCGTTCTCCATCGGCTTTCGCATCGAGCATCCGCAGGGCGTGATCGACCGCGCACGCTGGGGCCGCCACGCAGGGCACCCGCTGCTGGGCGCCGCCGACTACAAGCTGGTGCACCACGCAGCCAACGGGCGCACGGTGTACAGCTTCTGCATGTGCCCGGGCGGCACCGTGGTGGCCGCGACCTCCGAGGCCGGGCACGTGGTCACCAACGGCATGAGCCAGTACTCGCGCAACGAACGCAATGCGAACGCGGGCATGGTCGTGGGGATCGACCCGCGCGACTACCCGGGCGGGCCGCTGGCGGGCATCGCGCTGCAGCGCAAGCTCGAGTCGGACGCCTACGTGCTCGGCGGCGGGGCCTACAACGCGCCGGGCCAGCTGGTCGGCGACTTCATCGCGGGCCGGCCCTCCACGCAGTGGGGCGACGTCGAGCCGTCGTACCAGCCCGGCGTGACACTGGGCGACCTGCACGGCGCCCTGCCCGACTACGCCATCGCCGCGCTGCGCGAGGCCCTCCCCGCCTTCGGCCGCAAGATCAAGGGCTTCGACATGCCCGATGCGGTGCTGACCGGCGTGGAGACGCGTACGTCATCGCCCTTGAAGATCACCCGCGGCGAGGACTACCAGAGCCTGAACGTGCGCGGCCTCTACCCGGCCGGCGAAGGCGCGAGCTACGCCGGGGGAATCCTGTCGGCCGGCGTGGACGGGATCCGGGTCGGCGAGGCAGTGGCCCGGAGCATGGTCCGGGTGCCGGACGGCGCCTGAGGTTTGGTTACACTTTGCGGGACCTTTTTTCTTAACAACCAAGGGGGAATCTTGAAGAACTTGCTCAAGCTGGTGTCAGCCGTCTTGCTGATGGCCGTGCTGACGACCGGCTGCGCGGTCAACCGGGCCACTGCCACGGTCGATCCGTCCGCGCGGCTTGACACCTTGAAGAGCTTCCACGTCAAGCACCACGAGCCGGACGGGCGCGGCATCGACAAGCTGATCGCCGACAACCTGCGCGCCCGCGGCTACCAGGTCACCACCGGCAACCCGCCGCCGGGCCAGGTCGACGCGGTCGTGACGTACGTCGACAAGTGGTTCTGGGACATCACGATGTACATGCTCGAGCTCACGGTGCAGTTCCGCGAACCCAGGACGGACTTCCCGCTGGCCACGGGCAATTCGTACCACACGTCGCTCACCCGCAAATCGCCGCCCGAGATGGTGGACGAGGTGCTCGGCAACATCCTGAAGGAAGGCAAGGCCAGAAAATGAGGACGCAGACCATGCAACGCGCGGCCGCGGTCGTTCTTGCTGTCGCCGCCGCGGCCCTGGCTGGCTGCGCCACACCGGCCCACAAGGAGAACATGTCGGCGGTGCCGGCGGCCGCCGTCAGGAAGCTTCCGTACTCGGTGCACGTCGAGGCCCGCGGCGGCGCGGAAACGGGCGCCATGGATTCGTCGAATGTCTCCAATGCGGACCTGAAGGGGGCTCTGGAGACCTCCATCGCAACGTCCGGCCTGTTCAAGTCCGTGGTGCAGGGCCAGAACGGCGACTATGAGTTGACGGTGACCGTCACCCAGCTCGACAAGCCGATCTTCGGCGGCGCCTTCACCGTCACGCTGGAGACGGGCTGGTCCCTGGTCAAGACGTCCGACAGGAGCATTGCCATGCGCAAGGCCATCCGGACCTCGCACACAACCGCTTTCGGCGAGTCGCTCATGGCCGTGACGCGCCTGCGGCTCGCGCTGGAAGGCGCCGTGCGCAACAACATCGCCGAGGGCCTGCAGGCGATTTCCGCGCTGCCGATCTGAGCCCGCGGGCAACCATGGAAAAAGCCGCCCGAGGGCGGCTTTTTCATTCGCGGCAGCGGCTTATGCCGTCTGCAGCCGCGCGATCCGTTCCTCGATCGGCGGGTGGGTCGAGAACAACTTGCCCACGCCCGAGGTGATGCCGAACGCCTGGATGCTCTTGGGCAACTCACCGGGCACCATGCCGCCCAGTCGCGCCAGGGCGTTGATCATGGGCTGCTTGCGGCCCAGCAGGCTGGCCGAGCCGGCATCCGCGCGGAACTCGCGCTGGCGGGAGAACCAGGCCACGATGATGGCCGCCGCGAAGCCCAGCAGGATGTCCAGCACGATCGTGGTGGCGTAGTAGCCGATGCCGGGGCCGCCCCGCGCGTCCTTGCGCAGGAAGCTGTCCACGGCGTAGCCGATCACCCGCGACAGGAACACCACGAAGGTGTTCATCACGCCCTGGATCAGCGTCATCGTCACCATGTCGCCGTTGGCAATGTGCGCGACCTCGTGGCCGATCACGGCCTCGACTTCCTCGCGCGTCATGCCCTGCAGCAGTCCGGTGGACACGGCCACCAGGGCGCTGTTCTTGAACGCGCCGGTGGCGAAGGCGTTGGGTTCGCCCTCGAAGATGCCGACTTCGGGCATGCCGATGCCGGCCTTCTCGGCGAACTTGCGCACCGTCTCCACGATCCACGCCTCGTCGGCGTTGCGCGGCTGCTCGATCACCTGCACGCCGGCGCTCCACTTGGCGACCGGCTTGGAGATCAGCAGCGAGATGATCGCGCCGCCGAAGCCCATGATCGCCGCGAACACCAGCAGCGAACCGAGGTTCAGGCCATTGGCCGTGAGGTACCGGTTGACGCCCAGCAGGTTGGCGACGATGCCCAGCACCACCACGACGGCGAGGTTGGTCAAGACGAACAGAACAATACGTTTCATGTTTCTCCGATTCGAAGCGTGAAAGAGGGTTCACTCCCCGCGCCACAGTTGTGGCTGAGCGCCCTGAAATCAAGGGCGAAAAACCAGAGGGTCATCATAGAAGGAAAACTCCTCGTTGCCGGGCCACCAGCCCGGGACGCCCAGCACCGGCAGCGGCAGGAACGGCTTGGCCGCCAGTCGGCCGGCGGTGAGCTGGCCGGCCAGCCATTCGTCCACATCGGCGACGGCGCCGCCCGGGCAGGGCTGCGCCCACACGTGGGCAGTGAGGTTCTTGCGCGGCGCAGCCAGCTTCTCCAGCAACGCATGGCCGACCACCAGCAGCCGGGCCTGCGACCAGAGTGGACGCAGCCCCACGAACAGCCGCAGCCAGTCGCGTTCCGCCAGCGCGGCCCACAGCGGCCCGGGGGCGCTCAGCACCGCGCCGTTCTCGTCGAACAGCGTCGCCGCGTCGCGCACCGGGCCGCGCCGCTCTCCGACGCCGCTCGCGGCGATCTGCGCGACGTGCACCCGGTTCAGCTGCCGCTTGGCAAGCGGCAGTTCCAGCCAGGCGAGCCCGTTGAGACAGTCGTGCAGGCACTCGCGCGTCGGACAGCGCCCGCTGTCGAAGATGTGCTGCTCGTAGGCGATCCCCGCAGGGAGATCATTCGGTGGCACGAACTCGATGGCCGAGGGTGCCTGCCGGTTCAGGGCTTGCGGCAGCGTCGCTCCGCTGTCCAGCGCATTGGCCACCCGCTTTCCCGCGTCGCGCCAGGGATCGAACCACGGGCCGCTGGCTTCCAGACCGGCGAGCGCGTCGCGCCATGGCGTGGCGTTCACCTCACGCGCGGCCCGACGTACTGGACCTTGCTGGGGCGGCCCTCGGGCGACAGCGCGAACAGGTCGGGATGCTTCCTGAACAGCTTGAGCGAGCTGGCTCTGCGGCCCAGCAACTGCGCCCCCCGCAACGCTTCCGCGGCCTGGTTCAGCTCGATGCGCTCGCCGGAGCGCAACTCGGGCAGGGCGTCGAGGATACCCAGGACGTCGTCGGGCAGCGGCGGCGGGCTCGGCGGTGCCTTCGCGGCCCGGCCGGTACGCGGCGAGCGCACCGCGCGCTTGGTTGCGGCGGGCTCCCGCGCTGCTGGCTCGCGCCCTGCGGGTGCCCGCGCGGCGGGCGCGCGCCCTGCCTGGTGCCGCAAGTCCGTGAACTCGTCGTACACCGTCGTCGTTTCCTCGCCGGTCTTGCCCTGCTGGCCGATGCCGCTGACGCGGCAGCCCTTCTCGCGCAGGCGGATCACGAGCGGCGCGAAGTCGGAATCCGACGAGACCAGCACGGCGATGTCCGGGCGCTCGGCGATGGCGAGATCCATCGCATCGACCGCGAGCGCGATGTCGGTGCTGTTCTTGCCGGCGGAGAGATTGACCATGGGCCGCACCGACAGGCGCTTGAACAGGGCCTGCTGCTTCACGGCCATTTCGGCATTGCAATACGCGCGCCGCACATGGATGGCGCCGTACTCGGCGAGGGTGCGCTGCACGGCCTGCTCGATCACGTCGCCGGAGACGTTGTCGGCGTCGATCAGCAGCATCACGCGTCGGGTGTCGTTCATGCGAGCCTCCAGGGCATTGCCTCGCCGCCGCGCAGCGGCTTGAGCTGCGCCTCGCCGAAGGGATAGCTTTCGGGGGGTGTCCAGGTCTCGCGCCGCAGGGCGATCGTGCCGGTGTTGCGCGACAGCCCATAGAAATGCGCGCCGTGGAAGCTGGCGAAGCCCTCGAGCTTGTCCAGCGCGCCGGCCTTGTCGAAGGCCTCGGCGTACATCTCCATGGCCGCGTGCGCGGTGTAGCAGCCGGCGCAGCCCGTGGCGTGCTCCTTCAGGTGGGCCGCGTGCGGCGCGCTGTCGGTGCCCAGGAAGAACTTGGGGTTGCCGCCGGTGGCCGCTTCCACCAGCGCCACGCGGTGGACCTCGCGCTTGAGCACCGGCAGGCAGTAGTAGTGCGGCCGGATGCCGCCCAGGAAGATCGCATTGCGGTTGTACAGCAGGTGGTGGGCCGTGATGGTGGCGGCGACGAACCGGTCGGCGTCGCGCACGTACTGCGCTGCGTCCTTCGTCGTGATGTGCTCGACGACGATCTTCAGCTCCGGCAGGTCGCGCCGCAGCGGGACCAGTTGCGTGTCGATGAACACGGCTTCGCGGTCGAACAGGTCCACTTCAGGCGAGGTCACCTCGCCGTGCACCAGCAGCGGCATGCCTTCGCGCTGCATGGCTTCGAGCGTCCTGTAGGTCTTGCGGATGTCGGTGACGCCGGCGTCGCTGTTGGTGGTGGCCCCGGCGGGGTAGAGCTTGAGCGCGACGACGCCGGCATCCTTGGCGCGCCTGATCTCGTCGGGCGGCAGGTTGTCGGTGAGGTAGAGCGTCATCAGCGGCTCGAAGCTGGCGCCCGCGGGCACGGCGGCCCGGATGCGCTCGCGGTACGCAACGGCCTGCGCCGCCGTCGTCACCGGCGGCCTGAGATTGGGCATGATGACCGCGCGGCCGAATTGCGCGGCGGTATGCGGCACCACGGCCTTCATGGCGTCCCCGTCCCGCACGTGCAGGTGCCAGTCGTCCGGGCGCGTGATGGTGATTTGTTGACTCATGGGCTCATTGTCCCAGAGTGCCGTGCCTGTTCGGGGGAGGCGGCGCAGCCGCTTCGGGGGGGGCGTCCTCTAATGCGCCAGGATCTTGTTGAGGAAGTCCTTCGTCCTCGGCTGCCTTGCGTCCGGATTGCCGAAGAAGTCCTCCGTGGTGCAATCTTCCAGGATGCGTCCACCCACGTCGATGAAGATCACGCGGCTGGCCACCTTGCGGGCAAAGCCCATCTCGTGCGTGACCACCATCATGGTCATGCCCTCCTTGGCCAGCTTCACCATCACGTCCAGCACCTCGCCGACCATCTCCGGGTCCAGCGCCGAGGTGGGCTCGTCGAACAGCATCACGATCGGGTCCATCGACAATGCGCGGGCGATCGCGACGCGCTGCTGCTGGCCGCCCGAGAGCTGGCCGGGAAACTTGTCCTTGTGCGCCATCAGGCCCACGCGGTCGAGCATCTTCAGGCCCCGCGCCATGGCCTCGTCGGGCGAGCGGTTCAGCACCTTGATCTGCGCGATCGTGAGGTTCTCCGTCACCGACAGGTGCGGGAACAGCTCGAAGTGCTGGAACACCATGCCCACGCGGCTGCGCAGCTTGGGCAGGTCGGTCTTGGGGTCGTGCACGGCCACGCCGTCCACGAAGATCTCGCCCTTCTGGAAGGGCTCCAGCGCGTTCACCGTCTTGATGAGCGTGGACTTGCCAGAACCCGAGGGGCCGCAGACCACGACGACGTCACCCTTGTTGATGTTGACGGAGCAGTCGGTGAGCACCTGCACGGGGCCGTACCACTTGGAAACGTTCTTGATTTCGATCATGAATCTCTCCAGTTGCCGCCGGGCCGCCCCAAGGCAACTGCGGCCGCCTCGGGGGGCAGCGCAGTACACGAAGTGACAGGCGTGGGGGCCATATGTTTAACGGATGATGGCGATCTTGGCCTGCAGGCGCTTGACGAGGTACGACAAGGTCATGCAGACGGCGAAATAGACGACGGCGGCCAGCAGGTAGGCCTCTTCCGGCCGGCCGTAGATCTTGCCGGCGGTGACGAAGCCCTTGAGCAGGTCGTAGGCGCCGATGGCGTACACCAGCGAGGTGTCCTGGAACAGGATGATGGTCTGCGTGAGCAGCACCGGCAGCATGTTGCGGAAGGCCTGCGGCAGCACGACGAGGCGCATGTTCTGGGCGTACGTCATGCCCAGCGCCTGGCCGGCGTGCACCTGCCCGCGCGGGATCGACTGGATGCCGGCGCGCATGATCTCGCTGAAATACGCCGCCTCGAACGCGACGAAGGTGATGTTGGCCGAATACTCGGCGCCCACCGGCCGGCCGATGATGATCGGCACCAGCAGGAAGAACCAGAGGATCACCATCACCAGCGGGATGGAGCGCATGCCGTTGACGTAGAACGTGGCGGGGTAGACCAGCCACGGCTTGCCCGACAGGCGCAGCAGCGCGAGGATGGTGCCGAAGAGGATGCCGCCCAGCGTCGCGACGATGGTGAGCTGCACGCTGAACGCGAAGCCCTTGACGACGAACTTGCTGATGATGTCCCAGTTGAGGAACGTGAGGTCGAGATTGCCCATGTCATGCCTCCCGACGAGCAGCCTCCAGGGAGGCATGCGCCCCCCCGGGGGGCAGAGAACGATAGTGAACGTGGGGGCTCATCTAGTGCCCCCCGCCCATGCCACCCGCGACGATGAAGCCCGGGATGCGCACCTTCTTCTCGATGAACGCGAAGATGCGGTTGACCGCGAAGGCCGAGAGCGCGTACAGCCCCGTGACGGCGAGGTAGATCTCGATGCCGCGCGAGGTTTCTTCCTGGGCCTGCATGGCGAACATCGTCAGCTCGGCGATCGACACCGCGAACGCCACCGAGGAATTCTTCAGCAGGTTCATCGACTCGCTGGTGAGCGGCGGCAGGATGATGCGGATGGCCATCGGCAGGAGGACATAGCGATAGGTCTGCGTGGTGGTGAAGCCCACGGCGAGCCCCGCGTAGCGCTGGCCGCGCGGCAGCGCCTGGATGCCGGCGCGCACCTGTTCGGCGATGCGCGCCGAGGTGAAGAAGCCGAGCGCGAAGATCACCAGCAGGAAGCCCGGCACCTGCTGGAACAGCGGAAATGCCTTGGGGATGACGAAATACCAGATGAACAGCTGCACCAGGATGGGGACGTTGCGAAACACTTCCACCCAGACGTTGGCGAACCGCACGACCCACGGGCTGTTGGGCAGCGTGCGCAGCGTGCCGATCAGGAAGCCCGTGAGCACGGCGATCACCCACGCGCAGCCGGCAACCGACAGCGTCCAGCCCCAGGCCTGGAGCATCCAGTCCAGGTAGGTGATGTCGCCCGCCTTGCCCAGGCAGCTGGCCATCACCGTCCCCTCGTCAGTCGTCTTGCAGAAAACCTGCCAGTCCCAAGCCATACGTCGTCCCCGCGGGGGCCCCTCGAGTTGTCGTTGTTCGTGGAAGGCACGCGCAGCGCGTGCCTTCGCCTTACCTTAAGGCAGAAACCCCGCCGCGGCAATAGCAGGGCGGGGTTTCGCCAGGCGCCGCGCTCTTACTTCTTCAGGTAGTCTTCAAGCGGCTTGTCGTTCGGGTTGGCCCATGCCGCCTTGGTGGCGGCGCTGACCGGCAGGCCCACCTTGGTGTTCTTCGGCGGGATCGGGTTGACGAACCACTTGTCGTAGATCTTCTGGATTTCGCCGGTCTTCATCAGGTCGCGGATGGTGTCGTCGGCAAGCTTCTTGAAGGCCGGGTCGTCCTTGCGCAGCATGATGGCGATCGGCTCGACGCTGATGGTCTCGCCCACGATCCGGTAGTCGGCGGGGTTCTTGGCGGTGGCGATGTTGCCGGCCAGGATCTGGCCGTCCATCACGAAGGCGTCGGCGCGGCCGGATTCGAGCAGCAGGAAGCTGTCGGAATGGTCCTTGCCGAAGATTTCCTTGAAATCGACACCGGCGGCGCGCTCGTGCTTGCGCAGCAGCTGCACCGAGGTGGTGCCGGTGGTGGTGGCGACGTTCTTGCCGTTGAGCTTGGCCAGCGAGTCGATGCCCGAGTTGGCCTTGACGGCGATGCGCACTTCTTCCACGTAGGTGGTCAGGGCGAAGGCGACGTCCTTCTGGCGGGTGGCGTTGTTGGTCGTCGAGCCGCACTCGATGTCCACGGTGCCGTTCTGCACCAGCGGAATGCGGTTCTGCGACGTGACCGGCTGGTACTTCACTTCCAGCTTCTTGCCGACGGCCTTCTCGAGGTTGGCCAGGATGCGCTGGCAGATCTCGACGTGGTAGCCCGCGTACTTGCCATCACCCAGGGTGTACGACAGCGCGCCCGACGAGTCGCGCACGCCCATCGTGACGACGCCCGAGGCCTTGACCTTGGCAATGGTGTCGTTCGCCTGCGCGAAAGCACCCCCGGCGGCCAGGGCCGCAACCGCGAAAGCCAATAAATGCTTCTTCATACAAATCTCCTGTGGTGAAGCGTTAGGGTTAACTGACAACGAAATTCTAGAGATTCGGGCTTTCGGGATTACCCTGAACCCCCTCCTCGGCAAACGTGCATTCTCTCTCCAACAGCCAAGCAGGCTTTGCGCCCGACTTTGTTCTGGGTCAATTCGCCCGCAAGCGCCGCGTCAGCCTCTCGGGCACCAGCAGCGCGTCGATCTGATCTTGGGGGAAGATGCCCAGCGACTGCGCCACTTCGTCGATCGGCGCGCCGGTGGCCATCGCCGTCCTGGCGATCAGCGCCGCTGGTCTCCGGGTCATTTCGCGCTGGTGTGCGTCGCCAGGTAGGTCCACAGGGCCTGGGCAGTTCCCTTGGGTGCTTCCCTGCCCGCGGGTTTCTCCCGATAAGCCCGCACGTCCATCGTCATCTCCAGCCCCTTGATCTCGGGCGGCGCCGCGTTGACGAGGCGCTTGGACCGCAGCTCCTTCTTCACCGCGCTGTACGGCAGGAAGGCGACGCCGTGGCCTTCCAGTGCCATCACCTTCAGGCCTTCGGCCATGTCGGTCTCATACACCCGGTCCAGGTGGATGGCGGTGGCCGATTGCTTGAGGATCAGGTCCGTGACACGCCCCAGGTAGGCGCCCGGCGCGTAGCCCAGGTACGGCAGCGGCTGGCCGGCGCGACCCGGCAGCCTGAACAGCGGCTCGCCGCTGGAATCGACCTTGCAGTAGGGCGAGAGCACCTCCTGCCCCAGCGACACCATCTCGTAGCGGTCGGCGTCGAGCTGGAAGGGCTGCGAGGCGTGGTGGTAGCCGATGAAGATGTCGCAGCCGCCCTCCACCAGCCGCATCACGGCGTCGTGGACGTTGAGCGCGATCAGGCGGCTCTTGATCGGCCCGAACTTCTCGCGCAGCGACGACACCCAGGCCGGGAAGAACGTGAAGGCCAGGGTGTGCGGCACCGCGAACTCGATCACGTCCTGCCCCGCGGCCGAGTGGCCGCGCAACATCGCACGCGTGCTCTGCAGCGCCTGCAGCATTTCCAAAGACTGCGCATACAGCGTCTCGCCGGCCGGCGTGAGTCGCGTGGGATAGGAACTGCGGTCCACCAGGTCGGTGCCGGCCCAGGCCTCCAGCGCCTGGATGCGGCGCGAGAAGGCGGGCTGCGTCACATGGCGCAGCTGGGCGGAGCGGCTGAAGCTTCGCGTTTCCGCAAGGCTCACGAAATCTTCAAGCCACTTGGTTTCCATGAGCAAGATTATTGCGCGGTCAAGGCTTGCCGCCACGGAAGGCCGTGAACAGCGACGTCGGCTCGTCCACCGTCACCTCGACCGACGGCGGCAGCCGGTGCTGCAGGAACAGGATCACCGCCGCCTCGACCTGGCGCGCCCAGAGCGGCGAAACCTCCTCGACGGCGCCGTGGCTGCCCGTGAAGCGGTAGGTGCGCTTGCCGCGCATGCCATGCACGTGCACCTCCTGCAGGCTGTCCAGCGCGAACCGCACCTCGATGCCCTGCGGGCGGTCCATCACCAGCTCGCCGTTCGCAAGCGCGATGCTGGGCTTGCCCAGCTTCCCGTATTTGCGGAAGGTGTACAGGGCCCAGCCGGCCGGCAACGCGAGCAGCGCGAAGTACAGCGCCGCCGTCTGCAGCGGCATCCGGCCCGCCAGTGCCATGGCCGCGATGGCGGCCAGGCAGATCACGTACAGGACCAGGCGTGCCGTCAGGGCCTTCGGGTGGTACACGCCGTTGTCGGTGACGACGATGCCTCGCATTCGCATGGGGTTCCTCTATCCCGCGCTGTTCGCGGCCTTGTCATTCTTCGGAGACATAGCCCCTCTCGAGGGCCTGTGCCTGGTTCTCGAAGATCGCCATCGCCGTGAGCATGCGGCGGAACCCGAACTTCCGGTAGAACGGCTCCTTGCCAGGCACCGAGTACAGGATGATCTTCTTGTGGCCCTGCGAAAGCGCGACCAGCCTCGCCACGATCTCCCTGCCCAGGCCCGTGCCCTGGTGGGCGGGCAGCACCGCCACGTCGCAGATGTAGGAGCAGTCGGCGCCGTCGGCCAGCGCCCGGCCCGCGCCGACCAGCCGGCCGTCCTCGAACGCGAAGACGCGGAACCGGCTGTTGGTGAACACCGTCTTCAGGCCGGCGGCGTTCTTGTTGCCCAGCGGCGCGGCGCGGTAAAGCGCCTCCAGCTCGTTCCAGTCGAACCGGGCGATCGAATCGGACCAGGCGATTGCCATGGGCTAGTACAAGGTCTTCGCCTGCCGCTGGGGGAGTTCGTCATCGTACGCCTTCCCCCCAACGCCCCCCTGTGTGAGGGACGCCAGCATCTCGCCCGCGGTCGGCACCGTGCGCGGCCGGGCGAGCTGCCCTTCAAACCAGAGGGATGAGCGCAGCACGGCTTCCTCGTTCCCGCGAAAGCATCGCTCGACGGAAGCGATGGCTTCGGCGCGGATCCCCCTGGAAAGCTCGATTGCCATGATGCCTCAGACGAATGTGTAGACCATGATGAAACCCGAGCCGACCATGCCGCTCAGGGCCAGCAGGAAGAGCGTGTCCGCCACCTTCTCCAATGACACGGCGAGTTGCTCGCGCCGGGTCCGCAGCGCCATGAAGATGGCGTAAGTGCACAACAGGAACAGCAGCGCGGAAATCGCCAGCAGGTCGTCGGCCAATGTCTCGGGCAGGGAGGCCTTCCCGGTGGCGTGGAAGAGCGTCACGCCGGTGATGCAAAGGCCTGCGAGCGTTCCCGAGACGGAGAGCAGCGTCAGCAGCTCCTCGCGAATCCACGTGGATTGACGCGGCTCCTGGCTCATCGGGGGCTGGCGTCGGGGTTTCTCATGGGGCTCGCATTTTCGCACGCGAGGCGATCACGGGTCGGCTTCATTTCCCGGCGGGCGGGCGACGCCCCGACCACGCCAGGACGAAAAACAATACGAGCCAGGCAACCGTCCGGAACGTCATGGCCACGACACTCGTGCCGGCGATGGAACCATTCGGCGTGTAGAGATAACTGATGGCTCCGAGTGCAACCAGGTTGAGCACGCAGATCGCCCCTGAGCCATGAACGCCGAGCCGGACGCTTCGCCATGCGATGACGCCGACTGCGACATAGGCGAACCCCATGATGGTGTTGAATCGCAGGAGCGGCAAGTACACGACATAGCCAGGATCGGATCCGAGAAGCACGCGAGCGCCCGCGATCATGGTGACGACTCCGAACAGAACCGCCGCAATCGCTGCTGCCGCGGCCACCTTCTTGCCGTTCAAGCTGCGACTCCGAAGAGGGCACCCACGCCAGCGGTCAATGCCATTGCCAGGGCACCCCAGAACGTGACGCGCATGGCAGATGCGAGCACGGGCGCACCGCCTGCGCGTGCCGACAGGACGCCCAGCAGCGCCAGAAAGACGAGCGAGCTCCCAGCCAGGCCCCACATGAGCGCGGACGCTGGAATCACGAGCACCATCACCAGCGGAAGCACTGCGCCCAATGCAAACGTCCCCGCCGACGCAAAGGCAGCCTGGACTGGCCTTGCCGCCAACGTGTCGGATATGCCCAGCTCATCGCGTCCATGCGCCGCCAGTGCGTCATGCTGCATCAGTTGGGTGGCGACACGCGAGGCCAATGACTCGTCCAGCCCGCGCTCCACATAGATGGACGTCAGTTCTGCATGCTCCTGCTCCGGATTCGCCGCCAGTTCCTTGCCCTCGCGCGCCAGGTCCGCGCTTTCCGTGTCGGCTTGCGAGCTCACCGAGACATACTCGCCGGCAGCCATCGACATGGCGCCCGCGACAAGGCCCGCGACGCCCGCAACAAGAATGGCCTGGGTGCTCGCACCGGCTGCCGCCACGCCCAGTACAAGGCTTGCGGTAGACACGATGCCATCGTTCGCGCCGAGAACAGCGGCGCGGAGCCAGCCTGTTCGATGTGTCCTGTGTCGTTCGCCGTGTGGCATGGCACCTGCAGGTGAATGAGGAGTCCGGTCGGACGCCTAACGTTGGAGGCCTCCGGCCGCGTTGGCCGTCCTGTCATGGCGATTCATCGCACCAGGCTCATTTGGAGAGCCTCATGGTAAACGCCGTCGAAACGCATGGCGTTGCGCAAGCGCGCCTCGGCCACGAAGCCTGCCCTTTCATAGAGCCTGATGGCGCGCACATTGTCGGCGCGAGCCTGCAACTCGATGCGCGTGATGCCTTTACCCGGAGCCTTGTCCAGGCAGGCGGAAAGCAAGCGAGCGCCGATGCCCTTGCCACGGTAATCGGCGTGCACGCCCAGCCCCAGCGTCCCGCAATGCGCCAGCGCAGTCGCCCATTGCGGGAAGATGTCCGCCCACCCCACGACGCGGGCGCCTTCCAATGCGACGAATTGGATGGAGTCGGCCTCGACACTCTCTCGCACGAATTGTTCGATTCGCCCCAGAGGAAGGGCTTCGATCTGGGCGAGATAGCGCTTCTCGCGCGCGACCGAATCAAGACACTCCCGGTATCCAGGTGCGTCGCGATTCTCGATAGGGCGGACGATGACCGTCATAAGCCACGACATTGGAACTCACCGGCGCACAAGACGCAAGTGCGCGAAGCGCGCGGACGCACTTGGGCATCCGTGTGGACTGACAAGTTAGGGCTCGAGCTTCTGCGCCAGCCAGAGACAGGATGCGCACCCATTTCCACCCGACGAGTTGGGCTAAGCATGCTTGCGATACCCAAGGACATGAGCGGGGTAGGAAGAGCAGCGCCTTCAAGAGTGCAAACACCGCCTCCAACGTGATGCTCAACGTCGCCTTGCGCTACTCCCCAGGAGAATCCTTGAGTGAATTGTTGTCCGTCGCGCCTGGACTGGATGATTGTGGACGGAGAAGACATGGCGGCGATGGCCAAGCCGAGTCCGTGTATAGCCACCTTTGATCCCCGCGAGGTCAGCTGTTCCACGAGGCCGGCGACATACCCTGGCCGATGGAGTCCGATGCCCCTTCCATCATCCTCGAGAGGCGGGGTGCCCTGCCGTTGCGTATCCGGTTGAACGCCATGTCAGGCCGCACGTGAATGACCGTCAGCTGCAACGGCATGTCAGGCGGTGCTCCCGGTGCTCTCTTGAAACGGCCGAGTCGTGAAGCCCCAGCGGGGAATGGCACGCCGGTAGGCCCGATACGACTCCCCGAACTGTGACTCAAGGGCAGGCTCCTCGTAGAAAACCACGAACAGGTGGAAAAGGATGAGGACCAGAAGTGCGTACTTGGCCAGACCGATGCTCCCGAAAAGCCACGCCTCCCCGAGGATGACGGCGATGACCCCGTTGTACATGGGGTTGCGGGTGAAGCGATACAGGCCTCGGACGACAAGGAAGCGTGGGGGATCGACAGGGGCGAGAGTGCCCTTGCCTGCGGCGAAGAAGTCCCAGACGCACCGGAGGAGGACAAGAGCACCGGTGATGGCGAAGGCGGCGGCGCAGACGGAGGCGAGCCCGAGGTCCGGGACGCGCAGTAGGTTTCCGGCTCGGAGGATGCTGAATGGGATGTAGCCAGCCACCGTGCCGGGTAGCAGCAGGACGAAAAAGAGAGCTCTGAGCGCGAGGAGGATTCGCATATGAGAGGGATGGGCAGCGTCCAACGTGAAAGCAACCGGCGCCCAAGAGGACGCTGCGAAGCGACCGTACTTCCTTGGGCGTCCGCGTTGACTGACATGTTATCCGTCGAGCCCTTCCCGCGCGACACCCCCGGTGCTAGACTGAACCCCATGAATGCGCGTGTAGACCACCTTCTGGACGAGGTCCTCGGTCTTCCGGTCGAGGAGCGCTCAGCCTTGGCGGTTGCTCTCCTCGACAGCCTCGAAACGGCCGACGAAGCGTCGGTCTCAGAGCTGTGGCGCGCCGAGGTAAACCGACGCCGAGCCGAGTTGCGAGCCGGGCGAGTGCAAGCCGCTTCCTGGGCTGAAGTTCGCCAGCGCCTTAGCTCCCTGTGAGTTCCTTCGACGTCGAGGTGCTGCCCGAAGCGGAGGCAGAGGCGCGCGAAGCATTCCTCTGTATTTCGACCGAAGCCCAATTGCTGCCGATGCGTTTCGGGGCACCAGGCACTACCACTTCAAGCATTTCCCGTACACCGTGATGTACGGGGTCGTCGACCGGAATGTGATCGTTTTTGCTATTGCGCATCAACATAGGCGCCCCGGGTATTGGCAAGATCGCTGAGGCGCCACGTCGACACCACTCGACGGATAACGTAAAAATGACCGGACCACCAACACAAGCGGCGAAGCCGCCTCCTGCTGTTGTGGGTCCGTGTCGATTGACATGTTATCCCTCAAGTCACTCGTAGTGAGTCCACATTCGCAGAACCCGCACCGTTCGTTCCCTCTTGAAGACTTCGTAGACCAACCGATGCTGGATGTTGATGCGGCGCGAGTATGCGCCCTCGAGATCACCAACAAGCTTCTCGAAAGGGGGAGGGTTCTGGAAGGGGTCGACGGCCAAGACATCAAGGAGTTCCTGTGCCTTCTGCCTCAGACCTGCTGCTGAGAGTTTCTTCGCGTCTTTGAGTGCTTGCTTGGCATAGACCAGCTGCCACCTCACCACTTAACTTCCCTTGCGCTCTTGTCCAGTGGCTCGGACATGCCCTTTTTGATGGATTCCCGCATACCCGGAATCGACAGCAGGTACAACGTTTCCTGAATCGCGTTCCAATCCTCGGCGGCCACCAGCACAGCGCTGCTACGTTTGCCGGCGATTACAACAGGTCGATGCGACTCGTTCGTCTCGTCGATGAGTCGGTACAGGTTGGCTCTAGCTTCGCTAGCGGTGACGGGATTGTTCATGGGCGAAGCGTACGCTTATGCGTACGCCTTGTCAAGTGTAGCGATCTTCGGCGGTGGCCCTTGGGGGATAACGTCGGAGTTGACCGGCGCACGCGAAGCGGGTGCGCGAAGCGGGTGCGCGAAGCGCGCGGAAGCACGTGCGCGTCCGTGTCGAACAACCTGTTAGGCATCACGTTAGTTTTCCGCGCATACGACCGACGTTGCTAGCAGCCATCACTCTTGCTGCGGCGACATTGGCGCCTTGGCTGGCTGCAAATTTATCAATCTCGCCAAGGATCTCCGTCTGCAGTAAGCCAGCCTCCGTATCAAAGGACTCAAGGCGCGTAAACATCTCCGCGCGACCCGCATCCGTGTACAGAAGGTCCCCGTGGGACTGTTGAGACCGGTGTACGAGCCAATCCCGTTCTTCCTTGAAAGCCGATAGTCGCTCCAGAAGGTGAGGACCGACCAAAGACTGCTCGCGAATGATCTTCAGCGACGTGCCCAGCGTGTTCCGGCGGTGTTTGGCAAGCAGCACTTTGCCCTGGCTTAGGTTCACGCGTCCCGGCGTCTTAATGTCCACCTTTAACGTGATCAGCATCTGCAGCGCATCTTCTACATACTGGAGGGACCACACGCCGCGACCGATACCTCGATAAAGCGCATCGAGTTCTTCGGACGTGACCTGCCGATGTGAATTCTTGGCCATGATGCCTAACGTGAAAATGACCGGACCACCAACATGAGCGGCGAAGCCGCCTCCTGCTGTTGTGGGTCCGTGTCGATTGACAAGTTAGACATCAGGCGGCGCCTCCGGCGTGGTGCCCGGCTCGCAATACCCTTCAGGCTTGACCGCGCCCGCTTCAAAGAGCTCATTCAAGGTTTCCCAAGCGCTTCGTCGAGCGCGTTCCGAGAGTTCGGAGGCTCGGGCAAACGAACCGGCGGCAATCTCGCGTTGCACCAATGTGTTTAGGTGGTTGATGCGAAGACACGCGTCAGCCCAGCGCGTGAGTTGCTCAACCGAGATTGCGGGCGTGGTTTGCATTCCTGATGTCTAACGTGAACGTAACCGGCGACCAGGGAAAGGTGCGACCGGAGGAAGCGGACGCCCGCGGGCGTCCGTGTTGACGGACAAGTTAGACGGCGCTCTCACTTCGGCCATTAGGTACTCCGGAACGAAAACAGCAACCCACCGCCGAGCGCTGCCACGAGGAGCAGAAGCGGAGACCAAGAAACATACTGCGCCGCTTGTTGCCAGCCTTTCCCAAGGATGACCAAAGTCAAAACGAAATAGACCCCGTATATCGCAGCGACGGGCAGCAGCAACGACATAAACGAGCCAGTTGAATTTGAGTTGCCCGCACCAGCGCCTGCGAAGACCAAAGAAAGGCCAAGCGAGGCAGAAGTTGCAACCAGTCCAAGCGCGACGCGTATGGCGATGCCGCGAGGGCTTGGCTCGCAACGGATCCCAGTCGCGAAGTAAGCGAGCTTTTCGAACGCTAGCATGTTGGGTAAGAGCTTCGAGTGTCCTAAGCCGTCTAACGTAAAGATGACCGGCGCACTAGTAGCGAGTGCGCGCAAGCGCACGTATGAACTTGTGCGTCCGCGTCGATCGGCATGTTATGCAACATTTTGACTCCTGCGGATGCGTCTTCTGTAGGCATAGGCAGCGATCGACACGATCCATAAAGCGACTAGCACCACGGGAGCCGCATAGAAAGTGAACCAGGGCAAAGCCGTGCACTCGATCGCGCAGAGCACGAAGAACGTGCCGAAGAACGCAACGATGGGGCTGAACACCAAAGCTGCGGCCAGCCAACTCCACGACATGTCCTTCGCAATGCGAGGGCCTGGCCGCCACCCATTGGGTGCCGTGAAGTCAGCATCGCACTGCGGACACGTACTCACGTCCGAAGGGATCGGCGAATCACACGCTGGACAGTAATGTTGCATAACGTAGAAGTGAGCGGCGCCCAAGAGTAGAAGTGCGCCAACAGGCGCGCGGGCGCCCTTGGGCGTCCGTCTCGACTGCCTTGTTAGAGCTCGGCGGCTTACCTTTCCTTGAAACCCATGCGGCAAGCGCGAAGCCTAGGGGAACGCTGGCGACGCTGAGGAATTCGTGAAACGGCCACGCGCCGAAGCAGGAGATCTCGGTGTTCCAGCAGAACAGGAAATACTGGTCGATCGTGTAGCCCGCCCAAGGCAGTGCGGCGACGACGCAAAGCCCAGGGCGATTGCCACATACGACTTTGAACACGGGCCAACCAATCAAGAACGCCAAGAGAAATATAGGCAGGTAGTTGGTGAACAATGGAAACACGTACGGAAGCGGCAGACCCGCGGCACGTATTCCGTCGATTAGCACTCGAAGACCAGGGATGGTGAAGATCAGCGCAATCAGGTGTGGCACATACCATGCGACAAACCAACCTGCCATGAGGACCACGAGTACGCGAAGGGATTGCCGCATTGCGTCCTCCGAGTTCTAACGTAAAAATGACCGGACCACCAACACAAGCGGCGAAGCCGCCTTCTGCTGTTGTGGGTCCGCGTCGATTGAAATGTTAGGTTGCATATCGAGACAGCCCGTACGCAATTCCTAGCTCGGCAAAGCCGACGACGAGCATAGCCAACGACAGTCTTACGGCGCGATGGACTCGGTCTTGAGCAGGAAAGAAAGTGGCCTCAAACTCTGCGGCCACATTCAGGACCCGCTCTCGCTCGTCAGCTAGCCTCTTTCTCGCGCGCTCGATTACTGCCTTTCCGTTTGGATTGATCCTCAACTCGGCCTCGACCTCTTCGGGGAGAGTATTCAGGACGGCCGCCTTCTTCGAAACAGCATGCAGTCGGGCGATGTTCATAAACAGAGTCGAGTGAACGCGGTGTGCATACGCCGCGGCCGATAGCGACACAATCCACGAAAACACAACACCGAAACCCAGCACATCAAATGCGACGATAAAAGGCGCCTTGCCGATGAAGCTAAAAAAGATGGCAAGACCGCCCGCGCTGAGGGTCATGATCTGCTGCAGCGTTGCTTGAGCCATCTTCATAGCTTCTAACTGGTGCGAAAGGTAGTCGCGATCATCGAACATGATGGGTGCAACCTAACGTGAAGGTAACCGGCGCACAAGGCCAGGTGCGACCGAAGGGAGCGGACGCATTTGTGCGTCCGTGTTGACTGACAAGTTAGGTTGCATCACTAGCACTCCAAGCCCCACACAAGCGAAAGCACAAGCAGGGCCGTTCCAATGCAATAGCCAGCCCTGAATATGCCGCTGTTGACTCGCTCTGCCAACGTTTTGCCATGGTAGGTCTGAAGCTCCGTCACAAGAAAGCCGAGAGTCGCTGCCAGCAGCACCGTACATGACATGACCTGCAGCACCGCTACTTTCAGCGGCGTGGCCACGGCGATGTTGCAAGCGAGCATACGACCAAACCACGCTGCAATGAATGCCGACGCGAAGACCAGAGTAAGACCCGCCCAAAGCGAAGCCCGAACGAAACGGGCCGCTGATGCACGCTGTGGACGGCGACGCGCCTTCGCTAACGCGCGGTCGTGGCGATAAGCGAGCCGGACGTAGGCGCGGGGCTTGAAAATCAGCAGAAGCGCGGCCTTCCACACCGGGACCTGTGAGTGGTCATGAGGCCGATTCATGCAATCTAACGTTGAAGCTGACCGGCTGGCAACGCAAGCCGCGGAGCGGCCTGATCGCGTTGCCTGTCCGCGTCGAGCGACCAGTTATACGCGCATCTCATGGCCCGAGTGCACGTCATCGACTGGCTCCGCCACGAGCTACCGTTTTCGTTGAAGAAATCGCAAGCCAGCTAACTAATGCAGCATTCACCACAATGCAAGTTTGAAATACAAGAAGCCTCCCCCAAAACCCTGTTACGTCACCCTGGAAACCAAGCCAAGATGCGAGGTACGACGAAAGCAAGTACAGGACAAAAGATGACGGCTGCGTGGCGAATGGGAATAGCACACCAAAAATAATGGCCGGACTGCCTTGACCTGGATTTATCGCCAGGGAGACTTCGTAGCACAGATATATCGACTCCACGCTGAGGAGATATCGCAGCGGCCATTTGGCAAGAACTGACAGCCAGGCACGCTTCATGCCGTATAACGTCGAAGTTGACCGGCGACCGGCGGAGAGGACCGGAGCGAAGCGAAGGCCCGCCGCTGGGCGTCCGTGTCGAACGACCTGTTAGAGCGCATTCGCGTGCCTGCTCCCACGGATGGACCGTCGCCTCCATGCTGCGAGTACGACCGGACAAGCGAATACGAGCGAGCACGCGATGAAGAAGCCACGCCAGGCGAAAGCCGACACCGACGGATGGGACGCGCTGAAGTCGCAAACGGAGCGGACATAATTGAAGCTACCCCCCAGGTCCAAACAAGAATCGACCGCAATGTAGTCGCTCACGACCCGCCAAGCCGCCGATACCGAAACGAGCAGGGATGCGCACAGCAAGACCAGCCGCGTGACAAGCCAATGGGCTCTTTCTTGAGAACGGCGCTGGCGAGCTGAGACGAAGCAAGCAGTGGCGAGGGCCGCCGCCACCAGAAAAAGCGAGCTCCAAATGTTTGAGTTCCTCAGGGCGCGCTCCCCAGTGAAGAGCATCACGGCCTGGAGGAAGCCCATCAGTCCGTACAAAGCCACGAGGAACAAGAGCCCGCCAGAGAGTAGAAGCAGGCGGCGGCGAGTATCAGAACGACTGGTCATTGCGCTCTAACGTAAAGATGACCGGACCACCAACATGAGCGGCGAAGCCGCCTCCTGCTGTTGTGGGTCCGTGTCGATTGACATGTTAAAGCTCAGGCCTCGGATGTGCGCGAGCGCTCGCCGATACACCGGATGCCAGTGCTCAGACGGCTCCGCATGTAGGGCCTGCCAAAAAAAGGCGAACTCATGCCCTCCGTCGTCTTCCGTTCGATGCGTCCAGCGATCGAAAACGGGTGAGGCACTCTCACAAAGCTGGAACGACCACACATGCCCCAAGTGTCCCGACTCCCAAAGCCCGAGATCGGCAACGGCGCTTGCCTCCAGGCCCGACTCTTCACGCAGTTCGCGGACGGCAGCTTCGGCAGGCGTCTCTCCAAGCTCGATGGTCCCCTTCACCAATTGAAGCCCCGCACTCGGATGCTCGAATGCGAGAACTTCGACCGCGTTGCAGTTGCGCAGGACGATGGGACAGACCTTCGAGGGCGCTTGCATGAGCTTTAACGTGAAGATGACCGGACCACCAACATTAGCGGTGAAGCCGCCTCCTGCTGTTGTGGGTCCGTGTCGATTGACATGTTATGTCGCGTGGCCACTAGGGATTCTTGCTGGACGCTGGCACTGCTGGCTTAGAAGCCGAAGCGGCGCGCTCAAGAAACTCTGCCCAGTCGGCGGACAAAGGGGCTTTGACGTACGGGAGCAGAAACTTCGTCGAAAGGGCGGAGGCTCTCAACTGCATTTTGACCTCTTCGGGCAAGGGAACAGACGACTGACTGCTTAGTACCTGCACAGCCCACCCGCGCAAGGCTAAGGTGTCTCTATTGGGCTCCGCCCGAAGTATTCCGATCGCGAGCTCCACGTAGCGAAGCCGATTCTCCGCCTCTTTCATTGCGTTCGAATAGCTACTGCCAACAATAGCGACTACCAACGGAACGAACACACTTGCGATGAGCGCGGCCGCCGCCTGCATCTTGTCCCACTTGTCTTTTGGTTCGGCCATATGCGCAGCCTCCTAAGCGACATAACGTAAAGATGACCGGACCACCAACACAAGCGGCGAAGCCGCCTCCTGCTGTTGTGGGTCCGTGTCGATTGACAGGTTATGTCTTGCGGACCACGCCAAAGCCAACCTGCCAGGCACGACCAGGCGGAACTTACCGACAAATTGGTGGTGAGCAGCGCCGCGCATGGCTTATGGTATTTCAGGGCGCCGCGAACGCCAACCTCAGTTCTGAGGAGGCAAACCAACCACTCCCGCTGCGCCCAACGGGCGCGTCAGGTGCAACGAACGCGAGCGCCAACCGCCTAGGCAGAGAGCCGAACCGCACGCTGACCGACCACTCGAGCGACGAAACCGAACTTCGGCCAGTGCGACATAACGTTGGAATTCAGCCGCCGCCTGTGGCGGTCGGCTGGAATGACGGGTTAGCCCTACTCCTCCCAATTCCAATGAGGAGCTTCGCACTGCCGATGCCGAGCATGAGAAGCGCAGGCCACAATACAAAGGGCGAGAAGCTAGCGACAGCAAAGCCTGCGCCACCGCCGGGTACGGTAGATGCAACTACGCGAGCGAATAGATAAAGAATGATCAACGAGGTGCCGAGACCGAACAACACCGGGCTGCGATGGGTGTACGGCACACGCTGAAATACAGAAAATCTCCTAAAGCAAACACCGACAACCAGCGCCGCGGGCAAATAATTCAACCCCATCGAAACAACGTAATAGACAGCTGGCGAGATTTTCCGAAAGGAGGGGTTCAAGATACTGCCAAGTGTCGCCTGCACAATGTATGCCCCGACAGGCAGAACGGTAGCGATCAGAAAGCCCACGCCAAGGACCACACACGCTTTGTAGAAGATTCCAGGAGGCGAGTCGTCTCGGGCTGGCTCGTAGGTCTCCCCAGGCTTCAAAGGTTTCCAACCTAGCCCTTCGAACGATGCACCGCACGTAGCGCAGGCCGGCGCTCTTTCGGCAACGTCTTTCCCGCAATTGGGACAATGGTACGAAACAGGAGTTTGTGTGCTCATAGAGGCTAACGTGTAGGTCACCGGCCTTGCGCGGCTTTTCGCGCAAGGTCCGTGTGGACCGCAGGGTTAGCCGTCGTGAGCCCGAACACCTGCACCATGAACTCCTTTTGCGAAGGCAATGCAAGATGGCGTGATGCCAATGGCACAAACCCGGCTTGAGCCGCCTGCGCTCGGAGTGTGGCGGGCGGCACTAGGTGCATTACGGAGCCGAGTGCCTGAAGGCTCGCGAAAGGCGACGGCGACACCGATGCCACGGATTGCGAAGGCAACTGAAGCACAGTAGCAAGAATGCCATGGGGTTTGCAAATGGACTTGAGAGTGTGAAAGGTTGCTTCCAACTCGACGTACTCAAACACCAAGGCAGCGTAGATAAGATCGACTGGCTCGAACGCCAAGCCATGCTGCTGAATATCTGCGACGTATAGCTCCAAATTGGGAATGAGCGACGCGTAGCGAGTTGATGCCTCGGCGATGTACGTGGAGTTAATGTCGACGCCGACGACGCGACTTGTGGTTTTTGGCGAGATGCGATCAAAGCCGTTGCCGCCAGCGCAGCCAATGACTGCAACCGAAGATGGGTTGTACTCTTTGAGCAGATTATCGAACTCAACCGCGAGTAGTTCCGCCTGCGCAATAGTAGGCAAGGACATGTGCCCTTCGTAATCTGCCAACGGAATATCGAGCCAAGGACTATGCATACGACGGCTAACGTAGAAATGACCGGCGGACAGTAGGCTGGCGAAAGCCAGCCGATAGGACGTCCGCGTCGATTGCCATGTTAGCGCTCATGGCGCAGGGCACTCAACTCGCTCTCCT